>Ga0181605_10000273_pt1 | contig 52313 bp, 35 predicted proteins | sample 041ome_11_FD_148676 | JGI IMG/M metagenome (GOLD analysis project Ga0181605, IMG submission 148676) | Coastal salt marsh microbial communities from the Groves Creek Marsh, Skidaway Island, Georgia - 041411US metaG (spades assembly) | ecosystem: Environmental > Aquatic > Marine > Intertidal zone...
CCAAAAATCCTATACCCTAGCGTGCCTGGTCATGATTGGTCGATTGGGGGACTCACCGAGCGCGCGTCGAGTGGAAAGCCTTCGAGCGTCGGTCGCCCTATTCGCCGCCGCTCGCGCCGTCGTCGACCCAACGCACGCCGAGCGCGCGCAGACGCACGACGACACGCACACGCGCGCTTGCATTCGCGCCCTTCGCACGCACGCATCGAACGCACTATCGCACGGGCGTTCGCCGAGCAGCACAGGGGTTCGGTGAGAGGGTTTTCCATTCGATCCATCCATCCAGAGCGTTGACACGCCGCCGTCGACGGTCGAGCGATAGTGCGTGGTGAGGGCGATGGTGTATACGGTCGGCGACGATGGATTGTCCGTGCAGGACTTGGCGACGTTGGATGTGACGACGCTTACGCCGTTGAGCCCAGAGGTGATTTCGCGACAGGCGACGATTAACATTGGCACCATCGGGCACGTGGCGCACGGGAAGTCGACCGTCGTGAAGGCGATTTCTGGCGTACAAACCGTGAGATTTAAGAATGAGCTCGAGCGTAACATTACGATTAAGCTTGGGTACGCCAATGCGAAGATTTACAAGTGTGAGGATGATAAGTGCCCGAGACCGGATTGCTATCGGGCGTATAGCTCGACAAAGGAGGACGCGCCGTTGTGCGAAGTCAAGGGGTTTGAGGATAAAAGGATGCAGCTCGTGAGACATGTATCGTTTGTAGATTGCCCGGGTCACGATATTTTAATGGCGACGATGTTGAACGGGGCGGCGGTGATGGATGGGGCGTTGTTGTTGATTGCCGGGAATGAGTCGTGCCCGCAGCCGCAAACGAGCGAGCACTTGGCGGCGGTGGAAATTATGCGTTTGAAACACATCATCATCTTACAGAATAAGATTGATTTGGTGCAAGAGAACGCGGCGGCGAACCAGTACGATACAATTTGCAAATTCATTCAGGGCACCATCGCAGATGGGGCGCCGGTGATTCCGATTTCCGCACAACTCAAGTACAACATCGACGTCGTGTGCGAGTACATTTGCAAAAAGATCCCCGTGCCGACGCGCAACTTTATCGATCCGCCAAACATGATTGTCATTCGTTCATTTGACGTGAACAAACCAGGTGCAGAGGTGGAAGAGATTCAAGGTGGTGTTGCGGGTGGATCCATCTTACAAGGCGTGTTGCGTGTTGGACAAAATGTTGAAGTGCGACCGGGCATCGTCACCAAGGATGCCGAAGGCAAGATGCAGTGCAAACCCATCATGACGCGCGTCGTGTCGTTGTTTGCCGAGTCAAACTTGCTGCAATACGCCGTACCGGGTGGTTTAATTGGCGTTGGTACGACGTGTGATCCCACGCTCACGCGTGCTGATCGTCTAGTCGGTCAAGTGCTCGGTGAAGTAGGCAAGCTTCCCGAAGTGTTCACCGAGCTCGAAGTCAACTTTTTCTTGCTTCGCCGTTTACTCGGCGTACGCACGCAAGGTTCTGAGCGTCAAGGCAAGGTTAGCAAGCTCGCCAAGAGTGAAGTTCTCATGTTAAACATCGGATCGATGTGTACCGGTGCGCGAGTCGTCGCCGTCAAGGGCGATCTCGCCAAGCTTCAACTCACCTCGCCCGTGTGCACCAAGGAGGGTGAAAAAGTCGCCCTGTCCCGTCGCGTCGAAAAGCACTGGCGTTTGATTGGTTGGGGGCAAATCCAAGCCGGTGTCCAGCTCAGCGAATGATTCCACGTCGCATGGCACACCACCGACGGCGGCGTTTGATTTCTTAGAACATACACAAGTAATACACACTCGTACCACTCGTTACGCTTCGTCGCTCGCGGCGCCGCCCCGAAGAGCTCCACCCTCATTCGCGCGCACGCCTCTGCGTGGCATCGCACACACCACGACCACGCGCGCACACCATGGCGTCGTCATCGTCGACCCAATCCACGCCCTCGCCGTGGTCCAAAATCGTGCGCGACGACCCCGAGCCGCCAGCCGTGGATGCGAGCGCCGAGGCGGCGGCGGCGGAGGCGTCCAAAAGCGCGCAGCTCCGTGACCCTGACGTGCGCAAAGCCGTCATCGACGCCAACGCAATTATTAAAGGGTTCAAGCTTGAACATTTCGATGCGATGTGCGTGACGATTGACGAGGTTATTGATGAGATTCGTGATAAGAAGGGTCGAGAGGCGCTCGCTCGGGCGCTGGGGACGCTGACGACGTGCGCGCCGAGCGAGGCGTCTGTGCAGGCGGTGAAGGCGTTTGCGATGAAAACGGGCGATGCTGCGGCGTTATCGAGTGTAGATGTTAAGCTTATTGCGTTGGCGTATGATTTGGAGCAAAGGAATCATGGGGTGGAGCATTTAAGGACGGAGCCGGCGGCGTTGAGGACGCACGCCAAGCGAGCGAATCGATTCGAGAAGCAACCAGGGTGGGATTTCGTGCCGAATGCCTCGGATTGGGCCGAGCTTGATGACATGAACGCAGCGAATGAAGAAGCAGAACGTTTGGCTCGCGCGTCTATGGCGTCTTTGCGCGTGAATGATGATTCTAAGGATGCATCAGCGGTTGGCGAAGACGAGTCCGCGGCGGCAAAGGAGGCGCGAGAAAATCGCGAAGCCGAGCGGCTCGCGCGCGAAGTCGCCGCGAAGGAAATTCTTGCCGCGCAGGAACACATAGTGAAAGATGCTGGCGATGATGATGCCTGGGAGTCTGCCGTCAGTCGCACGACGCGCGTGCGTAGACAGAAACGTGAATCGCGCAAGAAGGAAGCCGAGGAGGAAGCCGCTCGACTGGCGGCGGAGGCGCGGGATCGCGGCGGAGAAGACATTTCTGTCGAGTTGGAGGAGGCGGCAAAGCGTGCTGAAGACTTTTTCACGTCGCGCGGCGAAATCGACGACGCAGCGTCGACCGCGGGTGATGACGATGACGAAGATGACGATTGCGAGGTTGAGCTCGAATCGTGCGTGTCATCCGTCACGGCGGATTTTGCCATGCAAAACGTCATTTTACAAATGGGCATGAAGCTCGTCACCCCCGACGGCATGCGCATCGAGCACCTCCGGCGCTGGGTACTGCGGTGTCACGCCTGCGAGGAAATTACGCGCAATTTATCTCGAATGTTCTGCCCCAAGTGCGGAAATCAGACGTTACAAAAGGTGGAACACACGGTGACGCGAGACGGCGTCGAGCAATTCGGCGTGCGTAAAAAGTTTGTCTTGCGCGGGTCAAAATATACGTTACCCGCACCCAAGGGTGGACGTCAAGCCAAAAAGGTCATCTTACGTGAAGACCAACTCATGGGCGTGCGGTTGACCAAGAAGCAAGTCGGAGACGACGTTTTCGCCGCCGAGTACAACGACGACGCGTACGCGAGCGAAAAGCACATGACGAGCCAGAAAACCGTATACGAAATCGGCGGTGGCGACATTCGCCGCAATCCCAACGAGCGCCGCCACATGGCAACAAATAGACGTCGAAAGTAGCTCTCATTCGCGCTCGCGCGCGTCGCGATCACACCATTAGCGAATAGAACTCCAACATCAACGACCCCAGACGTCCCGAAACGTTTCAAATCTCTCACATCTCAAACGCGAGCTCACCCGCACACCGACGCGCGCCGACTCCCACTTCGCGCGCACGCGATGTCACACCTACCAACCACTAGCCCCGCACCCGCGCGCGCCATCGCACGCATTCCGCACGACGCCATCCATCGCATTTGCGCCGGTCAAGTGGTCGTGAGCTTGAGCGCCTGCGTCAAGGAGCTCATCGAAAACGCCCTCGACGCGGGCGCGACAAACGTAGAAATTCGCCTGAAAGACCACGGCGCGGACGTCGTCGAGGTTTCCGATAACGGCACAGGGGTCTCGGTGGAGAATTTCGCGGCGTTGACGACGAAATATGCGACGAGTAAGCTCGAGACGTTTGAAGACTTGCAACAGTTGGGGACGTTTGGATTTCGAGGCGAGGCGTTGTCGTCGTTATGTGGGATTTCAAGCGGTGTGAGCGTGACTACGCGCACGGCGAAGGATGATTCTGGGACGAAGATTGAGTACGACCGAGATGGAGCGATCGTGAGCACGGAGACTGTGCCGAGAAGCGTGGGGACGACGGTGACGGCGAGAGAGTTGTTCGCGCCGTTGCCAGTTCGGAGAAAGGAGTTTTTGCGAAATGTCAAGCGCGAGTACGGCAAGGCTTTGTTAGTGGTGCAGGCGTATGCGTTAATGTCGAAACACGTGAGGATTTTGTGTACGCATCAAAGTGGGAAGTACGGCCGGGCGAATGTGTTGCATACGCGAGGGGGCGAGGACGCGTCGGTGCGAGAGAACATCGTCACCGTGTTTGGGTCGAAAATGGTGACATGCATGCGCGAAGTGGACGTGGTGCTTGCCGGTAGCACAGGGTGTAAGATTATGGGGTATATCTCCAAGCCCGAACCCGGGTGCGGGCGCGCTGGGGCGGACCGACAGTTTTATTACGTCAACGGTCGGCCGGTGGACGTTCCAAAAATCGCAAAGGTTGTGAACGAGTTGTATCGCTCATTTAACGCCGCACAGGCGCCCATGGTGGTGCTCGATTTTCAGCTTCCTCTGGATTCGTACGATGTCAACGTCACGCCGGACAAGCGTAAGATTATGCTGCACTTGGAGCAAGAATTATTGGCGCGCACGCGCGAGGCGCTCGGCGAATTGTTCGCGCCCAGTCGGTACACGTACGCCGTGACGCCGGCGGCCAAAGCTCCGGCAGCAACAGGTGAAGGCAGTGACATTAAAATGAACGATGATGACGACGAAGGTGGCGATGACGAAGGAAGCGAAGATGCTTCACCTTCACCCTACTACGCGGGAAGAGAAAGTTTCGAGTCGATGTTGCACGCGACACAGAATTCAGACGACCGACGAGGAACGAAGCGCGACGCTGCAGGCATGTCGACGCAAAAGAACTTGCAAAACTTTGGATTCACTCGTGAAACGACCGCAGTGGCGCTCGGCGGTGGTTGGACATCGGTCGTCAAAGAAGAGCCCGTGACGGACGAAGACGCGGCGATGGCCGAAGTCGCCCTGGACGACATCGCATCGATACCAGCGGTGAAAGAGGAAGATTTAGAAACATCCAATGACGTTGGCAATGAAGGCATCACGCTGCGAGCGGAGGAGGACATAGGCGGTGGACGCGATTCATTAGAAGTAGAAGAAGATGGCGGCGACGTCGAACCCATGGGACACGACGCCGTGGCGTTTGACGACGCGCTCCTCGCCAAAACGGAGGAGACGCAAAGTGCGCGCGGGCGCGAGAGCACTGGAAGTGGTACGGTGTCGTTTTCGTTCGAATCCATGATTCAACGACGACGAAATGCGAAAGTATCGGCGGAGACATTACGAAAGAATGCGGCGCAACCGACGTCGACGTCGACGTCGACGTACGCCTCGGCTTCAATTCCAAACGACAAAGACGCGCCAGTCCCAGACGTGGTCAAGGCGGCATCGGAACTCGAGCGCGTGTTTGACAAATCGGATTTCACCAAGATGCGAATCGTCGGTCAATTCAACCTCGGTTTCATTCTAGCCACGCTCGGGGACGACTTGTTCATCGTCGACCAACACGCGAGCGACGAAATCTACAATTTTGAAAAGCTCCAGCGCACGACGACGTTGAACCGGCAGCCGCTCATCGCTCCGGTCTCACTCGACTTGAGTGCTGCCGAAGAACAAGTGGTGTTACGAAACATGCCCGTGTTTCTACAAAACGGTTTTGGCTTTTGCGACGTCGCCGAAACGGGAGCCGACGCAAACAACGCGTCCGCCATGCCCGCGTCCGCATGCTGTGACTCACGTCCATCATTCGGAACGCTAAAGCTCAACGCCGTGCCATTCATCAAGAATGTCGCATTCGACAAATCCGACGTCCACGAGCTCGTGGCGTTACTCGATCAAGGCGGCGACGCGCTTCCGCCCAAATCCCAGCTCTCCATCGGACTCGCGTCCACGTTTCCGACGACGACGCCCACCGACGCCACCACCGCCACCGCACACCCACCGCGAATCATTCGCCCATCCAAAGTCCGCGCCGCGCTCGCCATGCGCGCGTGCCGTTCGAGCATCATGATTGGAGACGCGCTCGACCGCCGACGCATGCGTTTGGCGCTCCGCCGCCTCGCCGCGCTCGCCGCGCCCTGGAATTGCCCGCACGGCCGCCCGACGATGCGGCATTTGAAAACACTGCGATAGACACTATTAAAATACGCACGCTCAAACGTCACTCGCGTCTCCACGACGTCGCCGTCGCGCGCCGCGCCCGTCCAACGCGCGCTTCAATTTCACACCAAACCATAGTATACACCATAGTATACACCACGTATACCCCATATACGTTTCGACATAAAACCAACGTGGCGGCGCCGCCACCTCTTGCACGCGACAATTCTCGTCCCACGCGCGTTCGCACGCCTCACACGCCGACGCGCATTCGCTCGACGTCGCTCGAACGCCCGCACGAGACCGTCACGCACACGCACACGACACGTCCCACTCCACGCACGCGATAAACACACCCATCATGGCGAAAGACGCGAAATCCCCAAAGGACAAGAAAGAGAAAAAGGAGAAAAAGGAGAAGCGCGAGCGCGATTCATCCGGCTCTGACGGCGACGACGCCGCGCGTGACGCCGCGGACGATGCGAAAAAGACCAAAGTCGACACCGAGGACACCGCCGATGACACTGCCGACGACGATGGGTTCAAGGTGCACACGAAGTCTGCGTCGGCGGTCGCGGGCCAGGTGAGCGCGGGAACCTACGAGGACCGCGCGCTCAACTGCCGGGACTGCGACGCCGAGTTTATGTTTACGATTGGTGAACAAGAGTTCTATGCGACGAAAGGGTGGACGAATGTGCCGACGAGGTGTGAACCGTGTAAGCAGGCGAAGAAGGCGAGGTTTGGGGAGGATAAACCGGCGTGTTACGCGTTTCAACGGGGCGAGTGCGACCGCGGGGACTCGTGTCGATTTTCACACGGACCGGGCGGCGGCGGCGGCGGCGGTGGTGGTGGATTTGGACGCGGTGGTGGCGGCGGCGGTGGTGGTGCGTGTTATGCGTTCCAGCGCGGTGAATGCGACCGAGGGGACTCGTGCCGATTTTCACACGCGCCCGGCGGCGGAGGCGGGTACGGCGGCGGAGGCGGTCGAGGCGGGTACGGCGGCGGAGGCGACCGACCTCGCGGCGAATGCTACGCGTTCAAAGAGGGACGATGCGATCGCGGCGATTCGTGCAGATTTTCGCATTAATCGTGTTCCCGCGAATTGATGACACGCTGACGATGATCGCGACGACGACGCGTCGTATACTAGTTTTCGGTTGACGGTTGGTGCGACTTTTGGTTCAACTTTTTAATACTCACTCGACGACGAATTTTTGTTTACTTTTTTGTACCTCACTCGTCGACGCGACGCAGGGTAACGACGACGACGTCGACGACGATGGCGACGAAGACGACGACGGACTCGTCTATCGCCGCGTTACGCCGCGAGCTACGCGAGACGCAGAGCGCGTTGGACGCGTTGGACGCGCGCGAGGACGTCGAGCGCGCGCTCAGGCGCGCGCGCGCCGCGCAGACCTCGACTGCGGCGATGTGCGACGCCATGGACGTCGTGCGGCGGCGTCACGCGCGAGGCGTTGCGCCTGTGCGCGACAGCGCGCCGCTCGCGGTGGACGACGACGAGGACGAGGACGCGAGGACGAGGACGCGCGCGCGGAGCGACGTCCCGTCCGCCGACGTCGAGACGCTCGACGCCGTCGCGCGTGCGTGTCGCGCTGAGCTGTCGCGGGATAGCGCGCATTCGAACGTCGGTATGAGCGTCGCGCGACGCGTTCGCGCGGCGGTGGGCATGGCGCGCGCGGTGAAGACGACGGAGCCGTACGCATTGTTCTTCGAGGCGTACGTCGCGCGCGAGGGCGGTTCGTCGCGCATGGACGCCATCGTGGATGCGTTCGATGGCATCCAGCGCGCGAAACATGATGCGGGGATACTTGTCGCCGCGGCGCCTCGAGCGGATGGGGCGAGGATAGCGGCGGCGGAATTGGAATTTTGTGAACGGGCCCGCCGAGCGCTCGAGGCCGCGTGCGTCGGGGACGAGGGCGCGTTGGAGTGCATCCGACGTTCGTATGACAAGTTCTGTGGCTAACAACACACACATGGCTAGAATAGTGATAGATTTTGTACCAGTAGTAGGATTCCTAGTCTGTTTAGGACAGAATGACGAGATGCGCGTTTCCCGCGAGTTCTTCTAAATCAACGCCGCGGCGGAACTTCCCGTTGGCGTACAAAAGATCAGCCTCGATGTGCGTGTCGAAGTCTTTCAGCTTGACGACGCGCGCGGCCCACCACACGTCCTTATCAAACAAGCACACGTCGCGTCCTATGAGCGTGGTGAAATCCATGTTTTCATTCGCCGGCGTCCCGGCGTACGATTTCGGCGCGCCGTGCTCACATCCCGGATATCTTTCAATCCAAGACATGTCGTCCGCTGACGCAGTCACCGCATCGCCCGCTTTGCGCTTACGCGTCGGTCGTGGCGAGGGCGAGCCGCCCTGAGCTTCAGCGACGCATTCTGCGACTAATCGCGACGCCGCGTCTCGAGTATCCACCTCGATGCCCGCCGCCTTGAGCTGTTCGATGCGTCCAAATTCGCCCTTCATCATGTCTAACGACGGACCGTCTGGCGCACCGTATCGCACGCTTTTCCAACCATCATCCGCCTTTTTGGTCGGGTTTGTTATGCGTTTGGCAAAAATAGCCCACGAGCTCGGACTCGTAAACGTTTGCCCCTGAAACGCTATGTGCCCATCCGCGCTCAAATCCCCAATCCACGTATTATCTTGATACACCACGAACACATTCGCCGTACCGGGTTGTAAAAGCCCACATTCGAGCAAATCAAGCAAGTTTGCCGAGACCTTGCCGGGTTTTCTATCGCCGAGCTCGAGCAAAGGCTCGCCCACGGCTCGGTTCTTCCGCGTCGCCTTTGGCTTCGCCGCGCCACCACTCTCTCGCGCGCTCGCGGCGGGTTGACCATCCTGTGATAATCCGAGCGCTTTCGCTCGCGCGTACATGCACGATCGGTGCCGCGCGCGCCAGCTGTCTTTTGCGCGTTCGAGCCACGCGGCGCCGTCATCCAGCCACAACTTGTACATCTCTTCCGCCTCGTCTTCGCGGTCCAGGCGCGTCTGCATAATTTGCCACTCCGTCAGCACATCGTCTGTGCTTGAAGACGCCCTGCCGTGCGAGGACGCGCCGCCAGACGTCCCAGCGGCGCTCGTACCAGCGGCGCCGTCGGACGTTCCATGCGTTGGGACACCACACCCGATGCGAAGAATGCGCCCGGACGTGGCACTCACGGCGAGAAACGGCAAGCCTATGGGCGACTGCGATGGCAGAGGCTGCAACGCTTCGTCTATGGTCATCATGGCGGCGCCGGCGTGCGCGACGCGCGTCGGACGTGCCCTAAAGTGGCGTCTCGGAGGTCAACGCGAGAGCTCAAAAAGAAGAAACTATGCAATTCGTGTATTAAAATATCGACGATGTGATGCTTGAATGACGCATCAGTTGAATATTCGGTCGCGTGGCGTCATGTGTCGGCGTTCAACGGTGTGATTTTTGAAATGTCATTGAAATGTCATTCCTCCTCGGCGAGCGCCGCCGTGAGACGCTTGACGAGCGCCGCCTTCAAACCAGCGGTGGATAACCCGCGTTCTTTGAGCAGATCTTTGAGAGTGACTACAGTGAGTTTTGCCGGATCGCCTTCGACTGGCGTGAACGACCCGCTGGCGGTGGCAGCGGTGGCTGTAGACTTGGATGAAGCCTTCGGCGCGGGCTCCGATTCGCGTTCAACCGAACGCCGGCTACGACGCGGAGCGGGTGCTTCTTCAGGCGCCTTTTCGGGCTCAGCCGAGCGTCGCGACGAGCGTCGGGTAGGTGCTACTTCAGTCTTTTGTGCCGCTGCTGGCGGATCAGGAATGACCACATCGATGACTTTCGTCGCCACTTTGGCCGCGGCTTGAATGGCTTCGATGTCGTCGTCGTCATCGTCGTCCGACTCGGGCGTAGGCTCAGGCGCGCGTCGCGGCTTTTCCGTCGAAGGCGCTTTTGCGATCGGTGGCGATGGCGACCGTGCTCTGGGCGGCGGTGGCGGCACCTGTTGCGTCACGCGCGGACGCGGCGGCTCAAATTTCCGCTGCTCGGCGTCAACGTGTCCGCTCACCATCGGTGGCGGTGGTACATTCACGCGCTGTCTCGCCTCGGGGGCGTCAGCAAATCGATGGCTATCACTCGACACCGCTGGAGGTGGCGGTACACGCACGGTGGTTGCATGCGGCGCACCAGATCCCGGCGGCGCACTCCCGCTCGTCCCAGCGCCGCCGCGGCCGCGCCCGACGCCCACAGCGTGAAACCCAAATCCACGCTCTCCAGGCACAGGAATCTTCGGCTGCGACGCCCGCGCCGCCGCGCTGTGATCTTTCCGTCGCCATTCACCCTCACTTCGACCGGGTTCGCCTCCGAAACGACCTTCGTCTCGCCGACTCGAGCCGTCCCCGGCGCCGCCTTCGGCGCGTCTCAAGTGCGGCGGCACGTACCCTTTCGCCATCTTCGCCGGTGGACGATCATCATCTCGCGCATCGCGTCGTCTGTCACCGCCACCTATCTGTCCCTCCTCTTCATCGCTATCGCTATCGCGGCGCTTTCGTTTCGTCGCCGCGACGGTTGGAGCTCGCGTCGACTCCTTCGCGCGTCGCGCAATCTCTCGCTCCGTCGTCAGCGCCTCGAGTAATCGCTGGCGCTTGCGAAGTAATTCTTCGTCGGTCAACGCGCGCGCCGCGGCGGCGGTAAACGCGGTCGCGGTGCGCGCGGCGCCGCGAGGGCTAGAGGAGCGCGACCGCGAGGTCGAACTCGAGCTCGAACGCGAACGCGAACGCGAACGCGAACGCGAACGCGAACGGCGGCGAGATCCCATGACGCGAGCGAACGCGGCGCACGAATGTGTTCTCGATGCGAATACGCGATGTGGTATTGCACCCGAACGACGCGCCCTGGATGCGCGCGAGTCGCGGGCGAGCTCTGAGGTTTGTTGGCTGTATTTGAACGGTTGAAACGTATTACTACGCGCGCCGTCTATGCGTGGAATTACATATATTTCTCAACTATGAATACGTGAGAACACTCACTTGGTGAGATTACGGTAGCCATCGAGCTCGAAGTGCGGATTGGGCAGGCGCGGACCGGTGCGGGAGCGCGCGTAGACGAGGGGCCGAATGCCGGCGAGCGGGTCTACGGGAACTTCTGGCGTCTTTGATGCCTTGGCGAGCGCTCTGAGGCGTTGTTTTTCGGCTTTGGCGTCTGCTTTTGCTTTTGTTTTGGCGTCTTTGGACTTTTGTGCGGCTTCTCGACGCGCGCGGCGCTCGGATTCGCGTTTGAGTCGAGCGGATTCGCGCGCGCTCGAATCATTCGCAGGCGACGTCACCGTGGCCCAGATCGCAATCACTACCGCCGCAGCGATAGACACTACGGGATTATCAAAGTCAAGCCAGCCAAAACGTTTAGACGAACGCGCCAGGGCGTCAAATTGTGAACGATCGAGCAATGAGCGCTCAATTCGTACCGGCGCCGGCTTGCGCAATTTCGTCACGGCTGGAATGTCCCGGCGCAACGACCGTTCAAGCTGTTCAAGCGCACACGTGCGACGACGATGGAACAATCCAGCCATTGCGTCGACCGTGGGATGATGCGACGCCGGAGAATCCACCGCGCTCGGTACCGCCCGCCTTATAACGTCGGGAAACTTGCTAGGATGCGACACGCCGAGCGCGACGACGGGCGCGCCCGCCGGTAATCCCTTCACCATATCTAAAGCCGCGATGGCTAACGCGGTTTGCGGGCACGGCAAGTATCCACTAGCCTCCTCGCGCTTAATCGCGCGAAGCAGCATGGTTTCATCGACGACTGCCGATTTGAACACGGTTGATAACTCTCGCATCACCTTTGGCGGCAGCACCACTTCGCCATCGACGTCGAAATCATCCTGTAAATCACTCAAGAATAACGGATTTTCCCCAAGCGCATAGTACAACGAGCGCCAAATGTTCTCGGGAACGACAATATCGAGCGCGCTGCTCGAGGTGTGCACTAAATCCGTCTTGTACAACTCACCGAGTTCAATGACGCGGTGCGCCGCTCCGTTTGGATTACACGCGCACACGACAGCGATGGGCAATCCCATCATGCGCGCAATGTGTCCCGCAAACTCGTACCCAAACGCCGAACTAGGCACGCTAAATACAACCTCTCTTCCGTACTCTTCCTTTGACACCACGCGCGAATACGCATAAAAGAACACCGGAACGTAGCTCAACACTCTCGCCACGTTGCACGAGTTCACGCACACCAACCCGTGCTCCATTCGAAACGCCTCATCGCGCATCAACGCACCAACGACCGCATCGATATCACTCATCCCATCCGGGCACGCGCTCACCTTCACTGGATGCACGTTGTCCTCCACATGGCACGTCATTTCCCGTTCTTGCGCCTCGCTCACGCCTCCGTCGTCCCCCGGGTACACAATCCACGCGTCCAACGTCTTCAATCCACTACTCGCGCTCGCCAACGCCCCTCCAGCCTCACCAGTCGTCGCACACACAACATTTGCTCGTCGTCCACGCTTCACAAGCGCGCGTTCGATCAATCGCATGGTAATTTGCATCGACGCGTCCTCCGCGCTCAGCGTCGCGCCGTGAAACAGCTCGCACACATGCGTCGATTTCCCGCGCACGCGCACCACGGGCGCGATGTCCGCGTGCGCGTACGACTGCAACGCCTCTCGCACCACCCCTCGCACGCACTCGCGATCGAACCCATCGTCGGCGTCGACGATGAACAGCGAGAGCAGCTCGGTCGCGAGCGGTTCAAACGCGAGCTCGCGCAGCGGCTTTATCGCCACCTTTGGGATCGAGTGCGGCACGAACGACCCGCCGTCGAGCGGTGCGCCCGTGAGCAGGGCGTCGACGAACGTCGCCGGCGGCACCCCGCCCCGGGTGCTGACGAAACGCATGACGGGTGAGCCGTTAATGGCGTCACTGTGCGACGCGAATTTCATTTTTAAAATTCAGCATGCATTCGAACGCACCGCGTCCGTCGTCGCCGCCGCCGTCGACGTCGATATCGACGTCGCCGCCGCCACTTGGGTCGTCGATGATGGCGTCACCGATGTCGACGTCGCCGCCGCCCACCGAGGATGGCGGTGCGGCGCCGACGCCGACGAGGCTGCTCCAGGATTCTCTGGCGCGCATTAAAACCGCCGCGCACGCGCTCGAACGCGCCGTGCGGCAGGGCGCGCGCGTCGAGGGTGGGATTATTAACGCGTGCGTGCGCGCGCTCGAGGACGTGCTCACGGTGAGCGACGCGTACGTGGAGGAAGATTTTCATTTGCTCACGACGCTCGGGAAACAGTTGGACTCGAGCGCGGCGTTCGACGCGTCTTTAATGACGCGCATGAGCGGCATGGATCGCGTGATGGAGGCGTTGGCGAGTGCTCGGGCGCTTGATTCGTTGTCTCTAGTGAATGCGCAGTCGGCGTCGTTGGAGGAGGAGTATGAGCTCGCGACGAGACGCGTGGTGGCCAAGGTGCTCGCAGTGGTCGAGCTCCACGAGGCGACGCGGGCGGATAGGATCAAATTGCTCGCCGATTTAGTCACCGCGAGTCGGTTAGAGTGAGTAGAGTACGTATACATAAATAGAGAACTAGCAAACTACCGGAACTAGCGGGCTATTGTAGTAATGATCAACACATTATTTTGTTTTTACGTTTTACGTCCTTCCGCCGCCAGGCGGAGGCGGAGGCGGAGGGCCTCGTCTCGGGAGACTTTGCAACGCCGCGAAACGATTGCCACCGGGCGCGTACGCCGCACCGGGATGTGTGACACCTGGAATGCCGCCGAGGGGCATGGCCAGTGGCGGCGCAGGCGGGGGCACGCCGCTGTAGCCGCGAGGACCACCCATCGGGGGCGGCGGAGGCGCGCGTTGTTGCGCGTTGAAACGACCGCCGCCGAGCGGGACGCCGCGTCCGAGGCTCTGCTGTAACAGCGCGTGGGCGCCTTGATTGGCGTTTGTTGGTGCACCTCGACCACCCGCGAGTGGGTGTCCAGCCATGCCACGACCGTAATCCATACCGATTGGTCTCGGGTTGTTTCGCGCGTAGTCGTCTTGATGGAACAATTTCGGAGGAGGAGGCACGTCGTGTTCGTCGACGCACGGCGTTGGTAAAACCGTCCCTGGCATCAGCACTGGAGGCACGAAACGGTCCGTCGGTAGACGCATGCATGCGACGACGACTTTATTGTTTGTGATGTCCGGGCGGCTCGACATTGGGGATGGCATGACCGACGGTTGGGCGTCTCGCTTCACCGACACGAGGAGCGCGTTCATGCCCCTACTTTTTTTTGGATCCATCTTGAGCGTTTTCTCTTCATCTTCATCGTCACGTTCTTCGAGCTCGAGTAACTGTGATGCTAGAGGATGCGTAGCGTGCACGTAAATTTCCTCTTCGTTGATTGAGTTGCGACGCTTCTCTTCCGCGGTGAGCGTAAACTCGACCAATTCCGTTTGCTCGAGCAAGCGCTCGGCGTCGATCCAAGGAAGTAAAGCCACGGCTTGCCACGTGAAACGCTTGCCATTCATGTCCAACTCGAAATCTTCGGGATAGAAATCGATGATTGGTGAGTCTTTATCGGACATCAAAGGCGCGAACGCGGCGGGCAAAGCGTGGGAAGACGCCGCGGGGAGTACGCCCATGAGCTGCGAAAACGGCTTGAACGGTTTCCCGGCATCAAACTCGGTTGAAATCGATGCCAAGTCTCGTAAGTCAGATGCGAACGGGGCGTAGTGGTACGGGTAAAACCAACTCCACGAGCAGCAGCCTTCAAAGTAGTATCGACACACCCAAATCAAGCCTCGAACGAATTCCACGACCATGCCTCGCACGATTTCGTCACGCGTTGACGCCGTGGCGCCCATTTTCGTAGAGTAGTAACGCTCCTTCCAACCATTCTCCCCGAGACGAACTTGATCAATTTCTTCCTCACGCTCGCTTTTCAAGTTCATAGTCGTCTCGAGCTGCTTGTTGAACGACTTTACGTCGATCGTTTGGCCGGCTCTGAACGTTTCAAACTCATTCGGTTTCGGGCACCCACACCGAAAGCACGACCCTTTCGCCGCGTACATGGACCCACATCCCGATGGACACATCCAGTCCCCGGGACGTGCGTCAGGCGCATTCGATGCGACGAATGGATGCGACTCGATGCTGTCGAGTGTTTCGATCGTCGTCGCCGATTCTGTGGCGGAGTCTGTCTTTTTCTGTTCCAGCTCGTCCCAGAATTCCTTCGCCTTTGCGGCTTCGTCGTCGCTCTTCTTTACTGCAGTTTCAGTTTTAGCCTTCTTCGCCGAATCGGGGTCCTCCTCCTTGTCAGCAGTGGCCTCTGCTGCCCGTTTACCGCGGTTCATCAAGCGATCGCGCAGCGCATCCGCGGCGCTCTTGTTTTCTTCGGCGGTCTTTGGCGCCGAAGGCTTGGGCTGGTTTCGCCCCAACGCATGAAACGTTTCTGGTGCCGCCGGGGCGCGATCACTCGCGTTCCGCGATCCACCGAGCTCGCGGTGTCGGGGTAAGGTCGTTCCGCTGTTTGCCTTTTGTCGTTCAAAGTAATCTTTCGCCTTCTGCTTTTCTCGCTGACGCCGGCTGCGCATTTGCGCTTCTTTTTTTGCGCGCTTTTGAAAAATAGCCTCCTCGTGCGCACTCACGATGGCGACGAAGCGCTCAACGACGGGCAAATTTGGTAATCCATCAGCGCACAAATATCCTCCCAAAGCATGCAAATTTTGTCTATATAGTGTCATGAGCAAGTCAATTGCGCCTTCGCGGATTTCCAACGTCGGCGAGTGCGGCAAGAAATCATTCCCAACAAAAAAGCACATAAAGATGTAGTCATCGTACATGCGCTCGGGGTCGTTCTTGAACGGTAAGGGCTGCTCAGGGCGCAAGTCCAACGCTAGGTATTCTCGCAGAACGCTCACAGACAACAACTGATACGGCTTGCGCGCGATGGACACCTTCTTTTGCGTTTCCGCAACCATCATCCCATCTGTTTTCGGCGCGTTATTATCTTTTTGCTGGAAAACAATCTCTCGCAAAATCCAAAAGTGCGGTTCGTGCGTCGCCAACGCGAGCATGATTAAATCCGCGTCTAAACCGTATACAACGTGTCGCGTATTCGGGTTCCAACCCGGAACGCCGCGTTGCTGACGAATGTAATGCATCGCCTTGTGCTCACCTTCCCCGGGCACGCTGGCATCGGAAAACACCACCTCAATGCCTCGCCAACCCGGATCATTGTTTAATCTATCGTGCACGTAATACTTTAACGCGTCTGACAAACGCCCCATAAACGGCGTCCCCGGCGTGATGACGTTGGAATCAAACACCCCACTCGCCGCCTTTGGCGGAACTTTCACCCCATCCGCAATTAACTTTTCTCTCAACTTATCTTCCTCCTCCGCCTTCTCTTTCGCCTCTTGCGCTGCTCTAAATCGTCTCGAACGTTGCTGATTCATCTTCGCTCGAGGCGCCACGCCGTCGATCGCCATGTACAACACTTTCCTCGGTCTAATCATCGCAAACAACCTATCGATGTAATCAAAGATGCACTCAAACACCTCCTCCTCCGTCGTCGGCGCCGGGCGATCTTCCGGATGAAAACACGGGTGAATGATCCCATTCATGTCCAGGTACAAGTTGTCGAATTCCACGCCGTTCGGGTTCGGCGCGCTGCTATCGACGACAATCTTCGCCCCGAGCTCGTCGTGCGCGAGGTCTTCGACGACATCGGTGATGATTTTCGGGTATTTCTGGCTGAGCCAGCGGTAGAACGCGGGTACGCCCATGGGCGCGCGCGACAGTGCCGTCGAACGCGCGCGTTCGGCGCGTGGCGGCGGATAAAAACGCACCCGCGATCATATACATAGAGGGTTTGGGGACGTATATACGATACTCGTCTGCACTCCGTCACTGGATTGCGCGCGTCCGTCGGATGCGCGCCACTTCGACGCGCGCGACCTCGCGACGCGCTGTCGCCGCGGCCGAGCGATCATGACCGACCACTCGCCGTCATCCATGACCGCGATCGCTTCGACGACGACGCCGGCGACGGAGGTTGTGGTGCATCCGCTGGTGTTGCTCTCGGTGGTGGATCACTTTAGGCGTTGCGACGAGGTGCGTTCGACGGCTGGCGATGCGCGCGCGCGGCGCGCGCGAGAGAAAGACGCGCGGGGCGATGCGTGCGTTCGTGGTCGCGCGCGCGCGAGCGATGCGGGGCGGTTTCGTGCGGCAACGAGCGAGGCGCGCGCGCGCGTTGACTGTCGCGAGATCTGTTTAAACCGAAACCGAAACCGTCGTCGCGTCGTCGCGTGCGCGCCGACGCGCGCACTCGCGCGATATTCTTGACTGACGATGTGTGTGATTGATTGCGTTGGCACGCGATGCAGGGTGATGAGGAGAACAAGCGAGTCGTTGGGGTTTTGCTCGGCGAGCAGCGACAAGGACGCATCGACGTCACGAGCTCGTTCGCGGTGCCGTTTGAGGAGGATGACGCGGACAATGGGATTTGGTTCCTCGATCATTCGTACATGGAAAATATGTATCGAATGTCGAAAAAGATTAGCGCAAAAGAAAAGGTGATTGGGTGGTACAGCACGGGGCCAAAGTTGCGCGAGTGCGACATCGACATTCACGAGCTCTTTTACGCGTACACGCCAGAGCCCGTGTTGGTGATTGTAGACGTCCGGGCGGAGAATGCGAACATTCCCACGAGTGCGTTTGCGGCTACGATTGAGGTCAAGGAGGATGGCACGGAGAAGCAGCAAAAGACGTTTGTGCACGTGCCGAGTTCAATCGAGGCGTTTGAGGCGGAGGAGATTGGCGTCGAGCACTTGTTGCGAGACGTCAAGGACAACACCGTGTCTACGTTGAGTACGAAAGTGAGCGAAAAGGTGCAATCGTTGCGTGGGTTGAAGGCGCGTTTGGAAGAGATTAAGAGTTACATGGACAAGGTGGTGGATGGTTCGTTGCCGGTGAACCATGAAATTATGGGCCATTTGCAAGACGCGTTCAACTTGTTGCCCAACTTGAACTTGGAGGACTACGTCAAGGGATTCGCCGTGAAAACCAACGATATGATGCTCGTCATTTACTTGAGCTCATTGATTCGATCCGTCATCGCGTTGCATGATTTGATCAACAACAAAGTCTTGAACAAGGAACGCGAGCGCCAAGTTGACGGACTCGCCGCGAAAGACAAGGAAAACGCCGAGCCCGCCAAGGAGGGTGAAAAGGACGCCGCAAAGGACGACGCGACGGCGGGTAAATAAATATGTCGAGCCGCGGCGCATACGTAGAGCGCGAGCGCGCAAAGCACCAGTTAGACACAACTTTATAATCGCAACACACAGATTTAGAGATATGCTCGCGCGCTACGCCCACGTGGCCACAACACCATCAGCGCTGGCGGTGATCCAACGACCATCGGCCGAATCGCGCGCGACATCGACAATATCGCTCTCCAATTTTCTCTCTCGCTTGACTTTGCCTGTACGAGCATCGTACGCTGTGAGCGTATCGCCCACGGCGAGCATGATTTCGCGCTCCGCGGCGCTGCTCGCCGCGCGCTTCACCACGTGCGCAGTACGGATAACCTCAATCGCCGATCTCGAGCGCATGTCCCACATGATTGTTTTCTTGTCACCGTCGCTCGTCGCCAACACCGACGATGTTGCGCGCACGCGGTCCTTGATGTCGAGAGCGGTGGCCGTCGTGCATCCGCCCGAATGTCGCTCGCCGCGCGCGCCGAATTCCAACACACTTCCCGCGCATCTCGTGTCGTGAATTTTGACCGCATCGTCGTCTCCTGTCGTCAGCAACGTGGCACATGAAAGCCACTCGCAGTGCGTCGTGCTCGAGGCATGCGCTTGAATCTCACGCGCCGGGACGGCGCGTTCGACGCCGACGTCCCATATTTCAACCGTCCCGTCGCTCTTACCAATCGCCACATCGTGTGTCAGCGCGAGCACATCCATGGAGCACACCGACGAGTGTGTATGCGCGTTTTGAAACTCTGCGACTGATTCACGCTGATGTAAATCCCATACGCACACGACGCCATGATGGTTGACTGCGACGACGCTCGCGCTCGCCGCGAATGCGGCTCGAGCGCACAACTCAAACGAATCCACCGTCGCCATCGCCCCCGCGTCATCATCGCTCGACGCATCCACGATCGCCCAACCATCATCGCGCGTGCACAACACCACGTTGGCATCGAATACCGACGACACCACGCGTGTCGTACCGCATTGAGAGACGCGCCCGACGTCTCTCAGCGCCTCAACCCGCCGCTTTCCGTGTCGCGAGCCATCCTTAGCATCCACTCGCGCGCTCGCATTCCCCCCACCCGCAATCGCACGCAACGCATCGCGTTCCTTCTTAAACACATTCCTATCGCGCACGGCGCGCGTCAGGCGCTGTCGCAACTCCACAAGCGTCGGTTCGTACGCCGCGAATTTACGCCGCTCGCGCGTCCAATCATCCAACAACCTCGCCTTCTCTTGCTCCAATCGCATACGATGCGCCTTGTGCGCGTCTCGCTCGCGCACCACCTTGACGTGCGACTCAAACGGCACGCATGACGTCGGCGGCGGCGGCGCGCACGGCGCGCACGGCGCACAGAACGCGTCGTGTATCGTCGACATTGGTGCGCCACAATGTCCACCACAGAGCCAAAATGTCCTCGCGTTGCGCGCGCCCTATCGCGTCGCGTCGCGCGCCGTGCGCCGCGCGTCAATCGTCGCCGCGTCTATCGCACGCGAATGCGCTTCTCCGACGCGCCGCGCGCGACTCTGGCCCGCGTGTCGCGCTGTGCGGGCGCCACATGTCGCACGCACATGTGTCTGCTAAAAATAAAGTCAGTCGCCACACCGACGGGAGTCGACGCCATTGTTACGCCGACGGCGCGCACGCGGCGACGGCGCGTACACGGCGACGACGACGCGCGTGACGCACGTTCGCATTCACTGCGGAAGACGCGGTGGAGGTGGCGCACCGCGCGCGCGACAAAGGACGTAAAGCATGGTGAAGACGGCGGCGGCGGCGCATTCGACCAAAAAACGCGCTGCGCCGCGTCGCAGCGGGGCGTCGACGCGCGATGACGGCGATGGGAACGACCGACGCGCGATGCGCGCGACGTCTGCTGTCGCGAAGACGACGCGCGCGGTAAAGGATGCGGCGCGCGCGTGCGATGAAGGTCAAGACGCGAATGGCGCGGTGGAGTTTACGCGCGTCGAGGCGCTTACGGGCCGACGGAAGACGGCTGAGGCGAAGAAGAAGAAGCAAACGGGTGGGTTTGAGTCGATGGAGATGCTTCCTGAGGTATTCCGAGCGGTGAAGCGTAAGGGGTATCGTGTGCCGACGCCAATTCAGAGAAAAGCTATACCGCCGGCGTTGGAGGGACGAGACGTCGTGGCCATGGCGCGGACGGGTTCGGGGAAGACTGCGGCGTTTTTGATTCCGGTGTTGAGTAAATTGCGCACGCATAGCTTGAAAGCTGGTGCACGGTGCGTGATTTTAGCTCCAACGCGCGAGTTGGCGCTACAGACGTTTAAATTCGCGAGAGAGTTGGCCAAGTTTACAAATTTACGATGCGCCGCCGTCGTCGGCGGGGACAGCATGGAGGCGCAGTTTGAGGATTTAAGCCACAATCCAGACATTATCGTCGCCACGCCTGGTCGTTTATTGCACCACGTGGATGAGGTGCAAGCGTTTACTCTGCGTACGGTGTGTCACGTGGTGTTGGATGAAGCTGACCGTCTGCTCGAGATGGGGTTCGCCGACCAGTTGCGCATGATTATGAAGGGCGTCGCCGACGTTCGGCAAACGTTGCTCTTTTCCGCCACGTTACCCAGCGCGTTGGCTGAATTTGTACGCATGGGATTACGAGAACCCGAAATCGTGCGTTTAGACGCTGAGATGAAAATTTCATCAGACTTGCGCATGTCGTTCGTGTTGATGCGGAACGATGAAAAAGTCGCCATGCTCTTGTACATGTTGCGCGAAGTCATTCCTAAAGGACAACAAACCGTCGTGTTTTGTTCGACGCGTCATCACGTGGAGTGGTTGCACACCGTGCTCGAGTACGAGGGTTTACGGGTGGCGAGCGTGTACGGGTCGATGGATATGATGGCGCGTAAAATGGCCCTCGGGAAGTTTCGCGCCAAGAAGTCCGACGTGCTCATGGTGACGGATGTCGCCGCGCGCGGTATTGATATTCCGCTTCTCGATAACGTGATTAACTTTGACTTTCCCGCGAAAGGGAAGTTATTTGTACACCGCGTGGGCCGCGTCGCGCGCGCGGGGCGAACCGGGAACGCGCACAGTTTTCTCGTCAAGGAGGAGCTCGGGTACTTGGTGGACTTGCACTTGTTTTTGGGACGCAAAGTCACGCCCGCGTCGCCGACGCCGCCATCTTCAACGGAAGAAGCGAAGAAACTAGCACAGGACGCCGATGAAAGTGGCATATCAGTTATTGGCACCGCCCCGATTGGCGCGCTTGACATGATTACCGATCGATTGCGCGAAGTCGCAAAGGAAAAGGATGAATTTTCTGGATTGGAACGCGCCGCAGCGAACGCGTACAAGTTGTATCAAAAAACTCGCGGCGCGGCGTCGAATGAATCCATGTCGCGCGCGCAGCCACTTATAAACGCCGGTCCGCACCCATTGTTGTGCGCTGCGGGCGGCGTGGATGAGCATGCGCAAAAGCTCGCGGAGTTTACAGCGAGCATCAAGGCGTACCGTCCTCAAGTCACCGTGCTCGAAGCCGAAGTTGCGAGCGCGAACAAGAGCGGGAGTTTATTGCGCATGACTGAAAAGAGTAGCGCCATGCGACTCAAACGTCAGCGCGACGAGAAGTTCATCCAAAATAGACGCGAAGGTAAGGATGGTAAGGCGAGAGCTTTGCGTCCGCTTGGCGCGGACGATCCAATTCTAAACGCCGACGAGGAGGATGTCGAGGACGGCGATGACCATGATGACGATTACGCCGCAGCCGCGCAAGGTAATGGGGACGCTTTTGAGACTGGGAAGTTTAGAGACCAGGAGTTCTTCCTTGACGCCGCACCGCGCGCGGTCGACCATACAGAACTTGGGCTCACGACGCGCGAAGGCGGGCGCGGATTGGAAGGCGCGCTCGACGACGCTACCATGGACATGGTTGAAGAAGATGGCGAAGGTATCACGCGCCAAAAGAAACTCTTCCACTGGGATGCTCGTAAAAAACGTTATGTACACATCAAAGCGGATGAAATTGACGTCAAACGTGGTGGTAAGCGCCTTAAGAACGAATCTGGCCAACGTGTCAACGCCGCGGAGACGGGCGCGACGTACAAAAAGTGGATGTCGAAAACGCACAAGTCTATCACCGCCACAGGGTCGATGGAAGATGAAGCTTCCGCTTCGAGGCGTGGAAATGATTCGTCTGCACGTTTCCGTCGCGGGTGGCACACGAAGGGTACAGAGACGAAATCTGATAACGCTTCGAGCGTATTCGGTATTGAAGGACCTGCGGCGCAGAACGAACTCAAAAATGCCGACCAAATTCGTAAAGAACGCAAAGACGCGAAATCTGGTCGCGGTCGCGGTGGTCGCGGTGGTCGCGGTGGTCGTGGCGCTGGCGGCCGCGATGGCGGTGGCCGAGGCGGTGGCCGAGGCGGTGGCCGAGGCGGCGGCCGAGGCGGCGGCGGTCGAGGCGGACGAGGTGGTGGCGGCCGAGGTCGTGGCAGAAAATAACAATGTGCTAGATGTGTGTATAAAACCGCTAGAGAAATCATCACTCTGTGGTGGGCTTCTTTCTATATTTAATAACTCGCGCTGGCACGCCGACGCTCACGGACCACGCCGGGACGTCTCGCGTAACAACGGCACCGATCCCAATCACCGCATGGTCACCAATGCTCACGCCATCCGTCACCGATACATTTGCCCCGATCCAACAATCGCGCCCAATTGTAATCCCCTTTGATGTCACGCCTTGTTCGCGCACGAGCGAGTCTGGAGACTCGAACACGTGCTCAAATGCAAACGCGCTAAAATTCGGCCCGATGCGCGTATCATCGCCTATTTGCACGCCCTGCGAGCCACCCTCAATTGTACAGCGACAATTGATCGACACATTCGCGCCGAGCACGCATGGACCGTGAATGTACCCACCCGCGGCGATGCACGACTCGTCCCCGACGACTATGGCTCTCCCGCGTTCTGCAAACAAATGCACGTCATCCGCGATGAACGCGCCCGCACCGAACGTGCACGTCTCTAGTCCCGATAGCGTGGCCTGGAGCTCGCGCTGCCACGCCACGGCGTCGTCGGTGCGATGCTTGGAGGCGTTGTTGGACCACAAACGAGGCATCCAGCTCAGGCGGCTGCGCTTTTGTTGCGCATAGTCTGGTTTCGACGACGACGACGACGACGCGCTGGCACAGAACGCGATGCGGCGCGATGCGGGACGCGGTATTCGTGATGTCGACGCGACGTTCGACGCGCGCGAGAGAGAGATACACGACATGGTGCGTTATGGCGATGGCGACAGTGGTGTTTCTGTGTGAGTAACTGTTTTTTTTCAACGCAAAAGTCTACGTTTACGAACGGAAATCGCCCCCGTCGAAACCACTAAATCCAGCGAGTTTAAAAATCGGATAGTACGGCTTCTTTTCTATTTTGGAGCACCAGTTCCATGCGGATGTCAGGCGGCCGTCGATGCAGCTCCCGGCGTCGAAAAAATTCTCCGCGCCGGAACCGTCAAACGCGTATGAAAAGAAATCCTTGAGAATAGTCTTTTGTGCGTTTTCCACGCCGCCAAATTGGGCATCGATGTACGCCTTGAGCCCGGGATCTTTAGCGAGTACCGGAATTTGCTCGATGACCAGGACCACGGGATTCAAGATGCGTGAGACTTGAGTGTACTTGTCGATGAACATCAACGCGTTTGGAACGTTGTGGTCGCCCAAATGAATGACGCTCGAGCCGACCCAGTGTCCGAGCTTGCGTTGACAGGTCGCTAAAATGCCGTGCATTGCTTTGCCGACTCTAGGCGCGCTTTGAACACGATTCAAGCCTTGACCAGTGTTCGTCAAATCGTATCGGGACGTTTCACTTAAAAGATCGCTCTCGGCGAGATACCACAACTTGAACATGTCGTTTGACACTTCGCGCCATAACATCATCGACTGACTCGCGTACGTATACTGCTTCTGATGATTGTGACTTAACCGTGCGCCGTGAAGACCCATAGTGATGGCTAATGAAAAGCCACCCTCGATGGCGTTTGGGTTGAAAAAATGCGACAAATACCCGAGCATTTTGTCCACTGGGTCGCGATTAAATCGCAAGTACGCGTTGTTGTCTGCAATGGAGTACAGGCACTGCAATATGTCCTCCTTGGACAGCGTCGCACTTTGATACTTGCTTGCGATATAATCTCTCGCGCGTTCTTTCTTCTTAATCATGCGTTGCACTTCGTGCCTCGGAAGTCCCTCGTGCATGATTTCTCCCGTGGCTAACTCCATGTTTGCGTCGGCTAACAATCCTTCGCCGTTTCGCTCCTTCAAAAACGAGTACACCGTTTTTAGCGGCTTGACGAGACGAAACTCTAACAGTTCCTGCACCTGTGGGCTTTGGGAATCTTGAAGCAAGTACACCATCTTACCATACTCTGAGCGCATCTTTTCAGGATTCATAACCTTGTGACGGCGGCCAATTTCAAACACGTCTTGGAAAAATTCTTCATTGTTCTTGAAGTCTCTATCGACGCACAACTGCTGGCCAGTTTTGTAATCCGTAGCCACGACTAAACCGGTGAGAATGGCACAAATTTCTCTCAACTGCTTCGTAATGCGTTGCGTTTTCGACTTGTACGACACAATATCCACCTTATCCGTGTATTCGGACACGTGTAAAGCGGCTTCGAGGAGACGTAACCATTTCCTTTCGTCTGAAGTCAAACGCAACGGCACGTATTTGGCGCGCTCTACGAACCCCTGCGATGACGCATCACTCGCATCGACGTCATCCAACCCCATGGACGTTTCGGCATCAATCATCTCGTCGTCCGCCGGCTCGGCGCCGCGAACGTCTGCGTCGTCTGCGCTTCGCTTCTTTGTCGTCCCGGAAACCGTCGTAGCCGTCGCGTCGGCGTCGCGCGCGAGCTCACCCTCGCACGCCGCCGCCGCGCGCTCAGCATCCTCAGCCGCCGCGCGCAACGCTTCGCGCACGTCCTCGAACGACGTCCACATGTCTTCGCCCGCGGAAAACTTCTCGGCTGCCGCGCGTACGGCGGTTTCCAACGCATCGCTGTCGATGTCCCTGAGCTCCTCCGCGCGCGCTCTGGCGTACTCTGCAAACTGTGTTCTGGCGACGGTGACGCGCCTCGCGGCGTCTACGAGCTTGGATTCAGCATCAACGAGCGCTTGGCGATCGATGGAGACGTCGGGGGCGTCGGAGTCGGAATCATCGAGAGCGCGCGTCAACGCGCGAGACATGTCGAGGTGTGACGCGAAATGAAACAAAACAAAACTCATGATGTTACAGCTGTAGTACACGTGATTGAGGGTTGGCGTCGACGGCAACGCTAGGGATCTTGAACATGTTGTACACACACACGCGCGTCGGTCACTTTGGCGCGTGGTGTAACGCGGCGACGACGGTGGAGAGAGGGAAATCCGACGGGAAATCTGAAACTTGAGAGAGCACGACGACGGCGAAACCGAGTGGGACAACTGTGGTGAGCGCGAGATGCCACGCACGACACCACGATGTCCTACGCGTCAAGAATGAAACACACAACACATCTGTCAGTTAACGCTCATTAACGATGGACGCTCGAGTAAAACACAACACGACGGCGACGCGCTTGATTCAAACGCTCGATGAACGAACGCACCACGCCTGTACGAATTGCTTCAAGCGCCACTTCATCATCCGCGCATCGCGATCGCTCGGAGCAGGCGTCAATCCTTCCACATTTGGTGTTTTCGCGCGTTTTGGTTTTGTCCACTTGACGTACTCATCCGAATCATCGTAATTTGGATCCCACGGACTCGACGGTTTCGCGTCGGCGTCTTCGAAAGGCTCAAACGGTTCCCTCGCCACCGCCGCGCGGCGTCGACCGTCGACCCATCGAAACTCCTCCAACTCAAGCACCACGCCATCATCAATCTTCGCACGCAAACGTTCGTCGCTGAGCACGGAATACGCGCTCATGACTTCGCGAAACGCGGTGCCATCCGCGTCGCGCGCGTCCACCGAGGAATCCGGATGCGTAGACTTGGCCAACGCGCGAAACGCCACCTTAATCTCCGTCATCGTCGCGTCCGGAGACACGCGCAAGACGTCGTACGGCGACGCGCGCTCGCGTCGCACCGCCGCCGCGATGACGCCAGCGCGAGCGCGTCGGCACCGCGACGTCATCGAAGCGGTGCCGACCACGTCAGCGCGCCACACACGCGCCTCTGTGCGCGCGTCCGACGCGCGCTTCGCGAACACCGCGCGCGCAATCATGCACTATAATTATTCTCAACCGTTCGCGCGCACGCGCGCGACCCCGCACCGGTCGCGAGTGACGCCGTGGCGTCGCGTAATGCGGATTCGGGTTCGCGTACCGGTAGATATTTTTAAAAAGCAAAAAGCGAACGCCTCACTCTGATGCGCGCGCGCGCGACGTCGCTCGCGCGCACCGCTCACCGTCAAACGACGCGTGGTATTATTTCCATCCGTCGCGCCACCGCCACCGCGCACGCGCGCGCGTCGCACGCGATGGCGATGCGATTCATCGACGTCGGCGCCAACATGATGGATGACATGTTTCGCGGCGTGTATCGCGGAAAACGCGCGCACGACGACGACACGGGCGCCGTGCTCGCGCGCGCGCGCGCTGTGGGGGTGGAGAAGATTATCGTCACGTGCGGCACGCTCGATGAGGCGCGTTCGGGGGTGGAAATGGTGCGCGAATCGCGAATGATGAGTGCATCGATTGGGCCAGAGCTCTACGCCACCGTCGGCGTGCATCCCACGCGCGCGTACGCGTTTCGCGACGATCCCGATGGCGCCGACGCACACGTGGCGAAATTATTACGCGTCGCCGAAGATAGCACGCGAGACGGTGCGATCGTCGCCATCGGCGAGTGTGGATTGGATTACGATCGATTAGAATTTTGCGACGCGGAGACGCAACGCGAGGCGTTTGCGAGGCATTTCGAGCTCGCCCGCGCCGTCGGGCTCCCAATGTTTTTACACATGCGGGGTGGTGGCGAACACGTCGTGATTGATGATTTCGTAGATATTCTTAGTGCAAACGCGGAGGGTTTGCCGATGTGCGTGGTGCACTCGTTTGATGGGTCGTTGTCGGACGCCGAACGCGTCCTCGCCGTGGCGCCCGGGCGCGTCTTCATCGGCGTCAACGGGTGCTCGCTTCGTTCCGAGGCAAATATAGACGTCATTCGCGCCATCCCGCTCGATGTCATGGTGCTCGAAACCGACGCACCGTGGTGTGGCATCAAGCGCACGCACGCTGGGTACGTCCATCTTGACTTACCGCCCGAACATTTCCCGCTCGCGGTGAAAAAGGACAAGCACGTCCCGGGCGAAACGCTCGTGCGGGATCGCAACGAGCCCGCGCACGCGCTCGCCGTGGCGCAAATCATCGCCGGTATCAAGGGTATAGATGTCAATGTTGTCGCAGATGTCACGTATAGAAACGCACAGCGCGTGTTTTTCGCGCAGAAAAGGATAGAATAGCAAATAGAGCCGTCGGTACAAAAATCTTGAACGCGAGCTTTTGAGCCACCCTGGATCTTTGATTAATCTTTTCCACGTGACGCGTCACTTCCGTCGCCGCATACTCGCACGCGTGCGTCAGACAACGCACGTGCATTGTTCGCACACGAATACGCATCCGGATTCGAGTTTCTCAGTACAACGTCGACGGGTATACCGAGATGATTGCCGTCGCGCGCGCGAGCGCATCCATTCAGAATGCCAAGATGACGCATTCTCGCCGTTCCAGCGTCGCCGCGCGCGCGTCTGACGCGCCCAAGCCCGCTTCCGCGCGTACGTTGATGGGGTTCACGACGATTGCGACGACGGTTGGCGCGTCGCCGGCCGCACACGCGGGTTCGGTGTCGGATAAGCTGTCGAGCGCGTTGAACGCCGTGGACGCCGCCGCGGACGCCGCGCAATCGGCGTTCGATAAAGTCGCCGTCGTCGTCGACCGCGGGGTTGAGCTCGCGAATGAGGCTGCACCTGTGGTGTTGCCTGCGGCTGAGCGCGCGGTGAAGGCGGTGCAACCGATCGGTGAGGCGGTGGGGTCGTACGCCCAACGCGAGTTGGCGCCGGTGGCGGGCGAGGCGCTCAAGACGGCGTCGAGCGCTGGCGCGCAAGTGGTGTCGTCTGCGGGCGGTGCGTTGAAGGCGCAAGGCGTGGATGTTGCACCAGCTGTGCAAGTTGTTTCGTCTGGAGCGAGCACGGCGTACAGCTTGGCGAAGCCGGCGTTGGACAAGACGGCTGAATTTTTATCCACGGCGAGCCCGACGGAGCTGGCGCAAACGGGCGGGGAACTCTTCTTGGCGTACTTACTCTTACCAGTGGTGTTCAAGGTTGCGGCGGATATCTCGCGTGGGTACCGTGGCGACTTGCGCCCGATTGAGGCGTACGACGCGCTCATTTCCGGCGGTAACGTCGTCATCGTCGACGTGCGCGGCGCCGAAGTCACCGTCGCGCTTCCGGGCAGCTCGGCGAAGAAGGTGCTCGTGTGCGACGTTGAAAAGATGGGCGGCGCATTCAGCGGTGATTCCGAAGCCAAGGTTGCAGCGCTTAAAATTTCGTCGTTGAAGGGAGTGAAGAAGAACACCAAGGTGATCTTACTCGACCAATCCGGCGGCTCGGCGAAGAAGCTCGCGAAATCGCTCTCCAAGCTCGGCTTTGGCAAGGTATTCACCGTCAAGGGCGGCTTCTCCGCCTGGTCCCGTCAAGGCCTCGCCACCACGGCCTAAGCGATGAATACGATGCGACATTGATTCGTTCATATTCATACACACCCGAATAACCCGCGCTCCGGGACGACAGGCGGACGACGTCCTTCGTCCGACGCCGCGCGCGCAAGATTTCAATTTGTGATACATATCCGACACATCCTCGTATACTATCCATATGAATGTCATCAGTGGACAGTGACACTCGCAGATAACGATAAAAATGCTTATTTCTGAAATATTCGGACTTTCGAACAACATACTAATGAACGAAACATCTATGTCCGACTCGTGCTTTTGAAACGACGCGTTCACAAAACGCGTCTGTGTCACCGTCGCCGCATTCGCCGTCGCGCGCGCCCGTCGCGTGGGCTCTCGCGCGCACGAACACGAAGACGCCGACGATGGCGACACAGACGCGCGTCGCGTCGCGCGCGCCGTCGGCGAATGCGGCGATGGGCACGCCGAGGGCGTGTGCCGTTCGGTGCGCTGAATTCATCGTGGATGCGAGCGAGGCGCTGGATTCGGTGATAGAGTCGCGACACGAGCGCCAAGGGCACGTGGAGTCGAATATATTACGCGCGCGTGAGTGTATGCGCGCGCTGGCGGCGGTGGTGGCGATGATGCTGAGGAAGGAGGATGGGGACGAGGTGGATGCGGGGGAGGACGCGAGACGCGCGAGCGTGGAGACGCGACGGTTGGCGAGAAAGTGTGAGGCTTTGGAGCGCGCGGTGGAGAAGCTTAGACGAGATAATGTTGATCTCGAACGTGAAGTTGTTGAAGGGCGCTCGGCGTGGTTTGATGAGGCGAGGCGGGAGTTGGACGCGGCGCTGAGACGCGGCGCAAAGTCGGCGGCGTCGACGTCGGCGAGCGCGCGTGAAAAGGAGCTCGAGCAACGGTGCGCGATGTTACAGACACAGAATAATGAATTGCGTTCGGAGGCGGTTGCTCTGGAGGAAGACGTCGTGCGCGCTGAACGCGTTGCTTTAAGATTTCAAAAAGAGAACGCGGTGCTTTTGCAGGCGACGAAAGCCGCGAAAGAAGAATTTAAACGCCTTGAGAGGTTCGGCAAAGACACGCATCGAAGCGGAAGTGATCGCGATGCCGTGGCGGCACTGCAGCGCAAAGTAGAATCAATGGCGGGCACGATTGGCGATTTGTCGCGGATGAACGCGCACTTGGCCAGAGACGCCTCAACCAGTAGGCCATCGGCGCCGCAGACGGATAAAAAATGGGTCAGTGAAGAAGCTAGGCAAGCCAGCGCGACGGCAGCCGCTGCGGCAACGGTGTTTTCGGCCATGGCTAATCTTAAAGAAGTTGAAGCCGAGGAGGAGAAACGACAATCGACGCCATCTTCGCCCATGCGCTGGATGAATGAAATCGAACGCGGGATGGCATCGACACATCTCAAGTCGCCTGATAAAAACGTGGCATCACCACGGCTCCCTGCGTATCTCGGTTCGCCGTTTGGTAACAGCGTCGCGTCGATTGCGCGTTCACCACTCAGGTGATTTACGGGACGCATCGAGATGCTCGCAGCGAGAGCCATTGTTGAACGCTTGTATTAAACACTTCCGTATTATTTATGAACTTTTTAAACACCTTAGTTGCCGTTTTCACTCGCCCACTTTTGCGCATTTTGGAACATTTGCAGCCACGGACCAGGACCGTTCGGATCGATGCCCGCATCGGCCGGCGCCCACGGCACTTGCCAGCCAATGAACGCGCGCTCCGGGTGAGGCATCATCGCTAAGTGACGACCATCCTTGGAGCACAAGCCAGCAATACCTTGCGGCGAGCCGTTCGGGTTCAATGGGTACTGCTCGGTCGGGTTACCCTCAGCGTCGACGTAACGAACCGCAGCTTGGCCACTGGCCACCACGTCCGGCATCATGGACTCATCGGGGAACTTCACCTTGCCTTCACCGTGCGCGCACCACACACCCATACGCGAGCCGCCCATGCCCTTGAACATCATTGCCGGCGTGTTGGCGTCGATGCCGACAGTGAGCCAGCGAGATTCGAAACGACCACTATCATTGTGAATGAAGCGCGGTTGCTTGGAATCCGGAAGCGCACCAACACCGCCTTCAGATGGGATGAAACCCAAAAGAGCCATGAGTTGGCAACCGTTGCACACACCCAAGGAGAACGTATCCTTTCTATCGTAAAAGTCTTGGAACTGCTGCTTCAAAGATGCGTTGTAACGAATACCACCAGACCAGCCCTTGGCGCTATCAAGCACGTCAGCATAGGAGAATCCACCGACGAAGACAATGCCGCGGAATTCGCTTAAGTTTGCACGACCGGCGAGAAGGTCGCTCATGGTGACGTCCCAAGCCTCCATACCCGCGGCGCTCACAGCGGCAGCCATTTCGCGATCACCGTTAGAGCCTTCTTCACGGATGATAGCCACCTTGACCTTGTTCGGTGCATTGAGGACTTCTGGCGGCGTCGGCGTTGGCGTGTACGTCAACTTCCACGTCGGCGCCTTGCGCGACGCGAGGCCCGCCTTTTCAGCAGCCACAGTGGTGTTGTTCGATTGAAGCTTCTCAAACTCGAAGCTCATCTCCTCCCACTTATCACGAAGACTCGCCGTAGATGCGTCGACACAGACGCTTCCCGCGGCAGAGATCTTGCATTTTCCATCCGCCGTCGTTTGGCCGATGCTTCTCGCCGTGACGCCAGCCTTGGCGTATGTATCCATTACAGCAGCTTCGTTTTCGGGGGAAACCTCGAGAACAATCGCGAGCTCTTCAGCGAAACATGCTGACATAGCGTCATCGCCCGGAAGCGTGACGTTAACACCAGCAGTGGTGGACGGGAACGCCATTTCCATGACGGCGGTGACAAAACCACCGTCGCTCACGTCGTGACCCGCGCTAATCTTTTGTTGGTCGACGAGAGTTTGCGTCGCTTCCCACGCAGCCTTGAAGTAGGCCGTGTCGTCCATGTCGGGGCTGACATCACCAACTTGAGCGTAGGCTTGCGCGAGAGCGGAACCACCAACGCGACGCTTACCATCCTTGCTGCCAAACTCCACCAGCACGAGCTTACCAGTGCCCGGAAGCTTTAAATCTGGAGTCACAGTCTTTGTGATATCAGGAACGGTGACGTAGCCAGACATGACGAGCGTACCAGGAGCCTTCACAACCTCACCACCTGCGGTGGCAGCCATTGAAAGAGAATCCTTACCGCCATCGATGGCGACGCCAAGAGACTTCATGGTTTCGCACAACGCGTCGCACGCGTCGTACATGTGCGCGCCGTCGCCAGCCAACTTGGCGGCGTACATCCAGTTACCAGAGTACTTGATGTAACGCATGCCCGAAGTGTTGGCAAACACCATGTTCGTCAACGACTCACCGAGGGAAACGCGCGCCATAGCCTTGGGATCGACCAAGCCCTTCACCGGAGCTTCCCCGATGGACGTTGCGCCACCCGTGGTACCGAAATGCGTTTGCGAAATCACGGCGACATCGGCGAGCGGTATTTGCAACGGACCGACGCACTGCTGCTGGGCAATTAAACCGGTGACCGAACGATCAACCTTTGTGGTCAAGAAACGCTTCGAGCACACAGAAGGAAGGAGAAAAACACGATCGAGCGCCGCGCCGACGGTTTCGCCAGCGGGCAATTCAAGCTTCTTGTTCGCCTTGGGCGCCCGCTTGAGATCGTACTTCTTCTTCGGCACGTCACCGAGCACGGCTTCGAGATCGAGATCTTCCGGTGTCGGCGTACCCGGCGGAGCATCGGGATCAATGACCGTAACGCGGCCGCTGCCGTTGATGCTTCCGAGCACGGAGAACGGGCAGCGCTCGCGCGCGCAAATCTTTTCGATAATTGGGAGTGATTCCGGCTTGATCAACATCGCGCTGTTTTCTTGGTACTCAGCACCCCAAATTTCGAGCACGCTCATGGTGTTGTCGCCGAGCTTGACTTCACGAATGTTAATTTCGCCGCCCTTGGGGTAAATAAGCTCCTTGACGACGTTGCAGTTACCGCCGGCGCCTTGGTCGTGAATGCTCAAAATGGGATTCTTACCCATGAGTTCGACACAAGCCTTCACCACGCGGTTGAGCTTGTTGGACATTTCCGCATCCCCACGCTGCACGGCGTTGAAATCCAAAGCCGCATTGGCTTCGTCTTCACCACCAGCCTTGGAGGACGCCGCCCCGCCGCCCATACCAATGCGGTACGCCGGACCACCGATTTTCACGACGAGCATACCAATGTCACCCTCTTGCTTCTCCAAGTTCGTGTGATCGATTTGACCGAAACCCGCAGAGAACATGATGGGCTTGATGTACTCACGACGCTCGCCATTGGGCATGCGTTGCCCGAAAGTACGGCAGAAACCCAAAACAACGGGCTCGCCAAACTTGTTACCATAGTCAGACGCGCCGTTGGAGCATTCGATGAGAATTTCCAGCGGAGAAGCCAGGTTGGAAGGATACACCGCAGTGGTGTCTTCATGGGGTAGAACCTTACCATCCAGGCGCAAGTTACCCATCATGTAACCGGCGGTACCAGCGACGAGCGTGGATCCCGTACCGGTCGCGTGCGTGTCGCGAAGACGACCGCCGGTACCAGTTTCAGCACCCGGGTACGGCGCAACACCAGAAGGAAAGTTGTGCGTCTCGGCAGTGAGTAAGAGATCGAGATCGACTTCGGTCTTTTGCATCGGCGACGGTTCGCCAGCTCTGACTGGGCGAAGCGGGGTGTTCTTGAAGCCGCGAATCGCGGACGAGTTGTCCTTGAATTGAATCACGCTGTTGTGCGCCGCATCGCCTTCGATGGTAGACTTAACCATCTTAAATAAGCTTTGGTCGATCGGCACGCCGTCGACGGTGAGTTTACCGGCAAAGAACCAGTGACGAGAGTGTTCAGAGTTGGACTGCGCCATGTCAAAAAGTTCGACGTTGGTCGGGTCTCGGCCGATTTCGTCGCAGAACAAGCGCATGTAAAAGTCATAATCTTGATCGTCAAACGCCAAGCCCATTTCTTTATCAACACGCTCGAGCGCGGCGCGTCCTTCGGTGGTAATCGGCACCGTATACACTTGCTCAATCTTCGTGTTCAGTTCAAACGTCTTCAACGGTTCCTCGTACACGCACTCCGTCATGCGGTCGTGCACCTCCGCCGCGAAAACCTTCACCACGTCGTCATCAATCACCTGTCCATTCGCCGCAATCAACTTGTACCGTCGACTGCGCTCCAAACGACTGACATTGGTCAAACCACACGAGTGGCAAATCGCCACCGCGTTCGTGCTCCACGCGCTTTGGTACGCCAACCGCGGCCCAACTTCGACGACGGGTCCGCTCGCATCCGCCACCAACGCCGACTGCGCACCGAACAACTCCGGTTCATACGTTTCACGCAATAACCACGTCAACGTCTCGCGCGATGCCGCATCCAATCCCCCAGCGCACTCGGCGTTGAAGCACTGCTCCGTCTCCACCCGCGCCAGCGCCGCGCGCCCCAACTTGCCATTCACGCTCGCCACCAGCGTCGCCGCCGCATCCGCGCTCAAAAACGGACGCCGAAAGTAATGCTCAACGCTCTTCGCCGCCTTCACCCCCGCCGTCGCCTGTGCCTGTGCGCGCGGGCGCACCACGCACCGCCGATGGCGCGCGCCGCCGATGCGCCTTTCGCCGTGCTTGGCCGCCCGTACCGCCGTCGTCGCGCCCGCGCGCGCCGCCGCGTCGGTGTGCGCGAGTGCCTGAGACATGTCTCGCGCCAGTCGTCGATGCGCGGCGTCGATGTGCGGCGCGTCGTCGGGCGAGAAGTGCCGCCGTCGGCGTCGAGGGCGGACTGAGGTTTGAAAATTTCAAACTTGCGGCGCTCCGAATGTCCGAATTTGGGGACATACATGTATGGGTAAACAGTATAGATGAGTGAGGTGGTTTAAAACGCTGCGGTGCCAGCAGCTGTCAGGCGTCAGACCGAGGCTGACGACGACGACGACGACGACGACATCGGGTGTGCGTGCGTGCGTGCGTGCGTGTGTTCTTCGTGAGGTGTTGCGCGTCGACATCCGCGTCGTCGCACGCATTGAGTCATTCATTCATTGATTCATTCACTGCGTCATCAATCAAACAAGAGCGATGGACAAGTTGAAACATTCGATTCACACGGCGTTTAAGACGTCGGTGGAGGCGGTGATGCCGGTGCGCAGAGGTCCAGGATTTGAGTCTGGCGTGCTGAGTCCCGAAGAGTTCGTGCTGGCTGGGGATAAGTTGGTCCGGGTTTGTCCGACGTGGGCATGGGCGTCGGGCGACGCGACGCTGGCCAAGGCGTACCTGCCTCGGGACAAGCAGTATTTGGTGACGAAGAATGTGCCGTGCGCGCGACGGGCGAGGGATATGGAGGCGTATGCGGGTGGGGAGCGTGCGCTGGAGGGCGAGGACGAGGGATGGGTCGCGGCTGGGGAGGCGCACGGTGGGCGTCGGGCGGGCGACGAGGCGGGCGACGAGGCGTTGCCAGAAATAGGCGCGTTGCGCCTGGATGACGACGGCGACGGTGGGAATGATGGCGATGATGATGCTGCTGATGATGATATTCCCGATATGGAGGATTATGAAGACGAGGACGACGATGCGGTGGTGCTTCCGGCGGCGATAACGATTGCCAAACAAGCGGGCGCCGCGAACGGGGGCGTGGACGACGACGACATCGTGAAGACTCGCACGTACGACGTTTCAATCACGTACGACAAGTACTATCAGACTCCACGAGTTTGGTTGAATGGCTACGACGAAAATCGATTGGTGCTAAAACCGCAAAAAGCGCTCGAAGATGTTAGCGCGGATCACGCGCAAAAGACGGTGACCATTGATCCGCATCCGCACACAGGCGTACCTTCGGCGTCCATTCATCCGTGTAAGCACGGGAGCGTCATGAAAAAGCTCGTGGTGATGATGACGGAGGATAAGGGCGTACCGAATGTTGATTCATACCTGTTCGTGTTTCTCAAGTTTATCGCGAGTGTCGTCCCGACCATTGAATACGATTACACGTTGTAATGAATTGTTTTACTGCTGTACACAAAAAGAATGCTTCTAAAGTTGCGGCGCGCTCGCTAAGACGCGTCGTCTTCTACTACATTTTCGAGACGAGTGTACGCGACTCGCTCTTGTGCGCCACTATTATATTTATCGTACTTGAGCTTGAGTGCCGTAAAAGACACGCCCATGAACAAATTTATCATCGCGATGCCCGCGAATAAAGCGTCGCCACCGAATTTATCATACACCAAGCCTCCGCATACGGCACCAAGGAACGCCCCAGACGCGTTCACGCCGCTAAAAATACCCATCATGGACGTCGTTAACCCAGACGGGGAAATTTGTTGAATAAACTGATTCGCCGTGCTCCAATACAGTCCAAACGTAATGCCGTGCAACAATTGCACGGCGAGGACGCTCCACGCCGTTGACCAAATTTTGAACATTTGCGCATAGTACATTTGTCGAACAAAGTAACAATATGGAGTTAAAATGAGCGACCAATCGAGCGAGAGACGTTTTCGAATCCAACTCGCATTGTAGAATATCCACACTTCCGTCACGCAGGTGAAGAGTAACGCCACGCCCATGACGGCGGGCGAGCCGCCGTTTTCCTCGAGCCACAAAAACAGAAACAAATCCGTAATCGCCATCGATGCCCCGCTCACGAAAAACCCGAAAAACCTAAACGCGACATCCATTTGACTGACGACTTCCCACAGTTGCGCGCGCATCGATTTCGCCGTCGGAGCGTGTAAGTCGTTCGCGCTCGCGATGCGCGACACGCGGCCCTCTCCGTCGCCCATCATCTGAAGCTCCTCACCCTCTTTCGTAGTATCAGTGACTGATTTCTGATCACCGACGTCGTGCTTCAAAAGCCAACTCAAACACGCGCCAACGACGACAAAGAAAAAGTACCCGACAAACGGCGCGTTGCGTTTCACCGTCTCGCTTGAATAACTCATGATTATCCCCATCGTCGGCGCCGCTACGAACCCCCAGCTCACCGCACCCCACAGCCGTTGACGCCCATAACTCGCGGCGTCAACATCGCCATCAGCGATGCTATTCGCGGCGTTCCATCCGCGACACATAAAACCAGTCGCGGCGTCTCCGAGAGACGTCGTGCACGACGCGAACGCCTCCGTCGTCGCCACCCACGTAAACAACGCCGCCGGCGTGCGACGTGCGCGTTGTAAACTCCCGTACCCAATCGCTTGCGCGAGTAAGCACGCGCAATGAATCACGTTGTGCGCGCGCGAGCGGTCGCAGAGAAACGCCCACAGCGGGTTCGCTAGGGCGCCGACGAGCGGGCGTATAGCACCCATGGCGCCGATGTGCGCGCGCGTGAGCCCGTAGCGGGCGTAAATCAACGGCAGGAACGGGAGCAGGCACGCCAGACCCATGGAGGTGGTGAAGTAGTAGAGCTTACATTGCCAGAGCGCGGGGAGCGCTGGCCCCATGGTGGCGAGGCGCGCACTGAGGTGGTCACGATTCCAATCGAATGCTTCGGGTGCTTTAAGTGTGTGAAAGAGATTCATTACGTAGTGTCTGGTTCGCCTTTAAGTGTCGGCGTTCTATCGAGCGGGTTATGCTGACAATTCGCCAGCTTCAGCCTCTTCAGCCGTGAGCTCAGGCGCCGCAGCCGCGGGCGCCATTTCTTCGTCGCCAGAAGTTTGTTTATTCGAGTGCTCACCAGGTACTCGTCTTTGTGCCTTTTCTAAGGTTTCGGCGATGAGCTTCTTTGCGATTTCGACATCCGGGGGCTGGCCGACGATAGTGACCGTCTCTACCTCCCGATTGACTTCGATGGAGCATCGAGAGTTTCTCTTCATCCATTTGATGTGCGTACCTTGCTTACCGATGATCATACCAACGTGACCAGTGATGGGAAGGGTCTCTTCGACGTCACCTTCTTGTCGAGACTCTGGAGGCCGCGGTCCACGCGGCGGCGCCGTGTCTCGTCGGTCGTCACGACGGTCGTCTCGTCGGTCGTCACGACGGTCGTCACGTCGAACATCACGTCCACGAACTTCGTTCAACGCATTCGTTGTTTCGATGACTTCACGAACGAGCGCCAAACCAAGTCCAACCTTGTCCGCTGGTCCTTTGAAGCTAACCGTTGCTTCTTCGCGATTAATGTTCATGGGAATCTCAACTATGGCTTGAATCTCCGCCTGCATTCGCCCATTCTTACCAATGATCAAACCGATGTAATTCAAAATGTTTGTGCTCTGAACCACGTGTCCTTGCTCGTCCACTTGTGATTCATCGACGTACTCTGGTGGGAAAGTCTTCGTCAAGCCCGCGTCCGCCGCCGCCGCTCGAAGGTTTTCTAGCAAAGAACCAGAGCTTCGAAAGCGTTTTTCATCACCACCGCGGTGATCATCATCACGGCCGCGCTTGCCAGCACCGAGCCTAGAACGCAAGTCTTCACCCCCAGTGCGGTCTTTGTTGGCGAGTAAATCTGTAATCATGTCGCTCGCGCGACGCACGGCTTCCGGAGGACCAGAAATTTCCACCGTCGTTTTATCAGACAAACAGTTCACACGAGCACCCGTCTCCTCTTCGATGCGGCGAACGTTCGAACCTTTAGGCCCAACAACTAAACCGTTGTTACCGTTCGTGTCGATCACGCGCGGAGCTTCGCTAGCAGCTCCAGCGCTTCGCGGGTCGTCTCTCGGTAAAGGCGGCGGCCCTCGATAGTCGTAGTCTCTAGGTGGCGGTCGGCGGTCGTAGTAATCCCCACGCGGTGGCGATCGGTCGCGATAGTAACCACGGTCTCTGTCGTCGTAATACGCCCGCGGCGGTGGACCGCGGTCATCGGCGTATCCTCGACCTCTGTCGTCGTAGTACCCAGGCGGAGGACCGTAGTCGTCGTATCCGCGCGGCGGCGGCGGACCCCAAGAATCTCGACGATCGCGGTCATCGCGCGGTGGTGGTCCCCAAGAGTCCCGAGGTTCTCGCGGAGGCGGACCACGTCTACGTGCGTCCCAATCGTCACCGCGGTCTCCCCATCCGCCAGCGGGCGGCGGCGGAGCGCGTCGATCGTCTCTCGGCGGCGGTCCCCACGAATCACGCACCGGTAACGGTGGTCCGCGTGTATCCCTCGGCGGCGGTCCCCACGAATCGCGAGTATCACGATACGCCGGTGGAGGTGCTCTGTCATCGCGCGTCGGTGGACGGTCATCGCGATACGCCTCGCGAGGGGGCGGGCCACGCGGTTGCGGCGCTCTGTCGCGCTCGTATCCGCCTCCTCGCCCACCGCGTCCTTCGCGCGGCGGCATCGCGTGTGCGCTATCACCCCGCCCGCCTCCGCGCGCGGCACCACCGCCGCGCCCACCGCGCTCAAAGCGCGTTGGCGCCGTCGCGGGTTGATCGACGTCTCTCGCCGCGCGCGCCTCTCTCGAGCTCCCGCCTTCAGCGGGCGTCGGCGCCCACACATCGGCGTCGTCGTCCGCCAGCGGACTCGGCGAACGTATCGGCGAATCCATACGCATGAGCTCCTCCGCGCCGGACATCGTTATCGCCGCGCGGATGCCGGATGAGCTTCTCGATTACGCTTTCCGCTCAAGAATTCTGTCGTCGGCGTTCGGCGCGTCGCGTGGCGTCGCGCGCGGGCGTCGGGCGAAATGCGCGGTCGCAGGCGGTTGGTGTCGCGTATGTCTCGCGTCCGTGATGCGCGCTGTGCGCGCCCGTGCGATGGATTGTGGCGCGTGCGCGTGATCTCGCGACGATGCAAGTGGTTGTAGGGTATGACGCGCTCGTCGACGAGACTGTTCGCGCGCGTTTGACCGCGACGATGCGCGATGTGGCAACCTGGAAAGAACTCAGAGGATGGATTGAATACAAAGAATAATGATAGGTATTGAAAGCCTAGCCGCGCGGCGCGCGAGCGTGATTGCGAAAAGAAATGAATTGAAATTTAAGACGAGCCCGTGTCGCCGAGGTTGAGAATAGCCATAAACGCGGATTGCGGAACTTCAACCTTGCCAAATTGTTTCATGCGTTTTTTACCCGCAGCTTGCTTCTTGAGAAGTTTCTTCTTACGGGAGATATCACCACCATAGCACTTGGCGAGGACATCCTTGCGCATGGCGGAGATGGACGTCGAAGCGATGACCTTGTTACCGATGGCGGCTTGGATGGGAATGCGAAACATTTGACGCGGGATGAGCTCTTTAAGCTTATCTACGAGCTTGCGTCCGACGCTGTATGCCTTGTCGCGATGGCAAATTGCAGATAGTGGATCCGCGGGCTCGGAATTGATGAGCACATCCAGACGAACGAGATCGCTCTCGCGGTATTCGTTGAACGAATACTCCATCGACGCGTAGCCTTTCGACCTTGACTTCAAGTCGTCAAAGAAATCGGTGACCACTTCACCGAGCGGAATGTCGTACTTGAGAGACGTGCGCGTCTCGGACAAGTACTTCATATCGATGAACTCTCCACGTCGCTGGCTCGCGAGCTCCATTAACGTGCCGACGTAATCGCTCGGAGCAATCATCTCGAGCTTGACAAAGGGTTCTTCGATGCGGTCGCGGATTTCGGCGCCCGGTAAATCCGCGGGGTTGGATACTTGCATCATCTCACCGTTCGTGGTATACACGTTGTACACCACAGACGGGGCAGTGGTGATTAAGTCTAAGTCGTACTCGCGCTCGAGGCGCTCTTGAATGATTTCCATGTGCAACAAGCCGAGGAAACCGCATCGAAAGCCGAAACCCATGGCGCTGCTTTGCTCTGGCTCAAACTTCAACGCCGCATCGTTGATTTGCAATCTTCCGAGAGATTCTCGCAAGTCGTCGTATCGATCGGTATCAGTGGGGAAAATACCCGCAAAGACCATGGGTACAGCCTCGGCGTAACCATCAAGCGGCTCGGCAGCCGGTCTCTTGGCGAGCGTAATGGTATCCCCGACGCGCGCGTCGGCAACCGACTTGATTCCACCGATAACATAACCAACCTCCCCGGCGCTAAGTTCTTGCACCGGCATATGTGTAGGGCGCATGATGCCAATCTCATCAGCCAAGTACGTCGCCCCAGTGTTCATCAACTTGAACTGGTCGCCCACACGCAACGCGCCATCCATGACGCGAAACACCGCCACGACACCTCGATATGGGTCAAAGTATGAATCGAAAATCAATGCCCGGAGTGGTTCATCTTTAGTGTCTTTCGGCGGCGGCACGCGCGCCACGATTTGCTCTAAAATATCATCCATACCGATGTTTGCCTTGGCGCTCGCCAAGACGGCATCCGTGGCGTCCAACCCGAGCACGTCTTCAATCTCCTTCTTCACCCTATCCGGTTCCGACCCTGGTAAATCAATCTTATTCAGCACGGTCAATATCTCCAAGTCATTTTCCAACGCCAAATACACATTCGCCACCGTTTGCGCCTCGACGCCTTGACTCGAGTCCACCACGAGCAACGCCCCCTCGCACGCCGCCAAAGACCTCGACACCTCATAAGAAAAATCCACGTGCCCAGGCGTGTCAATTAAATTCAGCACGTACAATTCCCCATCTTGTGCCACGTAATCCATCCTCGCGCTGTTCAACTTGATCGTAATCCCACGCTCGCGCTCCAAATCCATGCTATCCAAAACCTGCGCCTGCATCTCCCGCGCCGCGACCGTCTTCGTGCGCGTCAATAGCGTATCCGCCAGCGTCGACTTCCCGTGATCGATGTGCGCGATGATGCTAAAGTTCCGTATGTTCTTCGCCGGCACCTGCTTCACCGCGCTCGTCGGATCCGACGCGTCTTGCGCCTTCCCAGACGGTGGCGCCGACGGCGCGGGTTTCGATGTCGTCGCCTTATCGTCCTTTGGCGACGGCGAGATCGCCGCGCGGCGCACGCATCGCCGCGACGTGCTCGCCGGAGGCGTCAGTGCGCGCGCTGGCGTCGTTCGCGCGGACATGGCGCGCATGGACGCGAGACACGGGCGCGCAAATGGCGTCGGCACCGCGACCGCGCGTGGTGACCTCGACGATTTCTAGAGCCCGAATCGATAGAATGCGTCAGTGTACGCCGCGCGGACGCGGATTTTATCGCGCGTGCGCACGCGAACGATGATGCAGACAATAGGCGTGGGTTCGGTCGCCCCTGGGGCGCGTGCCGTGGCGGGGCGGGCGCGGGGCGGGGCGAGATTGACGTCTCGCATCGATGCGCCGTTGGGCGCGCGTGGTTGGATGCGCGAGAGACGCCGCGGCGGCGGCGGCGGCGGCGGCAGCGGTGGTGTGCGTGGGATGGAGATGATGCGCGTTCGCGCTCGACGCGGGGCGGTGGTGACGCGCGCGGAGGGCGGCGATCGCGAAGGACGAGGGAAAGGGAAGGGGTTCGTCGGGGGAATTCTGCTCGGAGGCGCGGTGTTCGGCGCGCTCGGGTTTCTCTTCGCTCCGCAATTAAGTAAGACATTGCTTGGGGGTAAACGTGCGGTGAATAAGATGCTGGATGAGGAGAATGAGGATGAGTTGGAGATGACGCGTCAGGTGAGTTTTGGATTATTTGCGCGACTATCGATTGTTTTCGCGTTCGCGAGACGCGAGTGGAAGATTTTGTTGTCGTTATGCGCTCCCGATGCTCGCGTACTGACGCATCTGTTCTCGTCTTCTCATTGATTCGCGATTCACACAGAACTTGAACGAGAAAATCGCCGCGTTGAATGCAGCCATTGATAACTTTTCCAAAGAAGCCGAAGGCGGCTTGGAGAAGAATATGAACAAGTTGAATGAAGAACTCAATAGCCTCGAGTCTTCTCAAAAGCGCGAAGTGAGCGAGGCATAGTCTCTCGCCCGTAGCGTGAATATATCAACAGCAGCAGCGTTATATTTGTAATAAAAACGTGATTATGTGCGCGTCCATGTTGGCAAAACGACTAGAGATTTGTATTACACGCCGAATGACTCGGTTTACTGCGTCTTCGGTTTGGTCTTCGGCGGCGGCGGTGGCGCGCACACGAACGCAAACACATAAAACGCCATCATAACCTTCATCCAATGCTTTTGCATGAACGTCTGTGGCGGTTTCGGCGCATCTGTGGATGGTTTACCGCCTCGCTGCTTGTTCTTTTGCGACGCCTTGTGCGCCTTTTCGCTCACGGGACCGCCGCCGCGTAAATCTGTCGGCGCGTTCGGGTTAAGCCCAGGTGCGTCTTTCGGCACTCGAACGCTCACTGTCGTTCGAAAGTTCATTCCCGCCTTGACTTTGGCCACAGCGCCCTCGGTGCTCGTTGCATCGCACTCGCCGCTCGCCGTCGAGTACTCGACGCCGTACGCGTTCCCTCTATCATCTGTGTGCAACGTCAGTGCGTCAGCTAAATTCGACGCTGATAAGCAGCGTGCTGGTAAAGAAGCCATCACATACGACCCTTCGCGAGCGCTGATGATGTTTGAAGGCACGCGCACGCGATAGGTGCCGTCGTTTTCAACGAGCGCGTTCAACGCCGACGCGCTCGCGGCGTCGAGCGACGTCCTAGTCGCGCGCGCCGCGCTCAGTCGAAAGTTGCGTGGGTCGTTGCGATCGACGGCAAGTTTACCGGTGATGACACCAGTGTTTGCGAACGTGACGCCATCGAGGGAGTGCTCGATGGCGAAGGACACCTCTTCTCCGCCTCGTCGCTGCGCTGCGGCGCTCGAGCCCGTGACTTGACCCGTCGTCGAAGCGTCAGCTGCGGCGAACGGCGCGCTAATCAGGACGAGCGCGAGCGTAATGAGCGCTGACAACAGTAAAGTGGCGCGAGTTTGCGGCGGTCGATTGCGCGTCATGACGAAACGCACGCGACGCGTGCGAGCGAGCGAAGTTGTGAGGTCAGAGGTCAGAGGTCAGAGGTCAAGTACAGTACTGTAATATTGAATCATCATCATCAGATGTATGGTCTATACGAAGGATCGAATTGCCACGATTTAGCAACGGCGAGCCAGTCGCGTCGCTTTTGGTGCGCGGAAGATCCAGTTTCAAAGGCGACGCGCGCCACGCGAGCGGCGACGTGAGCTGAAATTTCTGGAATGTGACGTTTTCTAGGAAAAACTGCGCCACGTTCGATATCTTCTGGCGTCGCCATTTCAGCGACGGCTTCGGCGGCAGCGATGAGCAGGGATTCGCGCACGAGTGCAGTCTCGGAAATCACCTGACCGAGGCCAAATCCAGGGAAAATGTAATCCGTGCTACACTCTGATACTTCAATCGTCTTGCCATCGTACTCAAACGATTCTTGTGGGCAAGACGCTAAATATATGCATTTACCATCCGTGGCTTTGTATGCCTCCTCTGCCGTGCACTCGTGAAGCGTACGCGGTCGCGAAAGCGCCATGATGAGCGGCCGCTCGCTGCATTGCGCCATCTTCTTGAGCACTGCTTCGTTGAAGAGCTTTTCGTCTCTCAGCACCGAACCTTCAAAAAATGAGAAGCGGTGCCGGCGAACGCCAATTAATGCCGTCGGTTTGATGACTTCTACCGCTTCAAGCACTGAACCACACTCTTGGAGGTCGTGCGCGTACGGGAGCTTGTGGATTTCCAAGTCATCCTCCTCTTCGGCGCGGCGGCGCGTGACCAAACCTTTTCTATCTATGAAATATATCTTTCGACGCGCCTCATGCAAGGGTACACCGTGCTCTTTGGCGATGTATGTCGCAAGTAAATCCGCACAGCTCGCCCCAGTTTCACCAGCGCCTGCAAATAAGAATGTTTGATCTCGCAATGAACCCTTCATCTGCGGCAAGGCGGAAATAACCGCCGCGAGCGTCGCCGTCGCCGTGCCCTGCAAATCATCACAGTACGCCACACAGTCGGAAGCGTATCGATTCAGCAACTTTTTAGCGTTCGTGTTTGAAAATTCTTCAAAACACAACAGTACGCGCGGGCCAAATCGTCGCCGCAAGCCATTGACGACTTCGTCCATTAAATCTTCGTACACGTCGCCGGTTACACGCCTTTGCTTCAATCCAATGTAAAACTTATCTTTAAGCAGCGCCTCGTTATCGGTACCGACGTCGATACAAATGGGAAGCACGTCGGACGGATCTAATCCACCGAGCGCGGTGAACAACGACGCTTTACTCACAGCCGTGCCCATTCCTTGCACGCCCAAATCTCCTAAACCGGTGACGCGTTGTCCATCCGTCAACACCACCGCCTTGACGTTTCTTCCAGGCCAATTCTTAAGTAAGGCATACACCGATCCCCGATCGTTGATTGAAATGTACAGACCCCGCGGACGTCGATACATCAACCCATAATCCGCACACGCTTGCCACATCGTCGGCGCGCCTAAAATCGGCAACAACTCCTCCAAATGGTCCTTCAACACGCGATAAAATAACCGCTCATTACGCTCATACAGCGAGTTCAACCACGCGTGCTTCTCCATGTCCGAGCTCACACTACGTAATCTCGTAATCACGCGCTCGACTTGTACCTCCTGCGAAAATATCGCCGGAGGCAACAACCCGCGTAAATTCATGGACTCGCGCTCCGCCTCGGTGAACGACATCCCTTTATTATATTTATTCGACCACAACAACTCTGCACCGCTCACAACCTTGCGTGCCCACGGCACCATCCCTCGCTGCGTTGACGCCGACCGTAAACGCGCGTCGTAATCATCCGGATCCGACCCACCTCTGGCGGCGAACGCGCGCGCGCCGCTCGCGCGAAATCCCCGCCACCCGCGCGTCGCCTCCATCCCACCGCCCGCGCGCTCTGCACCGCGCGCCACCGCCGTCGACGCGGACGGCATCGATGACGCATGCGTCACCGCGCTCGCGCGCGCCCGCGCGAGCCCATCTCCCGCGCCTGACGCCCGACGACGCACCGCGCACCACATGGCCTCGGCCGCCGCTCACTCGACGCGTTCCGCGCGCGCGCGCGCCCGGCTCGACCCTCGCGCGCGAACGCGCGAGACGAGCGCGCGAAATCACGCACGCGCGACGAATCCGTCCGCGCACCGTGCGACGCGTGTCGACGTGCGACGCGTCGGCGGCGTCGCAATGGCGCCGGGGGAGCGCGCGTCGTGCCCACCCGACGCGTCGGGTATGTCCGATAAAAATCAGCGCATCGATACAAAACCACCACAATACGATAATCTCATCGCGAACGTGTCCAGAAATCACGTCCGTTCGTACACACATAGATGTATAATGTGTACAGTATGTGGTTAAAACACCCGCGTGTACAGTGGAGTCGTTGCTGACTCGGCGCGGCGCGCGACCGCACTGCATCGCGCGCGGCGCCCGTCGCACGCGCTCGAATCGCCTCTCGCGCGCCGCGCCCACACGCGTTCGGTGTTTCTCATCGTTCTCGCCTTCAGCGACGCGAGTTCTCGCAGGCGCGCGCGAGGGCGGTCGACGCGGCGTCGCGCGATCGCATTCGGGGCGACAGCGGCGCGCATTCGTCGGTGATTGGTCTCGCGTCCGGCGCGACGATGGCGGATAAAGATGATGGGCCCGGGCACGCAGAGGTACGCGTTTCGTTTTCGCGTTCGCGCGCGTTCGCGCGGTGGCGTTCGCGCGACGGTGGTTGGCGCGCCCCGGGACGACGCGCGCAGAGCCCCCTCGAGAGGGACGTAGGACGCGCTTCGAGGATGCGCAAGCGTGCGCGCGTGAGTGGTGACTGACGATGTGTGCGTGCGTGCTTTGTGTGTTTAGATTTATCTTCCCAATTATAGAATTGGGAAGACGCTCGGGATTGGGTCGTTCGGGAAGGTGAAGGTCGCGGAGCACGTGCTCACTGGGCACAAAGTCGCGATTAAGATTCTGAATAGAAAGAAAATCAAGGCGATTGATATGGAAGAGAAGGTTCGTCGTGAAATTAAGATTTTGCGATTGTTCATGCATCCACACATCATTCGGTTATATGAGATTTTAGAGACGCCGCACGATATCTTTCTGGTGATGGAGTACGTGAAGAGCGGCGAGTTGTTCGACTACATCGTGGAAAAGGGACGTTTAGGAGAGAACGAGGCGAGGCACTTTTTCCAACAGATCATATCTGGTGTTGAATACTGTCATCGTAACATGGTTGTTCATCGCGATTTGAAGCCCGAAAACTTGTTGCTGGATAGTCGGAACAGTGTGAAAATTGCCGATTTTGGTTTGTCCAACGTCATGCGCGATGGGCACTTTTTGAAAACATCCTGCGGATCTCCCAACTATGCCGCGCCGGAAGTGATTAGTGGGAAGTTATACAGCGGACCAGAAGTCGATGTTTGGAGCTGTGGAGTGATCTTATACGCACTTTTGTGTGGTTCGTTGCCGTTTGATGACGAAAGCATCCCAAACCTCTTCAAGAAAATCAAGGGTGGCATTTATAGCTTGCCGAGCCACTTGAGCCCGGGTGCGCGCGATTTAATTTCGCGCATGCTGCTCGTTGACCCGCTGAAACGAATCACCATGGCTGAAATCAGACATCATCAATGGTTTGTCGTTCACTTACCTAGATACTTGGTGGTGCCTCCGCAAACGTCGAATTCACAAATGTCCAACATCGACGGCGAGACGTTGGACATGGTTGTTAACTTAGGGTTCGAACGCGAGCCATTGGTAGACGCATTGAGACATCAAATGCGCAACAAGGCGACGGTGACTTACTTTTTGCTTTTAGATAATCGACGTAACATTTACGGCGGATATCTCGGAGCTGAATACGACGAAGCCGAAATTTTAGCCGAGCATAACAACATGCGACAAGGTGCAGCATCGGCGCTTGGTGTGCGTCGACCGAGTCAAGTGCACGCGCATATGATGCAGCAGCGTTTAGTCGCCGAGCAGCGATGGATGTTGGGCACGGCTTCAAAGATGGGAGCGCAAGACGTGATGAATGAACTCTTCAGAGTGTTGCGCATCTTAAACGTAGGATGGAAAAAGAACGGTCCGTACAATATCAAGTGCATTGATATGCGGAACGTAAGCAATAGTGGTGGCGACAACATGAGCGAAGACCCGAGCACGATGGGTGACGAAGAAATGGCGATGGACGACGACGCAATGGGCGTCGCCACACCTCCAACGAGTGAGGATGGACGCTCCGCGGCTCGAGTACGACGCGCGTCATCTCCGCTGAAGTTTGAGCTTGCTCTGTACAAGATGAAGGATGACAAGTTAATGGTTGACTTTCAACGGGTTGATGGTGGTGTCATGGTCGCTTTAGATTCCGCGGCGAGAATCATGAAACTACTCGAGCTGAGATAACTTTGTAATCCATTTCACAACCGTGACTAGAAATCATTTCGTTATTACATTTTTCAACTTACTATTGTGGTGTGTTTCGTTATTCTTCGTCTTCAATCGCGACACAGGCGTAGGCTGCATCCCAAAGATGGCCAAGGTTCACCTGTTCCAAGAAGCGCCGCGCCGCCGCCTCCGTGCGCAACGTCTCAAACGTAAAGCGTTTGAGGTACGTCTTCGTCGAAGTTCCCTTCCACACTCGCGTGCATTTATTTTTCTTGGAATCATCATCCATGTCGTCGTCGTCATCGTCGTCGTTCAACTTTGCGTTCCAGTCTATGCGGCGCATCATAAGCTTGTCGTATCGGCGCACCGACTTGGACGTGCCTTCGACAATGACGACGGTGAAATTGTCCGTGATTAATCCAACACCTGTATGAACGGAATCATAAATCATCAAACGTCAGTACGCGTACGAAGTGGCAAATGAATGCGCTGTGCCGAGCATTCGCGTTGATAATGTCTCAGAGTTAGCGGGTTTCTCTATCAGGGCCCGAAGGCTCTGAGGCTTTCAGTACTAATGTTTTCGCGAATTCGTCAGCGACACGGCAACGTGCACATTTTCCAATCGTAACCATACACATCGAATGTGATACGTACCTGCCAAGTGGTTCTCTTGTGCGTTGATGTCGACTTTGAACTTGTTCTTGGTGTTCGACATGTCTTCTATGCGGTAAACGTGCATGTGCACCTCGCCCGCGGCGTCGCCTCCAATCAGTTTGCGCATCTTTTTCTCCTTGCGCTCGGCGGGCGTGAGCATGCGAGCTAGGTTTCTATCAAGGTGCGCCTGCTCGCGTTCAGCCATTTGTTCGCGGACTTCACGTTCAATCGCAGTTGGATCGAGAATAGCCTCGTCTTTCATGACTCGCATCAAGTTTGAAATCTTCACCTTTGGTTTTGGCGGCTCGATCAAACCTTGCTTGATCATTTCTTGCTTTTCCTTCTCTCGAGCGACGCGCCGTTGCGTTCGAAGCTTCTTTTGCTCCGCCTTGGTAAGCATGAGTGGCTGCGATGCCGGTGCAGGTGGTGCAAGTGGAGGCTGAATTGGAATTGGATGCTCAACGTACAAGTTGAACTTGTCCATGTTGACGTTCCACTTGCCGTGCGAGACGTCGTCGTACGAACCATTCTGCAAAATGTCCTTGTCCCACCACTCGACATCGGGAATGTCATCCAAGGGTGCGATAGGCCGGGCCGCGCTCGCACCGCGCGCCGCACTCGGTCGCTCGCCGATGGGAACGAGATTTGGATCCATCGCCGCTTCTTGTTCAAGCTTCTCCAAGTGTTCCATGTGACGCTTTTCGCGCAACTCTCGCGCTTTGATTTTTTGTGCCTCATCTTCACCAAACTGCACGCGCAAACGGTGCATGTCGGCTTCTTTTTGGAAAATACCATCTTCGACAAACTGAGGGAAATGAAAAAAAGACAACGGATCGGTTAGTCACACGCGCACGGTTACGCGTCGAGAATAAATATAAATGTGGTTCGGATGGTAAGGAGATGACGCTCACTGCATAAGAGACGCCCCGCCAGCTGTCCAATCCGCTATTCATTATCGCAAGCATAAAAATTGCAACGTGACATGAGGAGGTCTCGCGACAGAGTGTAACTTGCTTTTAATCGAGCAAAGAAAAATAAGACGCGCGCCAAATATACCAACGCAGCGTAACTCACGCACGAGTGAAATTCTCACGATGAGTATTAGAGCGCAGGCCTTTCATTGTAGCATTCTTGTAGTCCCCGTGGTGCATGTCGTAAGATAACCACGTGGCTTTGAAAGATGCAAAGAAAAGAGCGAGTACGCAGTCAAACGCGAGCGCAAATTACGCACCTGAAACGCCGAGCGAGGTTTACGCGCCCTGGCTACAACCTTAGCCATTCGCGGATCATCAAAGTCGTCTCCCCCGAGAGCCGCCATCTCAGCTTGCGCTTCAGCCTGTGCTTGCGCAAAAGCATCGGCGCGCTGCTTCTTCAAGTTAACCCTGAGCGTAGACGTGTGAATAACCTTGGTCGTGTCCACCAACTGTCCCCGTTCGTCAATTTCCCGCCCCTGCGCGTCCAAACGCAACGCCATCGGCCGCACGCCCGACGTCGACGCCTTGGCCACATAGCCAACTTTCCCACCCGCCTTCGCCGCCTTCAACTTCGCCGCTAACTCCTTCTGTTTCAACAGCGCTTGCTTTTGCTTGAGCAGCGCCGCCTTGTCTAAACCGCCAACCTTTACCGTCGCCCCCGTCGGAGGCTTCGCCACCGCCACAGGCGCCGCCGCATCCGAACCAGCACCCGACCCATGCGCATCATCCCAACGTCGCCGTTTCATCGCCCGCCCCTCCACCGCCACCACCTCGGTCGTCGAACCCGCCTCCGCCTCCGCGCCATCCATCCCCTCCTCCGCCTTTCGCTTCACCCCCGTCTCCACCGCACGTCCCTCCGCCAACGTCGACCCGTCATTCGCACCGCTCGCCGTCTCGCGCGCGATCGCATCCCTCAACCTCGCCGCGAGCGCGGCTTTCAACCCATCCACGCCCTGCCCTCGCGCCGCGAGCGCCGCCTTCAACTTCACCACCGTGAGCGCATCGACATCCGCGATCGTCAGCGCCGCCGCCGTCGTCGCCGTCGTCGTCGTCGCCGCGGGTTCGACGCTTTGCGACCGAGAACGACTTCGCTCGCGCATCGCGACGCGTCGAACGCGCGCGCGCGGCGTCCGCGTCGCCGTCTGCGGCGCGCGAACGACGACGACGACGACGACGACGACGACGACGACGACCGCCGTGTCTTCAATGGTGTATGGGTAAACAGTATAGCGCTCGGTCGCGCGTGGGCGTGCGTTTTATACACCCAGGGACGCGCGTGCACCTCACACAGCCCTTATGCGCGCACAGTACGAGTGCGGCGTGCGTGTACGTATGTTTTTATGTGTGTATGGTATTTTGGGTATTCTCGGACATACGGTACGTACTGTGGGTTCTGTATTGTTTGGTATATGACCAAATTAAGATACAGTGTGTAAAATTCTGAGGTCTTATCAAAAGTAGGACTACGATATGGCTAGAACCTTTACATTGAATGGTAGAATCACCAGGAGATCGCTCAAAAGAGCGTATTCTATTAATCTATTAACATGTGTGCGCGTGGGTGTCAGTCTACGTCACGCGTACGTCAGTCATCATCCCCAACACGAAAACGCGTCGGAACGCGACAAATATCTCGAAAAAAGGTCGGTTGAAGGTCGGAACATCGCGTGCCGCCTCAGCGCGCGCGTCACTCGTCGTCGCAAAGTCGCGTCGACATCGCACCGCGACCGCCGCCGCACCGCGGTCTATTTACTTTGTGTGTGTGTGTGTTTAACTGTGTGTGATCATGCCGTCTGGAGACGCGCGTCGAACGTCGCGCGCGCGCGTACGCGCGAGCACGGCGCCGATGGCGCCGATCGGATTGGCGCGATGCGCGCGCGCCGCCGCGGTGGTTATCGCCGGTGGCGCCGTCTGCGTCGCGCGCGGCGCCGTCGCGACGTTGCATAACTCACCGTTCACGAGTCGCGCGGATTTACTCGCGACGATCGAGGACGCTTCGTGCCTCGGTACTTATAGTTCGCCTGGCTTGGACACCACGGGGGTATCGTGCCAGTCAGCCAACGGTGTTGCCATCACCGCGTGGGACGTGAGCGCGGTGGACAGCTTTGAAGACTTGTTCGATGACATGGCGAGTTTTAATGCAGATATTTCGGCGTGGGATACGCAGTCGGTGACGAACATGAACGGCATGTTTCGCGGCGCGACGGTATTCAACCAAAATATCAAAGATTGGGACACATCTAAGGTGACTGATATGGGCGGTATGTTTTTGGGCGCGCGTGCGTTTAACCAGCCGATCGGCACTTGGAACACGGCGAGAGTGACTACAATGAGAGAATTGTTCA
>Ga0181605_10000275_pt1 | contig 52044 bp, 51 predicted proteins | sample 041ome_11_FD_148676 | JGI IMG/M metagenome (GOLD analysis project Ga0181605, IMG submission 148676) | Coastal salt marsh microbial communities from the Groves Creek Marsh, Skidaway Island, Georgia - 041411US metaG (spades assembly) | ecosystem: Environmental > Aquatic > Marine > Intertidal zone...
CCACTTTGTTATAGGTTTATCTATAGGCTCATTTTTTCAAATTTTTGGTTACTAAATATTTTAGGGAAAATTTAAGTATGTCCGAGAGTAAATTAAGAGAAAGTATATGTTTTTTTGCTTACTCCTTATTTGAAAGGGGGATTACTCATGGATCAACAGGAAATATATCTGTTAGGTTAAATGATAAAGAGATTCTAGTTACACCATCTGGCTCATCTTTTGGTAGATTGGATCCTAATGAAATAGTTAAGATAACAAAATCCGGAGAATTTGAAGGACCTTTACCACCGACAAAAGAATTGCCACTCCATAAGGCATTTTACGAAACGAGAGGCTTAAAGTCAGGTGCAGTAGTCCATTTACATTCCACTCATTCAGTAGCTTTATCAATGATACCAGGGATTGACGAAGACAATGTTTTACCTGCTTATACACCTTATTCGATAATGTTATTAGGAAAAGTAAAATTGCTTCCTTTTTTTATTCCCGGTGATCCCGCTATGGGAGATGCAATTAGGGGCTTGGTAGGTAAGAGATCAGCTGTTCTTTTAGCTAATCATGGTCCAGTAGTATCAGGTAAAGATCTTGAGGCATCGGTTAATGCCATTGAAGAATTAGAGGCTACAGCAAAATTAGCTCTAATTTTAAAAGGAACAAACGCAAAAGAATTAAATCAAAAGCAAATGTCGTCAGTTATAAATAAATTTAATATAGATTGGGATTAAAAATGCATAAGTTTTCTGCAAATTTGGGATTATTATGGACTGAGTTTTCGCAAATAGATGCTATTTACAAAGCTAAGGAAAGTGGATTTGATGCCGTGGAATTTCAGTTTCCATACCAATATGAAGCAAAAGAAATAAAAAAAGCACTTGATGAAGTCCAGTTACCTGTCATGGGAATAAATACTGTTAAAGGCAATGTTGAAAAAGGAGATAATGGTTTATTGGCAGTTCCTTCTAGAGTATCTGAAGCAAAAGAAGCTATATTGCAAGCTTTTGAGTATGCAAAAATAATTAAAGCCAAAAATATACACGCTATGGCTGGTGTTACAGATTTGTCAACTAAGTCCCTTGTAACATTTATTGATAATCTAAAATTTGCTAAGGAATTAATTGATAATAGTGGAATAAATTTAGTTATTGAACCTTTAAATCTTAGAGATAATCCAGGATATTTTCTAACGAAGGTTGAACAAGCAAAAGAAATTTGTGAATTAGTAGGAGCTAGCACTTTAAAAATTATGTTTGATTTTTATCATGTGCAAATTAATCAGGGAAATGTTTTACAAAGGTTTAAAGATCATTTGTCCTATGTTGGTCACGTCCAGATAGCTTCAGTTCAAGGTAGAGCAGAACCTGATAAAGGAGAATTGGATTTTAGTTATATAATACCTGAAATATCAAATATAGGTTATAAAGATATAATTGGTGCTGAATACAAACCTAAAACCACTACTGATGCTGGATTAGGATGGATGAAACAATTTAAATAAAATTGAGAGGTTTTTTAAAATATGAAAATTATTAGAGAGTATGGCCCTAACAAACTTAAAAATTCACCACTTTGTTTTGGTACGATGCAATTTGGAGATGGTGCTGATGAGAGAGATAGCCAAGAAATGTATGAAGCTTGTCGAAACAGTGGAATTAATTTTTTTGATACGGCTTTTGTATATACTGGAGGTAAATCAGAATTAATTCTTGGTAGCTTAATTAAAGAAGAAAGAGAAAAAATAATTTTGATAACAAAAGCTGGATCAGTTGGCGGGTCTAGTGGGAAAAATATAAGGTCACAGTTAGAAGAGAGTCTGAAAAGGTTAAAACAAGATTATGTAGATATTTTTTTCTTACACCATTGGGACGATAATGTGCCATTAGAAGAAACATTTGAAACCCTAAAAGAATTGAAAGAAGAAAAAAAATTTTTTCAGCTTGGTGTTTCTAATTTTTCAGCTTGGCAAGTAATGAAAGCTGAGATGATTGCCCAAAAAAATGGTTTTCCTTCTGTTGATATTCTGCAGCCAATGTATAACCTTGTTAAAAGACAAGCTGAGGTTGAAATACTACCTATGGCAAAATCTGAAAATATTGGAGTCATTAGTTACAGCCCATTAGGCGGTGGACTTTTAACAGGCAAATATTCTGATGATAAATCTTCAAATAAGAATAGTTCTGGTAGGTTACATGATAACGCAAAATATAAATTAAGATATGGCCAAAATTGGATGTATGATGCTGCCATTTCATTACAAGATTTAGCAAAGGAGTTAAATCATAATCCTATTTCTTTGGCTGTTGCTTGGGTAGCTTATAATGACGCTGTAACTGCGCCAATCATAAGTGCTAGAAATTTAAAACAATTAATTCCTTCATTGAATTCTGTTAATATATCCTTAGATGACGAGATTTATAAATTAATTTCGAAGATTAGCCCAACTCCGCCTCCTGCTACAGATAGGCTTGAAGAAGTTTGATTATAAAAAGGTACAAAAATGGATACAGGTTTAGACAATATTTGGGAAATTTACGCATTGAAATATGCAGAAAGATCAGATAGGACAAGAACTGAAAGTTTTATATTTGATGACCACTCTAATGAATCCCATACAATTGATTATTTTATTTGGGTTTTAAAATCTGATAAGAACATTATTGTTGTAGATACTGGTTATGATTATGATGAGGCCAAAAGAAGAAATCGACCTATCGAAAGATCACCCTCAGAGGCTCTTCAAGCAATAAACATAGATGCTAGTCAAGTAACCGATGTTATTATTACTCATCTTCACTATGATCATGCCGGTGGGTTACTAGAATTTCCAAATGCTAAGTTTCATTTACAAGAAACAGAAATGGCTTATGCAACCGGCCCTTGCATGTGTCATGAAACTATTAAGATGCCTTTTACTGGAGAACATATATGTCAAATGGTTAAAAACCTATATTCAGGAAGAGTGGTCTTTTATAATGGTATAGGGTCAGTTAAGCCAGGAGTTACCACACATTTAATAGGAGGGCATTCTAGAGGTTTACAATCAGTAAGAGTTAAAACAGTTAATGGTTATATGTGTCTTGCTTCAGACGCAACTCATTTTTACGAGAATTTTCTTAAAGGAAAACCTTTCCCAATTGTGGTTGATTTAGAAGATATGTTGAATGGTTTTAAACTAATAAAAAGTTTAGCCTCTGATATTAACTTTGTTATACCTGGTCATGATCCTTTGTTAAGAAATTATTTCCCTGAAGAGGGTCGTTCTGGTTTTGTATGGCGTTTAGATAGAGGGCCAATTAATCCAATAAAAATTTAAATTCCTTTTCCATTGATTTTCTATAACTAACGGTTTGGTCATCTAATTTAATGTCAACATCATCCCATTTAATTATTTGGTCTTCTTTAATATTTTTATTCAATTTAATATTATGTGCCAAGCCAATTGGAAGTGCTCCAATAGATAGAGAGTTTTTAGAGGGTATTAATTTTCCCCAAACCGTAGAGCCTCCTTCTCCATCAAGTGTTTCATCTTTGCTTAAATTACTCTTGGCTGTTGCCACAACGTCACCTGAAAAACACTGAGTTTGTCCAGTAGGTTGTTTGAGTAAGGCAGCAGAAAATACAGATATATTTAGCTCCATTCCTATTAAATGGAAGGGTTTATACATTGCGGAATATTCTCCAGTTTCATCTGTGTTCATTCCATATTGTTTAAAACAAGAGGCAGCGTAATCATTTGGAGCTTGAAGAACAGCATATACGCCCCACCGAAGGTCTTTGAAAACAGGCCTTCCGTCTTTCTCAAGAGAAGACACAACTTCAACTTGTCCATTATGAGTTAAAACACCACCAGATTCCCTAGGTTTTAAAATCGATGCAAGATCATCCATTCCACAAGGTGGGAAAAGTAAACCATTTTCTGGAACCTTAAGTTCACATGCATTAGCTATAGCAGCCATTTCAAGACTAGATTTGGTACCATCTAAAAAAGAATTGAACATTTTGGGGTTCATACCTGCTTTTTTAGCATCTTCATAAGAAATACCATAGTAATTCCAAACAGTATCTGGTGTAGATTTATGATATTCTGGAAGATATTTCGTACCTTTGCCTGCACTTGACACATGAAAACCGCTGGTTCTCGCCCAATCAATAATTTCAGCAGTTAGTGCTGGTTGGTCTCCATAAGCCATTGAATACACAACATCAGCAGATTTAGCTTCTTTGGCTAGGAGTGGGCCAGCTAAGACATCAGCTTCAACATTTACCATTATGATATGTTTACCATGCTTAAAAGAATGTCTTGCATGTTCAATGCCTGCAGAAGGGTGTCCTGTAGCTTCTATGACCACTTCTACTTCAGGTAACTCTATTGCTTCTTTTCCAGATTCAAAAAACTTTGTTTTTAAAATCAATTCATTATTCCAACCAACTTTTTCACAAGATTTTCTGGCGTTTTCTGGAAATAAATCTGCAATGACAACTACTTCAAGGCCAAAAGTTGTTGGAACTTGGCTTAAAAACATCGAACCGAATTTCCCTGCTCCAATAAGTGCAACTTTAACTGGACCTTTTTCAGCCACTCTCTTGATTATTGCATTTTGGAGATACATAGATTTACCTTTTAGGTTAAGTATAAGTTTTTAAGTTTATCTATATCTTTAAAGTCAAATTTGAGTTCTTCACAAACATAATTCTCTAAAGACAAATAATTATCCTTAATTTCATGAATAGCTGATAACAAATAATTTTTTTGAACTTTCGCTAAAGTATCTAACATAGTATTTGTAACTAAAAGATCATTTTTTTTTGCAGAGGTTGTTTGCTCTGCAGTTGCAGCTTCAGTTGTCAATAATTGATTTGATAAAAGATAGTTTTGATAAATTAGATCCATTGAATTATTTAATAATTTTTGAATAATATAGCTTGCTACACCAGTTCTATCTTTTCCTGCAGAACAATGATAAATTACTGGTTTACCATTAGAACCAAGCAAAATTCTAATGAATTCTTTCCAAACATGTTTATGGTTATTGATATATAAGCGATAACTTTCTTCCATTACATTTTCATATGTCTTCGTATTATCACCTTCGGTTTTTTTTTTAAGTACCATTCTACTTAAGGTGCTAGCAGATATCGGAAGACTGACATATTTTTCTACCAACCTTGTAGAGAGATTGTCTGGAGCTTTTTTTATTTCTTTGGGATCTCTAAAATCTATAATTGCATGAGGGTTTAATTTTTCTAATTTTGTAAGATCATTTTTGTTCAAAGTGCTTAATTTTGCGCATCTAAATAAAACGTTCTTTTTCATTCTAGAGCCTATAGAGGCATCTCTAAAATTTGAAACTGAACTTATTAAAAACAATTTAGAATTTACCTTTAAAAAAACTAATAATTACTCAGCTGCATTAACATTTTGGTTAATAAGTTCATTAAGACAATCATCTTCAAGTTTAGAGATAGGTGTAAAATCGCGATGAGCAATCCATTCATCCCTATTAAACTTTTGTATATGGTTGTCCACATGACATAATGATAGATAAACTATACTTCGTCCAAAAGGAGAGATGTTTGGAGGACTAGCGTGCACTAGCAAAGATGAAAACATTAACATGCTTCCTGCTGGACCAGTTGGGGCAACACAACCGCCTCTTTCTGCAAGCTCTAGAACTTTTTTGTTATCTAATGTCCACAAAGGATAACTGGTAGTTTCTAAATCATGCCCTGCGTCTATTACTCCCGATTTATGACTTCCTGGTATAAATAATAATGGTCCATTAGCAGCTGTTACATCATCAAGGAAAACAGCAATATTCATTGCTCTAGGCTCAGGCATGCCATCATCCCTTTTCCATGTGCCATAGTCTTGATGCCATTGCCAAACTGCACCATCAAAAGCCGCTTTAGCATTTAATTTAAATTGGTGCATATAAATATCACCACCTAATACTTGGGATACAGGTTCAATTAATCTTGGGTGGGCTCCTAACCTTCGAAAAGTTTCATTATATTTATGAGCAGCAAAAGCTGTTCTAGCTACCCCACTACTTTCTTTCCAAACTTCTTTCCTGTCCTCAGAATAAACTTTCTCGGCTTCTTGTTTTAATAACGCAGCTTCATCAGCATTAAACATTTCTGGAAAAAACAAATAGCCATCCTTGTCAAAGTTATTTAAATCATCTTCATTTAAAAACATAATTTATCCTTCACTTAATTATATAACTATGAATATAATAAGATTTTCAGGAAATTGTAACTAAAATATTTGAAGATTTTATCATTAACGTATTAAATTATTAAATCTAGATTTGATAAATTAAAAGGAGATTAAATTGTCCCTTATACCACCTTTAGATAAGCTTAAAATTCCTGTAATTGGTTCTCCACTTTTTATAATATCCAATCCAGATCTAGTAATAGCGCAATGCAAGGCAGGTGTTGTAGGCTCTTTCCCTTGTCTAAATGCAAGAGAAGGAGAAGGGGAGCCGAATATGCTAAATATTTGGTTAAGAAAAATTAATGAAGAACTAGATAAATATAATCAAAAAAATCCTGATAATCCAGCTGCACCATATGCGGTTAATCATATTGTTCATAAATCTAATATTAGATTAGAGAAGGATATTGATATTTGTGCAAAATGGGAAGCCCCAATCTGGATAACATCTTTGGGAGCTCGTCCAGAAGTTAATGAAGTAGCTCATCAATCAAAAGGAATTGTTTTGCACGATATAATTAATAATTTTTTTGCAAAAAAGGCTATAGATAAAGGAGCAGATGGATTGGTTGCTGTGGCTGCTGGAGCAGGTGGGCATGCTGGGACTTTATCTCCGTTTGCTCTAATTCAAGAAATTAGAGAGTGGTTCAACGGACCACTTTTGTTATCAGGTTCTATAGCTAATGGAGGAGCGGTTTTAGCAGCACAAGCAATGGGTGCTGATTTGGCTTATATTGGATCTGCTTTTATTGCGACAAATGAAGCAAATGCAGATGAGAGATATAAACAAATGATTACTCAATCAAATGCAGATGACATAGTGTACACTAATTTATTTACAGGTGTTCATGGTAATTATTTAAAAGGATCAATTGAATCTCAAGGTTTAGATCCCGAAAATCTTGAGGAAAGTGACTCAAGTAAAATGAACTTTAGCTCAGGAGCTTCAAAGCCAAAAAGTTGGAAAGACATATGGGGGTCTGGACAGGGTATTTCGGTTATTAAAAGTATTTTGCCAGCTAGTGAACTTATAAAAAGAATTAATAACGAATATTTAGAAGCAAAAAGAAATTTACTATAGAGAGGTATAATGACACCAGTTAAATATAAAATTATAGATGAGATAGCTGTTATTGAAGTTTCAAATCCCCCAGTTAATGCAATAAGTGCTGATGTAAGGATTGGGTTGTTAGATGCTTTGGAAGTGCTCTCTTTAAAAGATGATGTTGCAGCTATTGTAATTACTGCTCCTGAAAGAACTTTTCTTGCAGGTGCTGACATTAAAGAATTTGGAAAAAAAATCGATGCGCCGTCTTTAGGTCAAATTTGTGATAAAATAGAGAAAATGAATAAAATTACAATAGCCTCACTTCATGGAACCCCTTTAGGTGGTGGATTGGAAGTTGCAATGTCGGCACATTACAGAATTGCAGCCCCTAAAACAAAAGTTGGTTTGCCAGAGGTGTTGCTGGGAATATTACCTGGTGCAGGAGGTACGCAACGACTTCCAAGATTGTGTGGTGTGTCCATGGCATTGGATATGATGATTACAGGAAAGCATGTTCCTATTGAAGAAGCTTTTGAGAATGGCATTATTGATGAAATTGCTATTGATGATAAAACCATTGAAAATGGTATAAGCTATGCAAAGAAAATCATTTCTCAAGGTTTAGGTAGAAGACCAACATCTGAGATAACTAATAAAATTCAAAATAAAAAAGATATTGAAGAATCGATATCTTCAGCTAAGGCAACAGCTTTAAAAAAATATAAAAATTTATTTTCTCCACATGCTATTATCAGATGTGTTGAAGAGGGTCTTAATCTAGATTTTGATAATGCTATTAAAAATGAAAGAAGGCTTTTTAATGATTGTATAGAAAGCCCCCAAAGGCAAGGACTCATTCATTCTTTTTTTGCAGAAAGAGCTATAAATAAAATACCTGAATTACAGAATGGTAAATCATTAGAGCCTAAAAAAATTGGTGTTATTGGTGGTGGTACTATGGGCACAGGAATTTCTATGGCAGCAATGAATGCAGGATTTGAAGTTGTAATGATTGAGCAAAACCAAGATGCTATAGATAAAGCTCTAAAAAAAATAACGTCTACTTACGACAGAAGTGTTCGTTTGGGGAGAATGAATTCACAGCAACAAAATGAAATAATGAACTTGTTTTCAGGAAAAACAGATATTTCTCAACTAAAAGATACAGATTTAGTCATTGAAGCAGTTTTTGAAAATATGGATGTTAAAAAAGAAGTTTTTATAAAGTTAAATCAAATTTGTAATCAAAATTGTATTCTTGCTTCTAATACAAGTTACTTGGATATTAATGAAATTGCTAAAGTCGTTGATAATCCTTCGCGGGTAATCGGTCTTCATTTCTTTTCACCCGCAAATATTATGAAATTATTAGAAATTGTTGTAGCAGATGAAACATCAGACGACACAGTATGTACTGCCTTTAACTTAGCCAAAAAAATGAAAAAAATTCCTGTTCGCTCAGGGGTTTGCGATGGATTTATTGGCAATAGAATTCTTTCAAAATATTTAGTGGCCACATATCATATGGTTGAAGATGGGGCGAGTCCATTTCATATCGATAGAGTTTTACGAGAGTTTGGTTGTGCTATGGGAGTGTTTCAAGTAATTGACTTAGCTGGCGGTGATATTGGATGGGCAACTAGAAAAAGAAAAGCACCTTTTAGGCACAAAGATGATCGTTATGTTGAAATTGCTGATAGAGTTTGTGAAAGAGGTTGGTTTGGTCAGAAAACTTCAAAAGGATATTATTTGTATGGAGAAGATGTCGCATTTCTAACCCCTAATCCAGAAATTGAAGTTATATGTAGCGATGAAAGAAAAAGAGTAGGTATAATGCCGCGAGAATTTTCTGATCAAGAAATTTTAGATAGATATATAGCTGCTATGGTTTTTGAAGGAACTAAAATTTTACAAGAAAAAATTGCTCTTAGACCTTCTGATATAGATGTTGTGTATACAAATGGATATGGTTTTCCAAGATGGAGAGGCGGGCCAATGAAATATGCCGATATGATAGGTTTAGACAAAATTTTGGACAATATTAATAAATTTGCTAAAGAAGATCCTAGATTTTGGTCTCCCCCTCTATTACTAGAGGAATTGGTCAAAAATAACCAGAATTTTGATAGCCTTAATTAAGGCTATCAATTTTATTTAAATTGTTGGGTCTGGATTAACTTTTACAACTAATTTGCCAAAGTTCTTTCCATTTAGAAGTCCAATAAACGCGTTGGGAGCATTTTCAAGGCCTTCTACAAAATCTTCTTTATATTTAATTTTGCCTTCTTTGATCCAATTTGAAAGAGCAATTATTGACTCCTCTCTTTGGTCGTAATGATTAAATACAATGAACCCTTTAATCATCATTCTCTTTGTAAGAATTTGTCTAAACAGTAGTGGTAGCCTATCTGTTTCTCCACCTTTTAAACTTGTTGCATTGTATAAAGAAATAAGGCCACATACAGGAATTCTTGCATAGTCATTAAGAAGTGGCATAACATTATCAAAAGTTATACCTCCTACATTTTCCCAATATATATCAACACCTTCTGGACATGCTGCTTTTAACTTTTCGGCAAACTCTGGATCTTTGTAATTAACACAATCGTCAAAACCTAATTCGTTAATTGTGAAGTTACATTTATCTTCGCTTCCAGCCACACCAACGACTCTACAACCAAATATTTTTCCAATTTGACCAACAGTTGCTCCAACTGCACCTGATGCAGCTGATACTACTAATGTTTCTCCTTTTTGTGGTTTTGCAAAATTATGCATCCCCACATAAGCCGTAGTACCAGGCATTCCTAAGACACCTATAGATGTTGAAAGTGGTGCCATTGTAGGATCAATTAATCGCAAATCATTAGCGCTTACAGTTGGATTGTCTTGCCATCCTGTACGCCCTTCAACAAAATCTCCAACCTTGAATTTATTTGATTTACTTTCTATAACTTGACTTAAAGCTCCTGCTTCCATTACTTCACCAATTCCAACTGGTTTGGCATAACTTTTAGCGTCATTCATTCTCCCTCTCATGTAAGGATCCAAAGACATATAAATTGTTTTTAAAAGAACCTCTCCTTCCTCAGGAGATTTTATATCTACCTTTACAGTTTTAAAATTTTGTAATGTTGGCTCGCCATTAGGTCGTTCATTAAGTAAAATTTTTGTATTCATTTATGTCCTCCGTTCCATTAAATAAGAATGTTTATATTTTAATTCCTTGATAAATAATATTTGAAAATTAGTGTAGAAAACAGAGATCCAAAACCTAGGCATAAAAAGGATATAAACCATGCCAGATGACTGGTTTGACCACCAAAGTTATCCAAAATAAAGCCAATTACTGGGCCTCCCAATGCTCCTCCAAAAAAACCAACCATTGAATGAAGAGCTAGCCTTACACCTCTATCTTCTGGTTTACCATTAACCACTGTTCCTGTTGTTAGTGAACCTGAATCAAGAACAATTAGAGCATTATATATGAAAAGCATTAAAAGCGCTAACCAGAAACTTATCCAAAATGAAATTGCTGTAAGAATTGATCCAATAAAACATATCAGACCCATCTTACTAACTATCCTTGCTCTATCCTTACCTATACAGTATTTTGCGCCATAAATTGAAGCAAAAATACCTAAGAAGCCCATTAAGCCTATTGAATTAGCTATGAAGGCGTCACTAACGGAGGCATTAAAATAATTAGATAGAAATAATATGCATGGAAATGTCCAACTTCTAAAACCAAATAATTCGTAAGTATGGCCTCCATAGCCTAATATAAAAGGTAGTGCTTTTTTATTTTTAAAAGTCGCAAAGATTGGAATAATTACTCTAATAATTCCTTCATATTTCTTTTTTTGGCGTTCTTCAATTTCATCACCTGAAAATAATAATAGAGGAAATGCACTTAAAAAAAGTATTAAAGACGCAAACAAAAAAGCATTTTCCCATGAAATGTCATAGCTTTTTAGTAATCCAAAAATAGAAAATGAAAAGGCAACGCCTAGGCCAAAAAAAGAGGTATAAACAGCCACAAATTTTTCTCTAGAAACTTTGTCTAGTCTCGAGTTAAGAATTTGCAATCCTGGCATATATGTTCCTGCTAACCCAGCTCCTACTAGTGACCAATATATAGAAGCGTTTATCGCATTGCTTGCAAAGAATGAAAATAAAAATAATCCAAGACAGCCCAGCAAAGATGAAAAAAAATATAGTTTTCTTGCATCAAATGTATCTGTTAAACTAACAAGGAATGGTGTTGCAATAACATAACCAATGTAAAATGATCCGCTTACCCATCCTGCTTCACTGTTAGATAAATTCCACAGTAATTGAAGGTCTATCAGATAAATAGGCCAAACAGCAAATCCAGTCATGGAAAACATTTGTATGAAGCAGCTTAAAATAACAATTTTTGGCATAATAAAATTTTAAAAGTTTGATTTAAATTTTTAGTTTTCATTTAACAAGTTTATTAATTAATGTACATTAAATACTGTTTCAAACTTGTCTATTAATTAAAGAGGTAATATGACCACCTTAAAAGAGATTATGTCACCAAGGTCAATTGCAATTGTTGGTGCTTCTGATAATAAAACAAGAATTGGCGGGCGTCCTCTAGCACATATGATTGAACAAAATTTTTCTGGTGGAATTTTTCCAATCAATCCGAACAGAGACACTGTTCAAGGTTTAAAAGCTTACCCAACCCTTTTGGACGTAAAGGAAGATCTAGATTTTATTTTGATTGCCGTTCCTTCAGATATAGTAGTATCTGTTTTAGAGCAAGCAGTTGAAAAAAAAGCAAAAACAGCGCTAATTTTTTCTTCAGGTTTTTCAGAAATTGGTGGCCAAGGAGAAATTTATCAAAATCAAATAAAAAAAATTAGTCAAGAAAGTGGTTTACGAGTTATCGGACCAAATTGTCTTGGTTTGTTCAACTCAGCTACAAATTTTTACCCAACCTTTACATCAACAATTGATAGAGCTACTCCAAGACCAGGAGGTATTGCAATTGCAAGCCAATCCGGAGCCTATGGTAGTCACATATATATGGTAGCTCATCAGAGAGGCTTAGGAATTAGATATTGGATGACTACAGGAAATGAAGTTGATTTGTCTGTTGGTGAAACAATTCAATTAATGGCTGAAGACCCTGAAGTTCACTCCATAATGGCATATGCAGAGAGTGTAAAGGATGGTAAACAATTCACAAAAGCTCTAGATACTGCTAGATCAGAAAAAAAACCTGTAATCTTTATGAAAGTTGGTAGATCTGAGGTAGGGGCGGCTGCAGCTAATTCTCATACAGCCTCACTTGCGGGTGAAGATATTATTTATGATGAAGTATTAAGAGCTCATGGTGCTTACAGAGTTAGAAGCACAGAGGAAATGCTTGATGTTGCTTATGCGACAAAGCCAAGAATTTTTCCTGCTGGAAAAAATTTGGGATTGGTAACAATTTCTGGTGGTGGTGGTGTCTTGATGGCAGATGCAGCTGCTGACGAAGGTTTGACTGTAGGTCCAATGCCCCAGGATGCTCAGGATCAATTAAAGAAATTAGTTCCTTTTGCCTCGCCAATGAATCCTGTAGATGTAACAGCACAATTTTTTAATGATTTGTCAATTGTACCAAAATTTACTGATTTGATGCTCTCAAGAGGTGGTTATGATGCTTTGATTGGATTTTGGACGTCAGTCGCAGGCTCACCTTTATTATCAAAGCCATTACTTTCTTCACTAAAACAGGCAATGACAGGTTATGAAGATAAATTGTTTATTAATTGTATGGTAGCGCCAGATGAGATTGTAAAAACTTATGAAAGTGAAGGTTTTTTATGCATAGAAGATCCAACAAGAGCTGTAGTGGCTATGTCAGCACTAATGTTTTTTGGTGAAAAATTTAAATCAAATGAAATTCAAAAAAATTTGGATCTACAAAAATACTTAATAGATATACCTCAAAGAAAATTAAATGAGATTGATAGTGCAGAAATTTTAAGCAAGGCAAATTTACCAATTATAAAATCATCAATTATCAAAAACATTGATGACTTTACGCCGTTTTTTGAAGCTAATGAAGACAAGTATGTTCTTAAAATTCTTTCTTCGGATATTCAGCATAAAACTGATGTTGGGGGGGTACTTTTAAATATTGAGAACATTGACCAAGCAAGAAAGGCTTATAAAACAATCACTCAAAATGTTCAAGAAAAGGTTCCTAATGCTTCTATTGATGGATTGATGATCTCACCAATGGTTAAAGGTGGCATTGAGTGTATATTAGGCGGTAAGATTGACCCTGTATTTGGTCCAATGGTAATGTTAGGAATTGGAGGAATATATGCTGAAGTTATGAAAGACATTGCTTTTGCAGAAGCACCAGTCTCACGTGACAAAGCAAAACTAATGATTTCATCCCTAAAAAGTAAAGATATTTTTTTAGGAGCTCGTGGCCAGTCAGCAGTTGATATTGATGGTTTAATTGATGCAATTGTTAATTTATCGAATTTTATTGCCATTAACTCAGATAAAATTGATCAAGTAGAAATGAACCCAATTTTAGTAAGTAAAAATAATGTAATTGCGCTAGATGCGTTAATAATCACTAAATCAGATTATTTGGAAGGAGAAGAAAGTGGCCGAAAATCTTAATGGTACCGAAGGACCAGAACAACAATTTAAAAGTTATTTATCTCAAGGTAAATTTATGATTCAAAGGAGCAAAAGTCTTAATCAATTTTTCTTTCATCCTCGTGTAGCTTTCCCGGGAACTGGAGAGCGTGATTTAGAGTGGGTAGAAGTATCAGGTAAAGGTACTGTACATAGCACTTCTTGTAATAGGAGATTGCCTGAAAAAGGTGGGGATTTTAATGTATCTTTAATTACCCTTGATGAAGGACCTAGAATGATGGCAAGAGTGGAGGGTATAGATCCAGATAAGGTTGAAATAGGTCAAAGGGTAAAAGCTAGAATTACCTCTTTGAAAGGAGAGCCTGCAATTGTTTTTGATATATTAAAAGGGTAATAACAATGAACCAAAATGATATTAATAAATTAAGAGGTAAAACTGCAGTTGTTGGTTTAGCTGAGAGTGGATGTGGACTTGCTTCCGGCTGGAGTGCTATGGAAATTATGGCCAATTCAGTTCATGATGCCTTAGACGATGCAGGTATAAAACTAAATGAAGTTGATGGCGTTTTCGCTGCAACAGCCTTTCATTCTATGGCTGCTATGTCACTGTCTGAATACTTAGGTATTAAACCAAAATTTGCTGATGGGTCTCAAATTGGTGGATCTAGTTTTTTGTCTCATATTCTCACAGCAGCAATAGCCCTAGATGCTGGATTAATAAATGTTGCTGTCGTCGCTTATGGATCTAACCAAAAAAGTATTGGTGGATTTAAAACTATTTCTGAGGCGATGCCATATGAAGCTCAGTATGAACCAAGGATGCCAGTTACTGCTTATGCATTAGCTGCTAAGAGATATATGCACGAATTTGGAGCATCAAGAGAGGATCTTGCCAATGTAGCTGTGGCTGCAAGAGATTGGGCATTGTTAAACCCAAGGGCATATACACATAAAGATGGTCCATTGACTGTCAATGATGTGTTATCAGCCAGACCTATAGTTGATCCTCTTGGAAAATTAGATTGTTGTTTGGTAACAGATGGTGGAGCAGCGATTGTTATGACTAGGTCTGATAGGGCTAAAGATACAAAGAACACTCCTATATATTTACTTGGGGCTGCTATGGAACATCACCACCGAATGATTTCTGAAATGCCTGATCTTGTAAGGACCTCTGCTATAGATAGTGGGAAAAGAGCATTTGAAATGTCTGGGTATAATGCCAGTGATATGGATACAGTGCAATTATATGATGCCTTCACAATTAATACTTTATTATTTTTAGAAGATTTAGGTTTTTGTAAAAAGGGGGAAGCTGCTGAACTTATAAAAAATAATAATATTGGCCCTAGTGGAAATTTAAAAGTTAATACAAATGGAGGTGGTTTATCATGCGTGCATCCAGGAATGTACGGTCTTTTTGTAACACTTGAAGCTTTAAGGCAACTTAGAAATGCTTCAGGAGACAATGTTGGTCAAAGACTTGATGGAGGATGGATTGATTATGCTAAATTATCTGTTGCTCATGGAAATGGTGGTGTTTTATCAAGCCAGGTAACGAATATATGGGGTGTTTCTGATACTTTATAAGCTAAGACTTAATAGTTTCAAGGTAAAAGAATGAACCTGTCTCCTCATTAAATTCTATTTTGAGTTTGCCTTTGATAGTTATTGGATCAAACGAAAAATTAATTGGATTATTTGATTTTATCTCAATTACCTGAGAAGGTCCGACATGATAGTGAAACGGACAACTTAAAGGGTATGGTCCTATTAAAAATTTTCTTTGTTTTTCAGATTCTTCTAATGGAAACATGTATCCCATTATAGTAACAGTTTCCCCATTATATTTTTTAATTTTATGGTCATAAATTGGTTTGATTAGACAGTAATCAAAACCATCTTTATCAATAGTACAATCTTCCACTTCCTTTGTCTTGCCAAATAATTCCCATGGTAAAGCGTCCCCTGTAACTTTTAATGGCTCAAACATATCTTCGACAATAATATTTTCATTAGGGTCAATATCATTAAGATTAAATTTTTCAAATCCAAATGCTTTATTATAAAAAAAGGTAAAAACTATTATAAATATAAATTTCAAATTCAAAAATTTTTCCTTAAACAAAATCCATATCATAAATATATAAATTTTAATTATTTAATAAAGTAGATCTTATATTCTGTTTATAAACTTTTATACATGGAGCTAGGCACGTTATAAAGGTAACTATGTTTACGGTTATCCAAATTACAAATAACTCATTTAAAAAATGTAACTGCCTCAATTCTATACTTTTGCCTACAATAGAAAAATAGTACATGCTTTCATATGCTAAGTATCCAAATATTAGACCTATAGTACTACCTAAAATAGAAATAATCATTCCTTCTGATAAAATAATAGAAAATAACTTCCATCTTGAAAAGCCAAGTGTTCTTAAAACTGCTAAGTCATATTTCCTCTCATTTATATTATTTAACAAAGTGAACAAGATTCCTAAGAAAGATAATATTATTATTAGTACACTGAAGTAATCAACAATTCTGTGAGCATTACCAGTAAGTTTAAGTAATTTTGAAATTTCAAAACTAGGACTGGCAGCTTGCATGTTTGTACCTATGTTAATCAAACGAGGAAAAGAGAAAGATGAAGTCTTATTTTTGTATTTTAATAATAATGAAGTAATCTCTAATCTATCTTTATTTGTATCAGAATGTAAGTTCCAGACACTATCTAAACTTGTTAAAATTAAATTATCTAATATAGTTCCGGTTTTTTTTAAAACACCAACAACTTTATAAGGTTTTTCTGCATGAACATCCCCAGTGTCAATCAAGCCATGTGAGCCAACAAAAAACTTGTTAATTTTTAATTTTGTGATTTTAGAAACATTATATCCAATTACAGCTTGCATTGGTTCTGACCAGGCAGTACCTGAAATAAAATTTGCTTTATATAATTTTAAAAAATTTTTGTTAGTTCCAACTATTCTAAAATTTTGGAAATTATCACCCAACGATATTGGTGTTGCACTTTTAATGGCTGGGTGTTTAATAATTTTTTTTGCATTTTGATAGCTTATATTCCCAGTAGGAATGTCAATATGATGAATAGAAGATAATATCAATTGAAGGGGGCTTCCTTTAGCACCAACAACAGCGTCTAAACCTGGATTATTTTTACTGAAAGTTTCTTTGGTAACTTGATTTACTAGTATAGACATAGTTATAATTGTAATTCCTACAATCATAAGAAATATACTTAGCATAAAGTTTAAGGGTTTAGATTTTAGATACAAAATAGATATATAAAAAATATTTATAATTCTTCTCCTAATCTAATAATTTTAGAGAAATTTATTAAAGATTGTATACGACTATCATGTGTTATAAGTACCAGGGAAGCTTTGCAACGCAAGCTTTCTTCTTTTATTAAATTGGCAATAATATTGGCATTTTTATCGTCTAATGACGAAGTTGGTTCATCACAAAAAACCCATTTAGGATCGCCTACAAATGCACGCGCCACTGCAAGTCTTTGTTTTTCACCGATGCTTAAATTTGCAACCTTTATATGTGATTTGTTTGCTAGTCCAACTCTATCCAAAAGGTTAAAAAATGGAATTGATTTTTTTGTATCAATAGCACCTACAGCAATTTCTAAGTTTTGTTTAACAGTGAATGTATTAATTAAGTTAAAATTTTGAAAAACGACACCAAAATTTTTACCTCTAAATTCATCTATTTTGTTTTCAGGTAAATTATAAAGGTCAATATTATTAAAAGTTATTTTACCAGTGGTTGGTTTTTGAATGCCGCATAAAATACTAAGTAAGGTTGTTTTACCAATTCCAGAAGGACCGGTTATTAAAAGGTCCTTCTGAGGTTTAAGATTTAAATATATGTTTGAAAATAATTTTTGTCCGTCAATATCAAATGATATATCTTCACAAATAAACATTTATAATAATTACCCTAGACAATCTTTCAGGCTTTTAGCCATGTTTTTGAGTAATTGTAAATAAAAATTTTCTCCACTTTTTATATTTAAACCAAGAGGGTCTAGTGTGCCTATTTGTGCATTAGTGCCCTCAGCCACAATTTTTACTAATTTACTATCAAACTGAGGTTCTTGAAAAACACATGACGCTTTAAATTTAACAATTTTATCTTTTATAAAAGATATTTGCTTTGGTGAAGAAGCTATATCTCCATCTAACGCAATAGAACCAACAGCATTTAAATCGAAGCTTGTTTCAAAATACTGATATGCATCATGAAATACTATATATGGTTTATCTTTAATACCTGATAATTCATTTTTTAATTCAACTTCTAATTCATTAATTTTTTTTATCATTTGATTTGTATTTTTATTATATGTCTTAGCATTTTCAGGAAAATATAAACTCAATTCTTTATTTACTTTTTTGATAATTTTCACTGCGTTATCAGGGCTTAACCAGATGTGAACATCATCTTCTTTTTCATGATTATTGTGATCATCATGTTTTTTTGCATGTTTTTCGTCCTCGTGATCGTCATGTTCCTTGGCTTTTTTATCATGATCATGGTGATCACCATGCCCATGACGGTGGTCATGACGTTCCCATGCCTCATTATCTCTTATTGCTAAATGTTTAATTCCAGCGTCTTCCATTAAATTGATTGATTTTATGTTTTTAGGAAGGTTTTCGAATACTTTAGTTATACTGGTTTCAAGGTGATCTGATACATAGAATATAATATTTCCATTTTGTAATTTTTTTATATCAGATGGTTTTAGCTTATATTCGTGAGGTGATATCTCTGTTGGTATAAGTGAAATTGTTTTACCAGTATTGCCAATAACCGCACTGACCAAAGAGGTGATTGGTTGAATTGTTGTGATTATACCAGTTGTCTCAGATGCAAATAATTTAAAACTTAAAAAAAATATGAAAGAAAAAATGGTCAAAAGTTTTAACATAATCTATCCTTAATTTATATTTGCAATGTTATAACATAACATATATTATGTTGTTTCAATGTCAACCTTATTATTGTAAGTTAAGTTATGAAAAAAAAAGAAAAGTCCATATCTGAGTTAAACGCTTCAATCAGTAGAGTTGATGAAATTTGTAGATCTAATAAACTAGGGTTTACTGATATTCGTAAGCTAGTTTTTGAAATAATTATAAAAAATAATAAACCTATAAAAGCTTACCAAATACTTGATGAAATAAGAAATATAACTAATAAACCGTCTCATCCTCCTACAGTTTACAGAGCTATTGATTTTTTAATTGAAAATGGGTTTGTGCATAAATTGAATTCTATAAACTCTTTTGTAGGGTGTTTCCATCCTAAAACTCATGAAGAATGTTATTTTCTAATATGTAAAAAATGTAATCTTTATCAAGAATGCTGCGATGACAGTTTAAAAGACAGAATTTCAAAAACAGCCATTCATAATAATTTTGAGATTAGTAATACTACATTAGAGATTGAAGGACATTGTCTGGATTGCAGTCAAAAATGAAAACAATTAATGCCTTAATTTCTGCTTCAAACGTCAGTGTTTTCAAACATCAGAAATCTATTTTAGAAAATGTTGATATACAAATTAATAAAAACGACTTTATTACTATAATTGGACCCAACGGTGCAGGCAAGAGCATGCTCCTAAAATGTTTAATGGGCTTTTATAAACCAACTTCAGGCATAATTGAGAAAAGAGAACAATTAAAAATAGGTTATATGCCTCAAAGTATAAATGTCATTAATACGATGCCAATGACAGTAAAAAATTTTATAACGGTTAGAAAGAAATATGACGACGTGTCTCTTCATAAAGTAATCACCGAAGTGAATATAAGTGAAATAGTTAATAAGCAACTATCGGTTTTGTCAGGTGGCGAAATGCAAAGGGTCTTGCTTGCAAGAAGTCTTTTAAATAACCCTGATTTACTAATTTTAGATGAACCGGCGCAGAATTTAGATATTTCTGGCCAATTGAATTTCTATAAACTTATTCAAGAAATTTATTCTAAGAGAAATATGAGTATTTTAATGGTTTCTCATGATTTGCATATGGTAATGGTTTCTACAAAAAAAGTTTTATGTCTTTATAAACACATTTGTTGTTCAGGCGCGCCCCAACAAATTGCAAAAGATCCAGAATTTCTTTCCATGTTTGGAAAAGATATGGCTAATATGATGTCTATTTATCAGCATAGTCATGACCATGATCATGGCCATAATTATTTAGTTGGAGAAGAATAATATCTGATCCATTTATCATAAGAGCTGTATTAGCTGGCATTGCAGTTGCGTTAATCTCAGGTTTAGTTGGTTGCTTTGTTGTCTGGAGGAGAATGTCATATTATGGTGAATCAATAGCTCATAGTTCATTGCTAGGTGTTGGATTGGGCATATTACTAGGAACTGGAATTAATTTTGGTGTCATTATTGTCTGTTTATTATTCGGAATTCTTTTTTTATGGTTGCAACAAAGTAAAATTTTATCAACAGACACTCTTCTAGGAGTGTTAGCTCATCTTGCATTATCAATTGGTATAATAGTAATTTCACTTAATAAAATTAAAATTGATATAGATGCATTTTTGTTTGGAGATATATTAACCGTAAGCTCTAATGATTTATGGATAATGTATCTTGGAGTAGCTATCACAATTCTTCTAATCTTTATTAATTGGTCTTCCTTACTTTTGGTAACAATTGATGAAGATTTAGCTAGAGCCGAGGGAATAAATCCTATTTATATTAATTTATTATTAACCATAGTTTTAACAATAGTTGTGGCTGTATCACTTCAAATAATTGGCTTGCTTCTTATAACTGCTATGTTGATTATTCCCGCAGCAACGTCAAGGAGATTAGCAAACTCCCCAGGGCAAATGGCTTTGATTGCAACCTTAGTAGGAGTTGTTTCAGTTATTTCAGGTATATTTCTTTCAGTAGAGTTTGACGCACCATCCGGTCCATCAGTAGTTGTTATTAGTGCAATACTTTTTTTTCTTTCGTATAGTTTTAAATTTTTAATAAATAAGGATTAATAAATAAAAGAACATTAAACAAAATTATTAGGGTTTTAAAATAATTTTACCTTTTGCGCCCCTATCAAGAATTTTTTTTAGAACTGGAGCAGCTTCAGATAAATGATAATTTTCTTCAATTAAGGGTTTTAAGTATCCTCGTTCATACCAACCAAATAGTTCTGTCATATTATCCTTATATTCATCAGGTTCTGCTCTAGTAAAGGCTCCCCAAAAAACACCAACAACGCTGAATTCTTTAACAAGTGCAAGGTTTACAGCAAATTTAGGTATGGACCCAGATGCAAAGCCGATTACTAATAGCCTTCCTTTTCTTGCCATTGTCCTAGCTACTGTGTCGAAAATATCACCGCCAACTGGATCAAAGATGACATCAATCCCTTTACCATCTGAAATTTCTTTTAATCTATCTTTTAGGTTGTCATATCCTAATGTTAAATCTGCTCCATTTTCTTTAGCTACTTTCTGTTTTTCACTATTTGAAGCAACTGCGATTACTTTTGCACCTATTATTTTACCAATTTGAATGGCAGCTATTCCAGTTGAGCCTGAAGCCCCTAGTACAACTAACGTCTCATTCTTTTTTAATTGTGCTCTTTGTTTTAAGGCATAATGCGAGGTCCCATAAGCACATAATAATGCACAAGAATCATCGAATGACATGCTAGGGGGAATTTTAAAAACAGATGAACTTTTAACGGCTGCTTTTTCTGCATATCCATTAAGTTGAGATAAAGCAGCAATACGATCACCAATTTTTAAATTTGTGACATCAGGTCCAACTTCTATTATTTCACCAGCAATCTCCATTCCTGGAATAAAAGGTCTGTCAGGCTTTAGTTGATATTTACCTTGTACTAACAGGCCATCAGGGAAATTTACACCTACAGACTTAACGTTAATTAGAACGCTCTCTCTGTTAAGTTTTGGTTCATCAACTTCTTTGTATTCAATATTTTCTATTGGACCAAAATCGTTACAAACAATTGCCTTCATTTAATATCCTCTAATTTTCTTTATTTAGGAAAAACCAAAGAAATTGTTTCAGCAATAAAGGCTGGCTTACTTTCGTCTTTGATTTCTAATTCACATTTATTAACTACCCTGTAGCCACCATTAGTCATTTTTTCACAAGATTTAATAGTTCTATTTAATCTCACATAAGATCCAGATTTGACCATGTTTATGAAACGAACTTTGTCGGAACCGTAATTAAGAGTTCTAGATGTATTTTTAATTTCTGCATTCTGAGCAGCTAGTTTTGGGAGCAGTGAAATCATGTAATAACCGTGAGCAATTGTCTTTCCATCAGGCATTTCTTTTCTGGCTCTTTCTTCGTCAATATGTATCCATTGGTGGTCTGATGTTGCATCTGCAAAATCATTAATTTTTTCTTGAGTTACATGATACCAGTCGCTTGGAGTTAATGGTTTATCTATATAGTCTTGAATTTCTGAAGGGCTTTGAATTATTACCATTATGTTGTCTCTTTTTATATTTGAAAAATTAAAATAAATGATAGTGTATTTTGTATAAAATAAAAATAAAATTATGGAGATTTGATTGTCTCAAAAAACTAAAATACATTTAGAGGGTGTTATACCGGCAACTTTAATAGCATTTGATGAAAATTTTGAGATAAATGAAAGCGCTAGTAGAAAACACATCAAAGAGTGTGCCTTAACAAAAGGGATTTCAGCTATTACTGTTAATGGGCATTCTTCTGAAATACATGCTTGTAACTTTGAAGAACAAAAGAGAATTCTAAACTTTTCTCTTGATGAGGTAGGTGACACTCTTCCTGTCATTAACGGTGTGTATGCTGATGGAAGTATAGAAGCAGCGAAAATAGCAAAAATGTCGGAACTTAACGGTGCTTCAGCTCTATTGTGTTTTCCTCCTCAGAGTATGTCTATGGGTGGTCACTTAAGACCAGAAATGGCTATAGAGCATTTTACTAGAATTGCAGACGCAACAGATCTACCTTTAATATGTTTCAATTATCCATCTTCTGGAAATCTTACATATCCTTTTGAAACATTATTACAGTTGTTTGAAAAAGTTCCTTCTATTAAGGCAATAAAAGACTGGTCAAATGATCCAATGTTACATGAAAAACATATTAAAACTTTTCAAAATTTGCAAAACCCAGTTAATGTTCTTACTACCCATAGTTCTTGGCTAATGTCATCTTTAGTTATGGGAGCGAAAGGTCTTTTGTCAGGAGCAGGGAGTGTCATAGCTTCACTGCAAGTGGATTTATTTTTTGCCATTAAAAATAACGACCTTAAAGAAGCACAAAAAATTAATGATAAAATCTATCCATTGGTTCAAGTGTTTTACTCGCCTCCATTTCTTGATATGCATAATAGAATGAAAGAGGCACTAGTTTTATTAGGTTTAATGGATAAAGCAATAGTACGCCCGCCACTAATGAAGCTTAGCATACAAGAAATAAATGCTTTAAAAAAAGCAATTAGACAGTCAGGAATTTAAATTTCACTGAATATACTTAATTATATTGTTAATATTATGGTAATTATGTTTTAATAAAATAAATTTATAAATCTGGAGGGTAATAATGAAATTTTTTAGACATTGTTTGATACTATTATCATCAATGTTAGTTTCTTTAATAGGTTTTATTGGGGTAACTAGTGCTGATGATCATAAAGGCTTTAAAATCGGAGTGGTAACTTTTTTATCTGGTCCTGCAGCTGAACCTTTTGGCGTTCCTGCTTGGAATGGTGGAAAGTTACTAATTAAATTACTAAATGAAGGTAAAGTTCCTGCGCCATATAATAAAAAAGGTTTTGGTGGCATGGAAATTACAGCAATCCCTATTGATGAAGCAGGTGGAGCAACTAAGCAAGTACAAGAGTTTAGAAACCTTGTTCAAAGAGACAAAGTTGATGCAGTATTAGGTTATGTTTCATCAGGCGATTGCATGGCTATACCATCTGTTGCTGATGAACTTCAGGCGTTGACAGTCTTATATGATTGTGGAACTCCAAGAGTGTTTGAAGATGCTTCATATAAATATGTTTTCAGAACTGCTGCTCACGCAGCGATGGATAATATTGCTATTGCTAAGTATTTAATTGAAAAAGGTCATGATATTAGCTCTATAGCTGGAATCAATCAGAATTATGCTTGGGGTAAAGATAGTTGGAAGGATTTTAGTGTTTCAATTAAGAAATTATCTCCTAATTCTGAAATAAAAAATGAGTTGTTTCCAAAGATATTTTCTGGACAATATGGTACAGAAATATCAGCATTAATGAATTCAAAAGCAAAGGTGGTTCATAGCTCTTTATGGGGTGGAGACCTACAATCATTTATCCTTCAAGCGAAGCCAAGAGGTTTATTTAAAAGAACTCAGGTTGTGTTTTCTGCAGGCGATCATGTTATGCCTGGTCTAGGAAAGCAGTACCCAGAGGGTGTAATTTTGGGAGCAAGGGGACAATACGGAATGATGGCTCCTGATACTCCTTTAAATAATTGGTTCTATAAAGCTTACATGGATGAATATGGTGTATTTCCTGCTCAGCCGCCATACAGAATGGTTCAAGGTTTGATGGGTTTGAAAATGGCTATTGAAAAAGCTATGGATAATAATGGTGGTAAAAAGCCAAACAAAGATGAAATAGCTGAAGCTTTTACAGGATTAGAGTTTGAAGCCCCTGGTGGACTTGTTCAAATGAAGTTAGGTAATGGTCATCAAGCTATTCAACCTCATGCGATTGGCAAAACTGCGAAAGATAAAGATGGTAATATAATCGTTACTGATATTGTAAGATATAAAGCTAGTTGTGTTAACCCACCTAATGGTATCAATGCTGTTGATTGGATTAGCGCAGGATTTCCTGGAGCAGATTGCTAAGAAATCACTTGCAAATTATCAAAAAGCCAAGACAATCCTTTTAAATTGTCTTGGCTTTTGTTATAGAATAATTAATTTTTTTAATAAAATGAGAATAAATTGATTGATGAAATTCTAACAATAATACTTGATGGTGCGATTTATGCTTCTTGGCTATTTATAGTTGCTCTTGGTTTAACATTTGTATTTGGTGTATTAAAAATTCTTAATATCGCTCATGGGGGGATATATGCACTAGGTGCTTATTCAACGGCCACTCTTGTGCCTATATTTTATTCTCTTGGGATGCCAGATCAATTAGTTATTTTAACCATGCTAGTATCTGCACTTGCAGTTGCTATAGTAATAACGCCTATAATGGAACGTGGAATTTTAAGAAGGTTTTATGGTCAAGACGAAGTACTTATTGTTTTGGTAACATATGCAATTTATCTGGTCTTAGAAGATGTCCAAAAATTAATTTGGGGAATGAACTCTCTTTATGTATATGAGCCTAGAGAGTTACTTGGTGCTCTTGAATTAGGATCCTTGTATTATGTTGGTTATGATTTAGCACTTATCGGATTGGCTATATTTTGTGGTCTCTTATTATGGCTAGTTTTGAATAAAACTAAATCAGGAAAAATAGTCCTTGCTGTTATTCATAATCCAGAGATAAGTGGTTGTATGGGAGTTAATATTAATAAAGTATACCTTGCAGCTTTCTTCGTAGGTGCTTTTCTGGCTGCTTTAGCTGGTTCTTTTACTGCTCCACTAATTTCAGTACAAGTTGGAATAAGTGTGGCTGTTGTAATTGAGAGTTTTGCTGTTGTAATTATTGGTGGTTTAGGAAGTATACCTGGTGCAGTTATTGGTGCCTTAATAATAGGCATGGCTAGAGCAGCATGTGTTCACAAACTTCCAGAGGCAGAAATTTTTATAATGTATTTTTGTATGGCAGGAATGTTGATTTTTAGACCTAAGGGTTTGTTTCAAGGAACTCAAGCTAGGAAAATATGATGCCATTAAAGTTATTAAATAATGTAATTTTTCAAAGTATATTCTTAATGTCATTACTAATAGTTGTAGGTGTCTTTATACCTAATTGGTTGGTGTTTGTTATCACTAAAGCTATAGCCTATGGTTTAGTGGGGCTTGGAATCATTACTCTTATGAGGGGAGGATTAGTTTCCTTTGGTCAAGGTTTTGTTTTTGGGATTGGTGGTTATACGGCAGGGCTTTTGGGTACTCAAGCTGGCCTTACAGACGCAATGTTATTATTATTTATTAGTTTTTTATTTACTGGTTTTATAGGTTTAATAATTGCACCATTATTAGCTAGATATAGAGATATTTTTTTCGCAATGCTCTCTCTAGCTTGCTCAATGGTCTTATATGGAATATTGATAAAAATTGATGCTATTGGTGGGTCAGATGGTTTTGTCCTACCTGAATCTACATATTTTGGCATATCGCCTTCACCTGAATATGCTGATTATATTTTGTATGTTGTATCTATACTAATGACTGGTGTAGTTTCAATCTTGTTGAGATACTATTATAACTCAACACCTGGATTGATCGCATTGGCAGTTCGAGAAAATGAACTGCGTGTTGAATATCTAGGGTCGTCAGCTTTTAACGTTACTGTTCTCAATTTTACAATTGCTGCTGGTTTAGGTGGTATGGGTGGAGCCTTAAATGGAATCGCTTTAGGTCATATTGATCCAGAATTTACTTATTGGACAACCTCTGGAGAGTTTGTTTTTATCTCAATTTTAGCAGGTTATTTGAGTGTGCCAGCTGTTTTTCTAGCCGCATTGCTTTTAGAGTTGGTAAGGTCTTTTTCTGGAAGATATTTTCCTGATACTTGGCAGCTAATTTTAGGAGTATTTCTTATTTTAAGTATTATTTTTATACCATCAGGAATTGGATCATTTTTCAAACAATTCTTTGATAAATTTAAAAATAAATAAAGTTTGAGAGTTTTTATATGTCTAAAAATATTAATTTATTAAGAGTTGAAGGGATAAATAAAACCTTCGGTGCAGTGGTTGCCGCTAAAGATATCAATATGACCATTCAAAAAGGTGAGAGAGTATCTCTTATTGGTTCCAATGGAGCTGGTAAAACAACTTTTATGAATATGGTAACAGGATATCTAAAGCCAGATACTGGAAGTATATTTTTGAAAAATGAGAATATAACTTCTTTAAATCCAAGAGTGATTACACAAAAAGGTATAAGCAGATCTTTTCAAATACCTCAGATTTTTGAACCTATGTCGACTTGGGAAAATCTTCTTGTTGCTTTAGGTACTTCCCAAAAAAATCATTCTTACTTTAAAAATGCGCGCTCAAAAGAAAATGCAGACTATATTAATGAAATACTATCAAGATTTTCCTTAGATGAGTTTGCACATAGGCAAGTAAGTGAATTGCCAGGAGGTGTAAGAAAGTTGTTAGATATTGCAATGGCATTAGTAAGAAAACCTGATATTTTGTTATTAGATGAGCCTACAAGTGGAGTTGGGGCTAAAGAAAAATATCCTTTGATGGATACTATTGCCAAAGCTTTGTCTGTTGAAAATCTAACAGTTATATTTGTAGAGCATGATATGGATATTGTTCAAAATTACTCAGAAAGGGTGATTGCCTTTTATCAAGGTGAAATTATTGCAGATGGAAAATGTGACAAAGTTTTAAAGGATGAAAATGTTCAAGAGTTTGTCACTGGCAAAACCCAAAAAAAGGCAAAGTAATTATGTTAGAAGTAAATAGCGTAAGCGTTAAAATAGGGGCTATCTTAGCTTTAAAAAAATTCACTTTAGATGTAAAAAAAGGTGAGATGATAGCTCTGATTGGAAGAAACGGTGCTGGAAAAACAACACTTCTTAAGTCTATTATGGGTGTTAATAAATTGTCAGAAGGCTCTATAAAGTTTAATGATATTGATTTAGTATCTTCGCCTAGTCATGATAGAGCAGCCCTTGGAATTGGTTACATGCCAGAGGATAGAGCTTTAATTCCTGAATTAACTGTAGAGGAAAATATTTTATTACCCTCTTGGTCTCTCAAGAATTTAGATAGTAAAGAAAGACTTGATTTAGTTTATAAAATAATGCCTGAGTTGGAGGAAATGTCAGATCGAAAAGCTTTGCTTCTTTCTGGAGGTCAGCAAAAAATGGCTGCATTAGGAAGGGCGCTAGTATTAGGAACTCAACTGCTTCTTCTTGATGAGCCTTTCGAAGGAGTTGCTCCTGCTCTTAGTCAAAGGCTGGGAGAGGTAATAAGAGGCTTAAAAAAACAAAATATGTCAATAATACTAAGTCAATCTGAGCTAAATCATACAGAAGATATTTTTGATAGGCAGTTCGTAATTGAACGCGGTGAAAATGTAAATTAAATTTTTATGCTAATTTTCAAGAAGGCTGATTTAATTTATGAGTGAAATTAGTTACGAATTACATTTTAATGATAGGGTGGTAAAAACATTCCAAAAAAGAGACAATAATTTTTGGAATGTATTTAAAAAAAATACAAAACACTTTCCCAAAAATTTTGCTATTTCTGATGATCAAAAAAAATTAACCTATGCAGAAACTTATGATTTAGTTTTAAAGCAGTCAGTTTATTTAAAAAGCCTTGGCATTAAAAAAGGCGATAGAATTTGTCTTTTGTTCGAAAATAGTTGGCCTCTAATTATTTATATTCTTGTAGGTTTAAAAGATGGTTTGATGGTGGTTCCACTCAATCCAAAATCTTCTAGCACCGAAAATTTAATGATTATTAATGACTGTACTCCAAAAGTTGTGTTTTTTGATCAATCCCTTTTAAAAAATATTACATTTAAAGATGAAGTCACAACAGTTAAACATTTTATTAGTTTTGATGAGAAACAAACTTTTAATACAGATGTTTATGGAAAACCCAAAACAACAACCATCAATGAAGAGGATACTGCTTTTATCTTATATACCTCGGGTACAACTGGTAAACCAAAAGGGGCAATGATTACGCACTTTAACATAATACATTCGTGCCTTCATTTTAAAAGACATTTTAGATTGTCTGATAAGGATAATTGTATTTTAGTTGTTCCCGCCAGTCATGTTACAGGCTTGATCGCTCACATAATGACTATTTTATTTTCTGGTGGAACTCTAATCCTTATGAAAACTTTTGATGTTAAAGCCTTTCTAAATTTAGCAGAAAAAGAAAAATTATCATATTTAATAATGGTTCCTGCAATGTATAATTTGTGTCTTCATCGTGATAATTTAGAAAATTATGATCTATCTAATTGGAGAATTGGATGTTTTGGAGGTGCACCAATGCCTTTGGGAACAATAAAAAAACTTCGATCTTTATTGCCTAATATGTTACTTGTTAACGCTTATGGTTCTACAGAAACTTGTTCTCCCTCTACATTAATGCCTCTTGATTATAAAGAAGAATTTATTGCAAGTGTAGGTAAAGTTGTTGAAACAGGAAAAATTCTAATAATGGATGACAATAACAAACAGGTAAAAGAGGGAGAAACTGGTGAATTATGGATTTCTGGTCCTATGGTAATACCTGGTTATTGGAATGATCCTAAAAGAACATCACTTGAATTTGTTAACGGGTATTGGAAATCTGGAGATATAGGGTATCAGGACTCAAATAACTATGTTTATATTTTAGATAGAAAAAAAGATATAATTAATAGAGGTGGATATAAGATCTATTCGTCTGAGATTGAAAATTTGCTTAGTCTTAGTGGCTTAATTATTGAGAGTGCTGCAATACCCCAAAAAGACCCTATTTTGGGAGAAAAAATACATGTTATCGTATATACCAATCAGGGTAAACACGTATTGGAAAACTTAAAAAAAATTTGTAAGGAAAGTTTGTCAGAATACAAGCAACCAGATTACTGGACATTTATAAACGAAGAACTTCCTAAAAATAAGAATGGCAAAGTTTTAAAAACATTATTAATTCAACAAATGAATGAAAAGTTATAAGATTTATTAATGATATCTGTACATTATAAAAGAACTAGGAGATTTTCTAAATGTTAGGTTTGATGCAAGACCATCCACTTTTAATTACTAGTATTTTTGAACATGCCACTAAAAATTATTCCAAGCAATTGATAGTGTCTAATACTATTGAAGGAGGTATTCATAGATATACTTATGAACAATTTGGGATAAGAGCCCAAAAACTTGCAAATGCTTTGAAGTCAATTGATTTAAATGTCGGAGATAGAGTAGGTACACTTGCATGGAATGGTTTTAGACATTTAGAGATTTATTATGCCACTTCTTGTAGTGGGCTAATTTGTCATACTATAAACCCAAGACTTCATCCGGATCAAATTGCATATATTGTAAATCATGCAGAAGATAAAATTTTATTTGTAGATATTAACATTTTACCACTAATAGAGAAAGCTGCTTCAAATTTAAAAACTGTTAAAGCGATTGTTTTGATGACAGACAAAAGGAATATGATTGATTGTAAATTACCTGATCATATTAGTTTAATTTGTTTTGAAGAGTTTATTGAGCATCAATTACCCGATTACTCCTGGCCAGACTTGGATGAAAAAACTGCATCTTCTCTATGCTACACTTCTGGTACTACAGGTAACCCTAAAGGAGTGTTATATTCTCATCGTTCAACTGTTTTGCATGCTTATGGAATTAATCTAAAAGACGCAATTCCTTACGGCTCAAAAGATGCTGTTTTGCCAGTAGTTCCAATGTTTCATGTGAATGCTTGGGGAACACCATATGCCGCTCTAATGTGTGGTGCTAAAATAGTGTTCCCTGGCCATAAGTTAGACGGAGAAAATTTAACCAATCTAATGAATGCGGAAAAGGTTACTATCTCTCTCGGAGTTCCTACTATTTGGCTTTTATTATTAAATTATTTGAGAGGATCTGGAAAACGTTTAGAAACAGTAAAAAGATTGATTATAGGAGGCTCTGCTTGTCCCCGAACTCTTTTTGAAGGTTTTGGTGAAGAATATAAAGTTGATGTTATTCATGCTTGGGGCATGACTGAAATGAGTCCTATAGGAACAGCGAATAATCCACTGTTTAATATGAGCCCAAAAAACAAAGAGGAATTTTATAATCAAAAGTTGCCCCAAGGAAGAACAGTTTTCGGTCATCAAATGAAAATTGTAGATGATTATAACAATACACTTCCCGAGGATGGTAAAACCCAAGGACGTCTCCTTTCAAGAGGTTTTTGGGTTTTAAAGAGTTATTATAAGGATAATACACAAAATGATAGATTTATTGAGGGTGGATGGTTTGATACTGGAGATATAGCTACTATAGATGAAGATGGTTTTATGACTATTACTGATAGAAATAAAGATATAATAAAGTCTGGTGGAGAATGGATAAGTTCAATTGATTTAGAAAACATTTGTGTTGGTCACCCAGATGTAGCTAACGCAGCTGTTATTTCAATACCTCACGAAAAATGGGAAGAGCGGCCAATAGTAATTGTTCAACCAATGCCTGGTAAATCACCATCAAAAGAAGATATTTTAAAAATTTATGAGGGTAAAGTTGTTAAGTTCATGATACCTGACGACGTTATTTTTGTTGATGATATTCCACTAGGAGCTACGGGTAAAATATTAAAAAACAAACTTAGGGATCAATTTGGAGGTCATAGAATAAGTTAAATTAATTTAAATAATTTTACAAAAAAAATGAAGATTATTAAGAGGTTAACCTTAGTTTTGATATCATATTGATTTACTCCATATGTCTTCTTGCAATCAAAGAACCGCCGTCAACAGGAATTATTGAACCTGTAATATATGAACTTGCTTTTGAGCAAAGAAATATAGAGGTTCCCGCCATATCTTCAGGTATACCAATACGACCTCTAGGAACAGATGATTTAATTTGTTCACCATATTCTTCAAGAGTATGTGCCATCATATTGCTTTGAAAGGGTCCAGGGGCAATTGCATTAACATTAATATTTCTATGAGCTAATCTATTAGCCAGGACACGAGTAAGTTGATGTACTGCAGCTTTTGAAGCAGGATAAGAATATGTTTCTGCTCTAGGAATACCTATTCCATCAATAGAGCCAATATTTATTACCCTTGAAGGATCAGAATTATTTCCAGTTTGTTCTAATAGTGGGGCTAATTTTTGAATTAAAAAAAACACTGACTTTACGTTAGTATCCATAACTTTGTCCCAGCCATTTTCAGGGAAATCATCAAAAGAAGCACCCCATGCGGCTCCGGCATTATTAATTAAGATATTAAGTTTTTTTTCACTCTCTTCTATATGTTTTACTAATTTGTCCATTTCTTTCATATCAGTTAGATCAGCAGGCATGGAAATACATTCCCCAAATTTTGACAGTTCGTCTGCTTTTAGATTACATTGTTCAAATTTTCTTGAAGTGATATAAGTTTTTACGCCATTTTTAACAAATCCTTCAGCTATCATAGCGCCAATGCCTCTTGAACCTCCGGTGATAAGAGCTACTTTACCTTCAACATTAAATAAGTCCTTCATGTTATCCCTTAAAAGTATTTTAATTTGTTTATAATATTTACTAGTTATCCTTTTATTTAACATTATAAAAAGTTATAAAATTATCATAGCATTTTTATATTTTAAATTATTTGGAAATATATCGTAAAATATTATGAATCATAATGAACAAGAGCTAATCAATGTTAGAAAAGATGAAAAACTAGACTTAGAACGTCTTAGTTCATACTTAAAAAATAATTTAAAATTAAAGTTTGATAACTTAAGCTCTCTGCAATTTTCTGGAGGGCATGCTAACTTAACTTATCTAATTAAATTAGATAAAAAAGAATATGTACTCAGAAGACCTCCATTAGGCCCTATTGCACCTTCATCACATGACATGTTTAGAGAGCATAGGGTTCAATCAAGTTTAAACTCGTTGTTTCCGTTAGCTCCCAAAAGTCTATATTTCTGTGATGATGAGACAATTATTGGTTCAAAATTTCATATCATTGAAAGAAGAAAAGGGTTTGTAATAAGAAAAGATTTTGAGCCTTACATTTCTCCATCCAAAGATAATTTGAGAAAGCTTAGTTTTAAAATTATTGATGTTCTCTCAGATTTGCACAAAATAAATCCGAATGAAGTTGGGTTAGGTGATTTGGGCAGGCCAGATGGTTTTGTTTTGAGACAACTGAATGGTTGGGAAGAGAGGTGGAAAAGATCAACCGAGGACAAAGTCTTAAAATCAAAATTTGATAAATTAATAATTTTTTTAAGGTCAACACTTCCTCAGCCTCAAGTTGTAACAATTTTACATAATGATTTTAAGTTAGATAATATAATGTGGAGTAATTCAAATCCCCTTGATCCAGTTGCAGTATTTGATTGGGATATGTGTACTAGGGGAGATCCCTTAATGGATTTAGGGCACATGTTAAATTATTGGATAGATGAAACAGATGACGAAGATTGTAAATTGATAACATCTATGCCAGTAACAAGAATTTATTACCCTTCAAGAGAAGAAATCATTAGCTACTATGCTATGAAAACTGGCTTTAATGTTCAAAATATTAACTGGTATTATGCCTTTGGAGCATTTAAACTCGCAGTGATATTGCAACAAATTTTCTATAGATATCAAAAAGGGCAAACACAAGATAAACGATTTTCAAATTTTGGAAAAAGAGTAAATGCTCTAATAAATAGGGCAAATAATATATTTTAATTAAACCTAGAGGAAAAAATGGACTTCGAAAATTCACAAAAAGTAAAAGATTTGCAACAAAAAATCACAGATTTTATGAATGCATACGTCTACGAGGCAGAAGATATCTATAAAAAGCAAGTTGAAGAAGGGGGTAGGTGGTGTATTCCTCAAATAATGGAAGATTTAAAGTCTAAAGCTAAATCAGAGGGTTTATGGAATTTATTCCTACCAGACAGTGACTTAGGGGCTGGACTAACGAACACAGAATATGCTCCTTTATGTGAAATTATGGGACGTTCTCCAATAGGTGCTGAAGTTTTTAATTGCTCTGCTCCAGATACCGGTAATATGGAAGTTTTAGTAAGATATGGAACAGATGATCAGAAAAAGGAATGGTTAACCCCTTTACTTAATGGGGAGATACGTTCTGCATTCGCAATGACTGAACCAGATGTAGCTTCATCTGATGCTTCAAATATCCAAGCAAGCATTGTCAGAGATGGTGATAATTACGTTATAAATGCAAAAAAATGGTGGACATCAGGGGCGATGGATCCTAGATGCAAAATAATGATTTTTATGGGCAAAACAGATCCAAATGCTGACAAGTATAAGCAACAGTCAATGATATTAGTTCCATTTAACACACCTGGCGTAAAGGTGTTAAGACATTTGCCTGTGTTTGGTTATGATCACGCACCTCACGGTCATGCTGAAGTTGAGTTTAAGGATGTTAAAGTTCCTGTATCTAATGTTTTATTAGGAGAGGGTAGAGGTTTTGAGATTGCTCAAGGTCGTTTAGGGCCAGGAAGAATTCATCATTGTATGAGATTGATTGGTCAGGCTGAAAGAGCATTAGAGTTAATGATTTCCAGGGCTAAATCAAGAGTTGCTTTTGGTAAGCCTATTGCTCAACAAGGTGTTGTAATGAATGCCATAGCTGATAGTCGAGCTGAAATCGAGCAGGCAAGATTGTTAGTACTTAAAACTGCTTATATGATGGATACAGTAGGGAATAAAATTGCTAGGAAAGAGATTTCTATGATTAAGGTTGTGGCCCCTAACATGGCTACTAGGGTAATTGATAGAGCTATACAGGTTCATGGTGGTGGAGGGGTAACTTCCGACTTTCCTTTGTCATATGCATATGGATACGCCAGAGCGCTGAGGTTAGCTGATGGCCCTGATGAAGTTCATAATATGAGTGTTGCAAAGTTAGAAATGAGAGATAAAAATTAGGAAATATCCTAATTTAATTAAGATTATGAATTTTAAAAATTTAGAGACTTATAAGGGTCTGATAAAGTTAAATGATGTTAGTAATTCAGGTTTTTTAAAAAAATCTTGTGCTATCAAATTTTTTGAAGATGCTACTTGTTTCACGAAAACCATTTTAAAAAATATAATTATTCAAAGTGAAAATCATTTAGAAACTGAGTTTTTTGATATATCAGTCAATGAATACATGACAGTATATGTTACAACCAATATTTCTTTATTATCTAAAGATAAAATCGAAGTTACTCACAAATTATTTTTATTGAATCAAAATAATAATGATGATGATGAAGTTTTATCTAATAAAAGATTAATATTTAATAGTAGGGATATAAATAAATTATTTAAAATTAATATTAACAATCTTACTGGAATTTATTCTGCATTTAAGGATTTAGTTAAGTTAGAAGATTGTGATCAAATGTCGCATATGAATGTCCAATTTTATTTTGGAAAGCATGAAGAGGCAATTAAATGTCTTTTTAATAAAATTAATAGTTATTCATCATATAAGATTAATTATAAAATTGTAAAAGAAAGATGTATCTTTAGTCGTGAAGTTCACTTGAATTCTGTACTAGAGATAATTTTTAAAATTAAATCTATTAAAAATAATAAACTTGTATTGTTAAGCAAAGTTTATAGCGTTGATCATGAAAATGTTGCAGCATATTTTGAGACAACCATTTCTTTAAGCCTTGATGAACAAATTGAAAAAATAATTTTTAACCTATTCAGATTAGATTGTACTACATTTCTAAATGAATTGGATTTTTCAGATCTAAGGCTATTAACTGATAATAGACCACCAAAACTTTATTCTAGAGATGCTTTTATAAGTTGTAAAAAAGCTGTAAATACTTGGGATTTAAATCATGAGTTAATGGCATCAAGTCAATTTAAAATAGGCTGTGTTTCTGATGCAGCTACTCATTTATTTACATATTGTGGTGCAGATTTCAGTTGGCGAAATGAGTATGATATTGGATCTGCTGCACTAGATTATTCTGTGCGATACTACAAGGATGCTCCTCTTGGAATGGCAGTTACTATGTATACAAATTTTACACAAATAGGAAATAAATCAATAAAATTTATGCACCATATGGTAGATGATAGTACAGGTAATGTTATAATGGATATAGAAATTGTGGCAGTTTTATTTGACCTAAAAAAAAGAAAATCAATGATTGTTCCAGAAGATTTTAGAACGAAAGCCTCAAATTTATTAATAAATAATTAAATTTCACTTAGAAATTTAAATCTATCCCTATGATAATCAGCATCACCCATCAAGTGATCAATCATAATAAGTCTCTTGGCGTAATGTGCGACAGAATATTCCCATGTCATAGCAATACCACCATGAAGTTGTATTGACTCTTCAGCTATCAGCTTGCCAACCCTTCCTACTAAATTTTTAGCAGCAGAAACATTTTTATCACGCGTTGATGAATTTGTCTCAAAAGTAGAAGAAGCTAACATTACAGCAGACCTTACTTGTTCAATTTCAAGCATCATGTCTACCATTCTGTGTTGAATACTTTGAAAAGCCCCAATTGATTTCCCAAATTGATTTCTAGTTTTCAGATAGTCTAACGTTAAATCAAAACATACTTGCATTATACCAACTGCTTCCGCAGAAAGAGCAAGAGCACCTGCAGAATTTGCTTTAACAATACACTCAAGAGCTAGATCATCTTTACATAATAATTCAGCTTTAATATTGTCAAAGTTAAGCTCGGCTGCTCTATAACCATCGATTGTATTGTAGGATCTATTTTTAATTTGACTATTATCAACTAAAAATAAACCAATACCATTTTTATCACTAATTTCTCCATTAATTCTTGCAGAAACAATTACTTTATCTGCGGAGTCACCATTGATTACAAATGATTTATTGCCATTTATTTTCCAATTATCCTTTTCTAAAAAGGCTTTGGTTTCTACAAAATGATTTTCATATCTATTATTCATTTCCATGTGAGCAAATGATATTAATATTTCTCCATCAATAATTTCATTTATTAATTCAGTTTTAGGAATTTCTATAGAAGACAAAATTGTACTTGATAATAACCCAGAAGATAAAAATGGTTCGATACATAATGATTTTCCGATTAATTCAAATATTATGCTAATATCCTCACCTGAGCCTCCTAAACCTCCAAAATTTGGTGAGATCAAACCACTTATTACGCCTAAATCAGCACTCTCTTTCCAAAACTCTCTAGAAAAGCCTTCATTCATAGCTAGGTGCTCGCTCCTCTTTTTTATATCCTTATAATTGTTTTCAAAAAAACGAGCCACAGTTTCCTGAAGCATTTTTCTTTCTTCTGATAGTGAAAAATCCATTTTTATTTCCTATAGACCAAGAGATGCTTTTGCGACTATATTTTTTTGGATCTCGTTAGATCCACCATAAATAGAAATTTTTCGCATATTAAAATACTGTTTTGCAATAGGTCCAGCGTACTCTGGGCCTATAGGCATTTCATTCCAACCCTCCTCAAATTGCTCAGGTAAATATGGCAATGCTTGAGGCCCAAGAGCCTTTCTTAGTAATTCAGTTGTTTTCTGTCTTACAAGTGTTCCCTTAATCTTGAGTAAAGAACTTTCCATACCTGGCGCTTTACCCTCTGCTGCGGCACTAACTGTTCTAAGATTAAAAATTTCCATAGCTAAAAGATCTATTTCTAATTCAGCAATCTCTGAGGAAAAAGCAGGGTCATGAATTAAAGGTTTTCCATTTTTTAGAGATTTTCTTGAAACCATTTTTAAGTGATCTAGAGCAGATTTTGAATTTGGAACACCTGCTATTCCTGTCCTTTCAAAAGTAAGTAAATACTTAGCATATGTCCATCCCTCATTTTCTCTTCCAACTATATTTTTTTTAGGAACTTTAACATCAGTAAACCAGACTTCATTAACTTCATGTTCTCCATCCAAAGTAATAATTGGTTTAATTTCTACACCTGCACTATCCATGTCAATTAAAAGAAATGATATACCAAGTTGTGGTTTTACATTTGTATTAGTTTTGACTAAACAGAAAATTTTATCAGCATGATGTCCTAGAGTGGTCCATGTTTTTTGACCATTCACTAAATAGTGATCACCTTTATCAACTGCTGTTGTTTTTAAACTTGCAAGGTCGGACCCTGCACCTGGTTCAGAATAACCTTGTGCCCACCAATCTTGATTGTTAAGAATTCTTGGTAAGTAGTAATTTTTTTGTTCTTCAGATCCAAACTCTATTAGAACGGGACCTAGCATATTAACACCAAATGGTACAATCCTAGGTGCAGAAGCATTTACTATTTCTTCTTCAAATATATGCTTCTGGATAGCATTCCAACCTGTTCCTCCATATTCTTCAGGCCAGTGCCATGCCAACCATCCCTTGGCACTTAAATTATTCATAAAAATTTCATAATCTTGTTTGCTTAATCTTTGATATTTTTTTACTTTTTCAGACAATGATTGAGGAAGAGTTTTCTTAAGCCACTCTCTGACTTCATATCGAAAATTTTGTTCTTCTTTGGTATATTCAAAGTTCATTTTTTATAACCATTTAGTTTAATATATTTTTATAGTATAAATACTATATATAAAAAAATATGAATATAAACAAAATGAAAGATTTAAATGGAAATAAATAAAGTCAAAGAAAAAATGACAGATCTATTATCTGATGTTTTTGATGGAGCTACAATCATGGTTGGAGGTTTTGGTGAAGCTGGTAGCCCGATAGAGTTATTACACGGATTGATAGACCATGGTGCAAAAAATTTAACGATCATAGCGAATAATGCTGGTAATGGTAATATTGGGCTCGGCGCCTTAATAGGTCAAAAGCAAGTGAAAAAAGTAATTTGTTCTTTTCCTAGATCGCCAAAAGGTATCACCTTCGCAGAACAATATAATAAAGGTGAAATTGAGTTAGAGGTCGTTCCTCAAGGTACATTAGCTGAGAGAATTAGAGCTGCAGGTTCAGGTATACCTGGGTTTTACACTGCTACTGCAGTAGGTACTCCACTTGCAGAAGGCAAAGAAGAAAAAATTTTTAATGGAAAAAAATATATTCTAGAAGAAGCTTTGCATGCTGATTTTGCATTAATTAAGGCTGAAGTATCTGATAGATATGGAAATTTATTTTATAATAAAACTGCAAGAAATTTTAACCCTATTATGAGTATGGCAGCTAAAAATACTTTAGTGCAAGCGAAGAAAATTGTTCAACCTAATTTCACTAACCCTGAACACGTTATTACTCCAGGTATTTTTGTTCAGAAAGTAATTGAAATTAAGGAACCTATTATTGAAACAATCGCAATTGAAGAAGGGTTAACATATCCATGATTAATATTAATTCTAATAATATTTTAAAAGGTTGGGACAGAAATACTATTGCAGAAAAAATAGCAAATGATCTACCTCATGGTTCATATGTTAATTTAGGAATTGGTATGCCAGAGCTTGTTTCTCAATACATAAAAGACGATCGAGAAATAATTTATCACTCAGAAAATGGGCTCTTAGGAATGGGACCATCTCCCAATGAAAATGAAATTGATTATGATTTGATTAATGCTGGGAAAAAACCAGTTACAATTCTTCCTGGAGGAAGCTTTTGTCATCATGCTGATAGCTTCTCCATGATAAGAGGAGGGCACATAGATTATTGTGTTTTAGGAGCTATGGAAATTTCTATTAAAGGTGATTTAGCAAATTGGTCAACTGGTAAAGGCATACCTGCAGTTGGAGGAGCAATGGATTTGGTTGCAGGAGCAAAAAATGTTTTTGTTATGACCCAACATCTTACAAAGGAAGGAAGGCCAAAATTAGTAAATGAATGTTCATTGCCTCTTACTGGTGCATCAGTTGTCTCAAGAGTTTACACAGACTATGCAGTTTTAGATATTACTGATAATGGCTTTAAGGTCATAAAAATAGCTGATGACATTCCTTTTGAATATCTTCAATCAGTTACTGAAGGAAAAGTTTATCAATAATTTTTAATCTACATAAATAACTTGATCACTCTCAAGGTAATCAAGTGCCTTTTGTGATATTTTTAGACCTTCACTAACCTGTTTATCCATAGCGTTTTCAACTTCGATAATTCTATCTAATTTCTTAAGTACTTCGTCAATTTTATCAAATGGAACAACCGTAACACCATCGCTATCGGCAACAATAATATCACCACTACTCACTGAAGTTCCTCCAATATTTAATGGGAAACCAATCTTGGCAGGACCACTATTAAAAGGTGAATTTGGGTTTAAACCTGTACAAAAGCAGTCTAATCCTGTTTCAATTATACCATCTAAATCTCTCATAGGACCATCAGTAATTAGACCTACACCACCATTATTTTTTATCATCCCTGCAATTCTATCTCCAACTGCCGCTGTGCCTTGAAACCCACTCACACCATTTACTACTATGTCCCCTGGCTGTATTTCGCTTAGTGCAATGGCCATACCTAAAACATCAGCTGCTCCAGAAAAGACTGTCAATGCAGGGCCAACAATATGTTTAACTTTTTTCCCAGGGATAGATAGAGGTTTAATTGAAGGGTCTAGTGCAGCATAACCATTCAAAGCATCACATATAAAGCCTGTGGGGATATTTTTAAAACCATTAATTTGATCTTCTGATGGTCTTTTCCTACTAGATTTTTTTTTGATTTGTATTAGAGGAGGATTTTCAATCATTTTAAAACTCGCTTAACTTTGTATTTTAATTATTAATTATTTTACAATAACATGTTAAGTATAAAAACATAACAAGTTAATGGAGTAAATTTTGTCTAGCCTAGTTGATAAATTTCCAAGGGTAGTTGATATGGTAAATCTTGCCAAAAGAAGAATGCCCCATTTTGCATCGGAATATTTATTTGCAGGTACTGGATATGATGAGGCTCTAGATAATAACAGGAAAGCTTTTAAACAAATTTACTTAGTTCCTAAATATCTGAAGGGAACTGTTAATCCGAATTTAAAAACAAAATTATTGGGCAATGAATATGATAGTCCTTTTGGAGTCGCTCCAGTTGGAATGACAAGTTTGATGTGGCCAGGCGCTGAGATTGCATTAGCAAAAATGTCATTAAAAAATAATATTCCATATTCTTTGTCGACGGTTGCTTGTGCATCTGTTGAGGAGGTAGGAAAACATTTAGATGGCCATGGATGGTTTCAACTTTATCCTCCAGCAGATAAAGCAATAAGAAATGATTTATTAAAAAGAGCTAAAAACTCAGGTTTTAAAACTTTGATTATTACTGCTGATATACCTGCTTCAAGTAGAAGAGAGAGACTAAGGATGGCTGGAGTATCTGTGCCACCAAAAAATAATTTAAGAACATTTTTTCAAGCAGCAATATGTCCATCTTGGTCATTAGGAACTCTAATAAACGGAATACCTGCTTTTGGAACAATGGACCAATATAGTGATGGAACTTGGCATGGAAATGCAAAGTCGAAAGCAGGTTTTGCTGGTAGCCAGATGCAACGTTATTTAGATTGGGATTATTTGCAAGAAGTAAGAGATATATGGAAAGGTCCTATAATTCTCAAGGGTTTAATGCATGTAGATGATGCAGTTAAAGCAACTTCCTATGTGGATGCTATATACTTATCAAATCACGGTGGTCGCCAAATAGATATAGCGCCTAGCCCATTACAAATATTACCTCTAGTTAGGAAAAAAGTTGGTTCAAAGTTTCCAATTATAATCGACTCAGGATTTTATTCAGGTCAAGATATTAGTAAAGGCCTGATGCTTGGAGCTGATTTTGTTATGACTGGAAGACCTTTCATCATTGGTTTAGCTGCCTTAGGTAAAAAAGGTGCAAATCATGTCCATGACATTTTAAAAGATGAGTTATCAAACATTATGGAACAAATATGTGCTAAAGATATTAAAGAATTAAAATCTGAAAACGTAATGTTAGGTAATGATTTTAATATCCAAAATTTTTCTTAATAATTATAAAGAACTAAATCTTTTTCCAGGTAAAACCATTTCAGAACCAGTTTTAATATGAAGTAGTACAGGTAAATTGTTTTCATTTGCCCATTCTTTCGCTTGCACAAAAGTTTCATAAAAATCTTCTGTATTTTCAACCGTGTATCCCTTTCCTCCCATGGCAGTAGCCAAGTCTGCAAAGTTTGGGTTTACTAGGCCAGTATGTTTGTATTTACCTTTGTAGTTTTTATGTTGGTGCATTCTTATTGTCCCGTACATCTCATTATCAATAACCAAAACAATTATTGCAGCATTATACTGAACAGCAGTAGCAAGCTCATTTTCTGTCATTTGAAAGCAGCCATCGCCGGCCAGCGCAATGACCATTTGATTAGGAAAGCGAAGCTTTGCTGCTATAGCAGCAGGTAGGCCGTAACCCATAGAACCAGAAATTGGTGCTAATTGTGTTTTTACTTTTGAAAATCTGAATAATCTATGTCCCCAGACTGCATAATTTCCTGCACCATTAGTAATAATGGTATTAGGTTCTAATTTCTCTCTTAATGATCTGAATGCTGATGTTAAATCAACTCCTGAGTTTGGAGCTTCTAGCGGCATGTCTCCCCAATTAATGTAATCTTCATGAGCCTCAAGTGTATCAGATGCTATACTTTCTTCTGCTTTTGTATTTAAACCCTTTAATGCATTATTGAGAATATTTACAAATTCTATTGGATTAGCAGTAATACCTAGATGTGGATTATAAATTCTTCCAATTTCTTCTGGTCCTGGATGAATATGAACTATTTTTTTGTTATGATCAGGAATACCAAATAAGGAAAAGCCTTGGGAAGGATTTTCACTTAATCTTGCTCCAAGTAGCACAATATAATCACTTTCATTTATTCGATTAATTATTTTGGGGTTAACACCTAAACCTAGATCACCTCCATAGTTTTTATGAAAATTATTGAAAAAACTTTGTCTTCTATGTGAAGTTAATATTGTTAAACCTAACATTTCTGAAATAGACATAAGGTTTTTTTCTGCTTCGTCTGACCATACAGATCCACCAAGTACCAATATAGGTTTTTTTGCTTCTTTAATTTCTTGTATGAATTGAGCTAAATCTTTAGTTGAAGGTGCAGAAATAGTTTGTTGTATATAACTGGTAGGTTTTTTGTTAGTCTTTTCAGTTAACATGTTCTCTGGTAATGCTATTACTACAGGGCCAGGTCTTCCTGACATCGCCGTGTGATATGCACGAGATACTATTTCTGGTAATCTATCTGCCTGCTGTACTTCAACTACTAACTTAGCCATTCCTCCAAAAAACTGTTGATAGTCAACCTCTTGAAATGCATCTCTTCCATACATTTCTCTACCAATTTGCCCAACAAAAAGTATCATCGGTGTACTATCTTGTTGTGCGATATGGACACCAGCTGCGGCATTTGTAGCGCCTGGACCTCTAGTTACGAAGGCTATTCCAGGCCTTCCAGTTAGTTTTCCGTCAGCTTCTGCCATAATAGAAGCTGCACCTTCATGCTTGCATAAAATTGTTTCTATAGATGTGTCTTGTAAGCCGTTCATAACTGAAAGGTAACTTTCACCAGGAACACAGTAAACCCTATCAACCTTCTGATTTTCTAATAATTCTACTAATAGTGTTCCAGCTTCTCTCATGATTTTGTATCCTTGAATTTTTCTTGATATGGTGAATTTGATGGTATCATTTCTTGACTGATTGGCAAGATTAACTCATGAAGCAAATGAGACGATAGTGTTTTGCCATGTCTATCCAACCTGAGTGAGCTATTTACTCCTCCGCCAAGAGCATTTTCAATAACAAAATTTAATGCATTTAGTTTAGGTAATTCGTATCTTTGAACTTTTGTAGCCCCCAAATGCTTAAAAATATCCAATACTTTTTTTTCTGTAGCTAGTACATTAATAGTGTCCCACCCGGAATCTAAATAGGCTATTAATGAAATATTTGAGACATCACCTTTATCTCCTGCCCTTGCATGGGCAATGGCGTGAACAGGTAAATCTAGTGTCATATTTATTACCTCTTATATTATTTAGATCATTTTAACTAAAATGTTAGGATCAACTTTTGATCTTTCAACTAAAATCGAAGCAGTTGAAGATTGTGGAGTTACATAACCTCTTCCGCCTCCACCTGCAGCTGGTCCACAGCAATACAAGGACATAACTTCATCAACCATTTGCTGTGCTTGATCTTTTTGGGGATAAATTGCTGATGTTCTTACTCTATAATCACCATCTTTTGGTAATTCATAAGAGGATGTTTCATCTATAGAGAAATGAACAGATCCTGCACCAATTATCTCTACCCTTATCTGCCCTTGTAATCCTAATATTTGTATTCTTTCTAGTATTACTTCTCCGGCAAGTTTTGCTCTTGCAAGAGCGTTGGGACCAGCATAACTTATTTCTGCTTCTCCCATAAAACCATTATCACAACAGATTGTTGCTTTTAATTTTTCTGGTGGTTTTTTTCCCTTTCCTCCTGATACAAGAACTCTGTTTTCTCCAACATACTCAAGCTTTAAGTTTGTCATATCTGCTGTTACATCAGGCACTAAGTAATTTGATGGGTCGTGCGTTTCATACAATAGTTGTTCTGTAACTGTCGCTTTATTTACTAATCCACCCGTTCCTATAGGTTTAGTTATTATAAATGTTCCATCTGAATTAAATTCAACTATTGGAAAACCTACGTTTGCAAGGTTTGGTACATCTTTAAAGCCAGGATCTGCGAAATAAGCACCTGTTACTTGAGCTCCACACTCTAGAAGGTGTCCGCAAATAGTTCCAGAACCTAATAAATCAAGCTGGTTTTTTTTCCAGTTATATTCATGAATTAATGGTCCAAGTGCTAGGGCACTATCCACTGTTCTTCCAACTATTACAATATCTACATCTTTGCTCAAAGCTTCAGCAATAGGTTGAGCCCCTAAATAAACATTTGCAGCAGTAATTTTATTATTTGAAAAATCAAGACCTTCCATTGTTGGGCTATTTAATATTTCCTCATTAGACATGTAATCTAATAAATCATCACCTATTACAACACCAATCTTAGGTTTTCTAGTATTTTGTTTTCTTGAAATCTCAATTATTCTTTTAGCCGCACCCATCGGATTGGCAGCGCCGATGTTTGAAATGATTTTAATATTGTTCTCAAGACAATCATCCAGGATGGGTGTAATGTATGAATCCAAAAAAGGTGAATAACCTTCTTCAGGATTTTTTAATCTATATTGTTGAGCTATCGCAAGTGTTCTTTCTGCAAGAACTTCAAACATAAGATACTTGGGTCCATCTATTTTTTTAAATTCCCTTACGATTGGAATAGATGCATCAAATCTATCACCTGAAAACCCAGCTCCACACCCTATATAAACTTTTTTATTCATAATAAATTCTAAAACTTTTCTATTTTTAAATATATTTATTTGATTTAATGTAATCGAATATCGATAATATTATCATATTAAAATTACCTAGTCTTATAAAAAAGGAAATAATAATGTCAAAAATTGCTATGGTCACTGGTGCTGGTACAGGAGTAGGAAGAAGAGTGTCTGAGGTTTTATCAAATGAGGGTTTCATTGTATACTTAATAGGTAGAAGGTTAGATAAATTAATTGAAACTCAAAGTTTATGCTCAGGGGAGACTGAGGTCGCTCAATGTGATGTAAGTGACCAAATCGCTGTAGAAAATGTCTTTAAGATTATAGAAAAAAAACATGGCAGGATTGATGTATTATTTAATAATGCTGGCATTGGTGTTCCAGCTCAATCAATAGATGAGATGCCTTATGAAAATTGGAAAAAAGTTATAGATATCAACCTTAATGGAATGTTTCTATGCGCCAAATATGCTTTTGCCCTTATGAGAAAGCAAAGTCCTCAGGGTGGAAGAATAATTAATAATGGAAGCGTTTCTTCAGTAACACCAAGACCAGGCTCTATTCCATATACTGCAACAAAACATGCAGTTACTGGAATGACTAAGACTATTTCCCTAGATGGAAGAAAATATGATATAGCATGTAGTCAGATTGATATTGGAAATGCCGAGACCCCAATGACTGAAAGAATGAAAGAAGGAGTTCCTCAAGCTACTGGAAAAATGGAAATAGAACCAGTTATTGATTCAATTCATATAGCTGAGGCTGTTTTGTATATGGCAAAATTACCAGTAAACGTGAATGTTTTAAATATGACAGTGATGGCAAACAAAATGCCATTTGTTGGTCGTGGATAACAGTTAAGTTAAATGTTTTTTCAAAACTGGAAAATATTTGTCTTTATCTCCTTTTTTGATTGAATTTTGTAATAATTTTTCTGTTGTTAATGCCCCTGGTAATTTTACTCCAAGTTTATTACCTAACTCCAGTGCATAAGATAGATCTTTTAATGCATATTCAGATGAAAAAGCAAGGGTTGGAAAACTATTCTTTGCAATACTATTTAGTCCATGATTATTTAAAGCAAAACTGTCGCCAGAGCATTTTGAAATATTGGTAAAAAGTTTTTTAACTTCTATTCCATATTTTTCTGCAATATTAGCCGCTTCGCTTAATGCAACAACTGTCTCAAAAAGTATCATGTTATTTAATATTTTAGTAAGTTGGCCTGAGCCTACTTTTCCACAAAACATTATATCTTTACCCATATATTTTAAAACTGGCTTTATTTTTTCGAAGACACTTTTTTCTGATCCTACCATTATTGACAAGGTTCCATCTATTGCAGCTTGTCTGGTTCTTGCAATTGGGGCATCAGCGAAATAAGCACCTCTAATTTTAGCCTCTTTTTCTAAGCAGATCATTAAATCAGGTTGAGATGTTGACATATCAATAATTAGTTGATGTGTTTTTATTTTGGAAATGTTGTTTTCTTTGCCAAAATAAAGTTCTTTTACGAAATTACCACCTGGTAAACAAGTGATGATTAAATCTGATTTTTCAAAAACTTCTTCCATGTCATTTGCAACTCTTGCTCCAAATCTTTTTAATTTTTCTTCTTTTTCAACCTGATGATCTTTAACTAAAATAGTCCATTTTTTATTTTTCAGGAGATTCTTACACATAGAACCACCCATTACTCCTAAACCTATAAATGCTATGACTTTAATCTCTTTATTTTCCATAATACCCATTACCTGATTTTCAATTCTTTAAAATTTAACGTATAAAAATTATTCTATACTTTTAATTTATATAGTTTATTTTAATAATTTTATTTGGATACCTAAAATGCACTATGATTCACTAAAAAACGAACACAACCTTCCTCACGATCCTTTTAAGGCAATAGTTGCACCACGTCCAATTGGATGGATAGGTAGTAAATCGGCCTCTGGCATTTATAATCTAGCACCGTATAGTTATTTTAATGCTATAGCTGATAGACCACATTTTGTTATGTTTTCTTCAGTTGATATTAAAGATTCTGTTAGAAACATAGAAGAAACTGGTGAATTCACAGTTTCTCTTGCTACTGAAGATTTGTTTGATCATATGAATGGCAGTTCTGTTCCAGCAGGTTCAAACGTAGATGAATTTGAATTAGCAGGACTTAAACCTCAAGTTGGTAAATTTGTCTCGGCTCCATTTGTTTCAGACGCTGCCGCAGCTTTAGAGTGTAAACATTGGAAAACCATTGATCTTCCAAATGTTGATAGAGATAAAGGTACTGGTAATTATGTGATTTTTGGTCAAGTGGTTGGTATATATATAAATGATAAATTTATTAAGGATGGTCTTTTTAATGCTAGTGCTGCTAGGCCTTTAGTTAGGTTAGGTTATATGGATTATGGTGTTGTTGGCACCGAGAACACTTTTTCTAAGAACAGACCTAAATTAGATAAATTTGGAAAATTACAACCTGTGGAAGAATGGGATGGAGTATATAGATAATAAAATTATAGAAGATTTTTCTCGAGATGGAGCGGTCTTATGTAAAGGAATGTTTAGAGAATGGCTTGATCCTCTCAGAAAAGGGGTTGATAAGTTAATCTTAAACCCAAGTGAGAGAGAGAGATCATATACACCAGACGATGGTACCGCTCCTTTTTTCCAAGATTTAGTTAATTGGGATAGAATTAAAGAATTTAATGATTTTATTTTTAAATCTAAACTTGGTTTTTATGCAGCAAAATTAATGAATTCAAAAACTGCTAGATTTTTTCATGATCATGTTTTGGTGAAAGAACCTGGTTCATCAATAGTAACTCCTTGGCACCAAGACAAACCATATTATTGTGTGGATGGCAAACAATCAGTTAGTTTTTGGATTGCATTAGATGATATATCTAAAGAAGGTTGTCTTGAATGTATAGCTGGCTCACATTTGTCAAACGTTTTACATAAGCCAAAAAGATTCAATGGGAATGACTTATATGAAAATGATAACTCAAAAGAAGTTCCAGATGTAAATGCAAATAGAGGTAAGTATCAAATTTTAAGTTGGGATATAAAAGCTGGAGATGCAATCGCTTTTGATTTTAGAACACTTCATGGAGCCTCAGAAAATGTAAACAAAATTAAAAGACGGAGAGTTTTTTCAGCTAGAATTGTCGGTGATGATGCTTTTTTTGTAGATAGAGGAGGTAAAGGTTCTCCACCTTTTCAGGATATAAAACTAAAAACTGGAGAAAAGTTAGTAGGTGACGAATTTCCTATAATTTACAAAAATTAATTTTTTTTCTACAGTGATATTTAGGATTATTATTTAAAAAGGCACTTTTTAGTTGCTCTACTCCATCTAATATCCTTAAGGTTGGTCTGCTAAAGTAGAAATTAGAATTAAAAGCATATACTTTTTCTTTTTGTATAGCATTTACGTTTTTTAACATATGATCCATATATAGTTTTTGAGCAAATTCTCTGTTTTGATCTATATTATACCCACAACAAATTAACCCTATATAATCCGGATTTAGATCAACAATCTCTTTATAAGAAATTTGATAAGACTTTTCTCCCTTCATACCAACACAAGGCATAAATCCAGCCATTTCAATTTGCTCTGGTATCCAGTGACCTGGGGTGAAGTATGGATCCATCCACTCAAGAAGGAGAATTCTTTTAGAACTTCTATTAATATTAAATTTATTTTTTTTTAGAATTGCTTTTTCAACTAAATTTCTTGCTTTTTCTTCAGCTTTAACTGCTTTACCAATCATTATAATATCTGAACATATTTCATCAAAAGTTGTTCCATTAAGTGAAATGATTTTTGTTTTGTGCCCAATATAAAACAAGCTTTTCTTGTTTTTTACCTCTAATCTATTCTCAGTAATTGAGCAAACCTCACATAAACCTTGTGTGATAATTAAATCAGGTCCAATATCACTTATTTTTTTATCATCTATTTCATAAAGTGGAATATTTTTTTCTATTGCCTCCTTTATCAATCTTCCAATTAAACTTTGATCAGTGGTTTTGGGAATAAAACTTGATGTCACGCATATTTTTTCTTTAACAATCTCTGGATAATCGCATTCATGGCTTACGCCATAAAGTTGTTCTGAAAAGCCCAGTTGACAAATAATCTCAGATGCTGCAGGAAACAAACTTACAATTTTCATTATTTATCCGAATATTTATTAATTAGTTTTATATTTCAATTTTTTAAAATAATATCAAAATCTTAAACTCTTCAAATCATTATTTTTTACTTTGAGAAGTGTGTAATGCTAGAATTATCTTTTTCAGAAAATGCTCTTCTAACTGTTTTATCCTTTTTTACAGCTTTAATGACTTCAGTGGTTGGAGCGGGAGGAGGGACAGTCCTTTTAGCGGCAATGCTTCAATTTATGAACCCAGCTGAAGCAATTCCCGTTCACGGTGTGATACAATTTAGTTCAAATTTAACGAGAACTTGGCTTTTAAGAAAATTTGTAAACTGGCCGATAGTAATAAGGTTTACCTTATTGCTTCCAATTGGCGTTTATTTAGGTCTTCAAATTTTTCAGAACATTGATGCTAATTATATTAAGAATATAATTGGTATTTTTATTTTACTTGCCCTTGGATTTCAAAATTTAAAAATTACAAAGAACATCTATGTACCTAATTATGTCTATTATGTCATAGGGTTTCTTACTGGGATCTTGAATATTCTAGTAGGTGTTATAGCGCCTCTTTTAGCCGTAATAGTGAAACAAAGCATAACTGAAAAAAAGTCTATCGTAGGAACATTGGGCTATTTTGGTCTAATAGGAAATTTAATAAAAATTATAGGCTTTTCTTTTATAGGTTTTTCTTTCTATGAATATATTGACACATTTTTAATGATTATACCCGCAACATTGATTGGAAGCAGGGTAGGACAGTTTTTATTAAACAAAATTAGCAATAAAATTTTTATGATTTTTTTTCAAATTATTTTAATAGGTTTGGCGATTAGACTTTTAATTATATAAAACTATAATTTATTTTTTTTCTAATTTAGAGACAATATACCTAAAAACTCTAAACTTGAAGTTATTCATTCTAACTATTTTCTTCTAAAAAAAGCATTAAATTTTCGTTAAAAATCTTAGGTTCCTCAATATTTATTAAGTGTCCAGCATTTGGAATTATTTTTAAATAACTTCCTTTAATTTCATTCATTATATTTTTGGCCATTGAAGGAGGTGTTAAAGTATCTAAATCTCCAACCATAATAAAAGTAGGAACCTTAATATTTTTAAAAATATGACGATGTTCAGTTCTCATAGAAGTTTCAATCGTTTTAAGATAGCTTTCTTTATGAAGAAGAGACATGGACTTAACGAGCTCCTCATAAGCATATCGATTGTTAATATCACCTATCAAAGTTGATGCTACCGCAGGAGCAATGTCTTTAGGTTCTTGACCTTTTAAAAGTGGTTCCTTTCTTAAATTTATAAATTTTTTTATCTCATCAGGGCTAAGGTTCGACAAACCAAAATGTGTATCACATAAAGTTAGTGTTTTTACATAACTAGGATATTTGTCATAAAAAAGAGTTGCAATTTGACCTCCCATTGAAAGTCCAATAATGTGAACTTTGCTCTTTTCAAAAAAATCAATTACTTTTTTGAGGTCATCTAATACATCATCAAAATCAAGTTCGCCATCATAGTCATCGCTCTCTCCATATCCTCTTGTATCCCATGCAACAGAGAGAAACTTTTTAGAAAAGAAACTGATATTATTTTTCCAATTTTTTTTGTTGCCACCTATTCCATGAAGGAATAATACCATTTCTCCTTGTCCAGAATAGTCAACTGAAATAGATGGTTTGTTTCCAATTTTTATACTAGTTACACTCATTTAAATTTAGAACCTGCTACCTGGTAATTTTAAAAATTCTAATTCTGATTGAGTTGAATTTCTACCTAATACTTTATTTCTATGAGGAAATCTTCCAAACCTCTCTATAATTTCTTTATGTTTCAAAGCATATTTAAAGGTATTTGAATTTGTGTATTCTTGAAAATAAGGTAGACCAAGTTCATGATCCTGTATATTTTCACTATGCATTAGAGGCATTAATAGAAAGCTGTTTTTATGATAGTCTTCTTCTTTCAAGAAATTGCTTTGAATAGCTATCCTAGATAATTGTATAGCTTTTGTGTCGCCTTGATATGCCTTATCAGTATTCCTAAAAACATTTCTGGTAAATTGATCTAAAACAATTATCGATGAAAGGTAGGTCTCTAAAGATAGAAAAAATTCTTTAATTTCAGTTTTCATATAAAATTTTATAGTATCAAAAAATTTATCTTTGATTAGGGCGTCAAAATCTCTATTTTTCTTAAACCACATTTTAGGAGTACATTGCACAAACCAAAATTCGAGGATTGGTTGACTATTCATTATCGCTTAAACTCTCTTAAAATTTTAGCTATTTCTTTTGCCATTTCTTTTTGTCCAAAGAATGGTGCTTCCTCACAAGCTTTGGCAAGAAAGTTTACATCTTTTGTTTTTAAATATTTTTTCCATAGTGATTGCATTAAAGTTTCAAGTTTCATTTATTCACCGTAATGATTTTTGATTTTTGGTATATAATAAATAAATAAATCATTATACATAAGTTGATAATATTCCAAAAAATTCCATTTATAAATGCTAACCTATATGAGTTCGTAAAGTCATAAATTTCTCCAGACAACCATCCTCCTAATGACATTCCAATAATAGTTGCAAAAATTAACCAACCAACTC
>Ga0181605_10000281_pt1 | contig 51802 bp, 46 predicted proteins | sample 041ome_11_FD_148676 | JGI IMG/M metagenome (GOLD analysis project Ga0181605, IMG submission 148676) | Coastal salt marsh microbial communities from the Groves Creek Marsh, Skidaway Island, Georgia - 041411US metaG (spades assembly) | ecosystem: Environmental > Aquatic > Marine > Intertidal zone...
AGTGACACGTCTGGGGGGCGTGTGGTCGCAGGTTCAAGTCCTGTCATCCCGACACAAAAACCCCGCACCGCGACAGCGGTGCGGGGTTTTTTAATTCCCTCGCCTGAGCTCGCTCAAAGGCGTAAGGGCATTAAAACACACCGACCTGAACGAAGTTCAGTTGCGGGGTTTTTGAGTCAAGGGGCTCCCCAACGGACTCGCCAGTCTTTTTGCGCAGCAAAAAGCTGGCAACTAAAAATTATTGGTGCTTGGTTTATGGTCGGTACAATCTTATTGATCCGAACTTTTCCCGTCCATCAATCCACCTTCACAAAGGATTTCTGGAAGAACCGATTCTCATCTCGAATCCTGATCACATAGTATCCGGCTTTAAGGTGGCCTACGTACAATGGGAAGGTGGTGGCAGATGAAATTGGACCCTGATCCATCGATTCACCTAGCAGCGTTAGAATCTCATAAGAACCATCTACGGGATCGGTGAATTCAAGCGTCAATATATCGCCCTGTACGGGGTTTGGGTAAAGCTTGGTCGCATGCGATTGCCATTCGCTTAGCCCGACTTCATTGAGTGTATGAACGATGTCCAAGGTGTCTCCACAGGTATTGATCAATGATAGCGTAATCACATAATTCAAACTAGTCGTAGGATAGGTGTGGGAAATACTCGTTGCCGGGGTGATGCTCTGCGTCCCATCGCCCCAATTCCATATGAGGGATGATGCTCCAGAAACGGTCGCAAAGAATTGGACCAGCATGCCGTTCGCACCGCTCGAGGCAATGGTAAAAGTAAAATTACCCACGAGCGGCGGACAAGTGGACACCACACTGGTATCGCTCCAGAGTGAGCCACAGGCGTCTACAGCCGTCAATACCAACGTGTAATTGCCTCCTGCAGCATAGGTGTGGTTGGTCGTGAGCCCTACACCCGAGGTGCCGTCCCCGAAATCCCATTGGTAATTGCCGAGATTACTTGGGGTTGCTGTGAAGGTAAAGGTGTTGTTGTTGGAGGTGGAGTTGAATCCAAGCACAACATTTGGACATACCGTCAAGGTTGTGGAAGTACTATTGCTGGTACCACAGGCATCAGTAACCGTAAGTGTTACGGTATAATTGCCCGAGCTCGAGTAGGTGTGCGAAGGATTGGAACCCTGCGCTGTAGCGCCATCACCAAAGGTCCAATTATAGGTTAAGCCTGCGCCCACGGAATTCCCCGCATTAAACGAAACCGTCAATCCATTGGGTAAAGTGTTGAAATTGGCCACCACTGCACCACAGACCGTCAAAGTTGTAGCAATAGTATCGGTCGAACCACAATAGTTGTACGCCACCTGCTGTACGTTGTAAATTCCGGGAAGAGGATAGGTGTAGGTTGCTGAATCGCCTGTAGCGATGTTTCCATTCCCCCAAATCCAAAGAATGGAGTCCGAAGCGCTTCCTGTGGAAACGCCCGTAGCGGTGGTACCATTGAGGCTCACATTGCCCGCGGCGGTAACGGCGGGGCAAGGGACGGTGGTAAAGTTTATGGTAGCATTGGAGCTCAGAAGGCTAGTGGTGCAGCTATCACGCACAAATACAGCATAGGTGGTATTTCCCGTGAGACCCGTAAGTGTCGTGGGGGAACTGGCTGGATTGATTGTTTGCCCTGTGCCTAAAGTGAAGCCCACTGGACCGTATTCCAATATGCTGTTGGATGCGGTGCCTTGCCAAGTGATGGTCGCGGTGTTGCTCGTCACGTTTGAAGCGGTGAGCTGAACAGGGGCTGGGCATGTGGAGGTTTCATTAATCTCGATATCGTCGATGGCGATGACCGCGGAGAAGCTCGTGAAAATATTTCCAGTGCCCTTGCGTCCTTCCATTCGAATAATGACCGTGTCGCCTTGGAATGCGTTCAAGGAATAGGTTTGTTTGGTCCAATTCCCCGAAGCAGAAGCCGTTTGCGAACCTACGATACTCCCCAACAAGATTTCAGGACCTGAAGGTGTTCGGGCATATACATTCAAACGATCGATGGCCTGACCATACATATGCCACCAAAAGCTGAACTCTGGACTCAACAAGGTGTCCAAATCTATCATGGGCAATATGATGTTGGCCGTATCCGAAGTCGCGGTTTCCGGTCTGGTAAACATGTAGCCGCTCGACCCGCCGGTATGGTCGGAATTTGGACCAGAAAACACCACGTGATCAAATCCGCTACGGGCGCCGGACCAGTAATAGCCGGATGTTTCTAACCTACTAAAACAATTCCCTATTTGTCCCGTGGTCAAGAATGGCGAGGGGCCCTGCCATTGATTATTGGTGAAATCATTGGAATAAGGTGCTGTAAATACGGTACACGCCGTGTAGAAGGAGGGACCGCGCACCCAAATACTCTTATCATTTGCCCCACAGGAATCTCGAACTTCCCAGCGGTATTTTTTATTTGGCTGCAAACCACTGAGCACAGCATCAGAGGAATTAGTGGTAATAATGGTCCAATTCGACGCATTCACCCTTTGGTACCTAACCTGATGATAGGATGCTCCGCCACTCGACCAGTCCAAATTCGCCCCCGTAGTCGTGGTGGAGAGAACTTTGAGGAATTTCGGCCGTGGACACGTTGGTGCCTCATCCACCTTGATATCATCAATGGACAGTTGCTGGTAGCGTGTGGTTTGAACAGCGGTGTACCGAAACTTTATTCGGACGGTATCAGAAGAGAATTGAGCCAACGGAATAATGATCTCTTTCCAAGGGGAGGTTTGCGTGGCTTGGAGGTTGCCTGAAGTGTCTAAAACACTGGTGGTTGTACCGTCCAGGGTCTCGATCAACACCGACAAATCTCCAATGGTTTTTTGATTTGAATAGGCGTGCAGCCAAAACGATAGCTCCGGAGTGGTCAAAGAATCTAAGCTGATCCATGGAGTGATTAACATTGGCTTGAAGGGGGAGACGCTCAATGAGTTGCTGTGGTTAATGGCCAAATACTTGCCGGAGCCCGAAGGAGTGTGGTCGGTATTTGGTCCTGAATCGCCATTGTACGGGCCGCTACACACTTTCCAATAATGTATAACAGAAGCACTATCGGAAAAGCAGGCATCTAATGTTCCTTGCTCGGTCCAGTCCGTCGTAGCAGTCCAAGAGTTCCCTTCAAAATCCTCTTCCCAAGGCGCTGCAAAAACCCCGCAATCCGTTTGTATGGTGATGTGCGAGGACCAGTCTGAGGTATCTCCGGGTGCGCAGATCGCACGTACTCTCAAGGTATAGGTGCTATTCGCGGCTAATCCGGTGTAATTAAAGGTAGTCCCGGAGGTGATGCTGGTGGTACCGCTTGAGGGTACTCCATTGCCTTGAGCATATTGTACTTCATAGGTGGATTGTGGATTGAGTTTGCGCCATTCCACCACTGCATTGGCCACGCCTTTGGAGGCAATACGAAGGTCTAGCGGGACTCTACACGAACCGTCCCATTCAGTGATGGACAGATCATCTAAGCTCGCACGGCAGTTAGCTCCATTGAATTGGGCTGAGATTTGGCGTTGGGCGGTAAAGCGGAATTGGACCGTATCATCAATAAAACCATCCAACGGGATAAGGAATTCATGCCACGGGCTAGATTGACTCACAAAACCACCTGAATTCCCCATAATACTATCCATAGGGGTCCAATTCGCCACTCCATTCTCTCGCACATCAATCCGAAGCATATTTATCTCCGAACCATACATGTGGTACCAGAACGATAACTGAGGCGCGGTATCGTTGGTCAACGAAATCATAGGGGTAATGAGCTTTGCCTCGAAATCGCTGAAGGCATAAACATTATTATCTGCACTTAGATAGCCATTACCTCCACTGGTATGGTCTCCAGAGGGCCCTGTCAGAGAATTACTCCCGCCCGTAACGGATGGAGCTTTAATCCAAGTAAATCCAGAATCGCGCTCCCAACAACTGTTGATGCTCCCTTGATTAAAAAAACTCGTAGGGGGAAACCAACCGCCGCCTGTGCCGGAAAAGGCTTCGGAATAGGGGGTGGTTTGGATGCATTGGGCGAACATACCAAGCGCAGTCAAACTCAAGGCTAGGATTGAAAAGACCCTATGTATGTTTCTTTTGGACAAGGATTTAGCGGTAATGTTGATGTTATTTTAACACAAAGTCAGCGGAGGAGTTCAAATCCGATTTAATAAATCAATCGATAGTCCGTATCTTCCCTTAAATCACTCGAAACAACACCATGACCACCACCACCTTAGTACTCGTTCTCGTAGGCTTCACCATCGTCGGAATTTTATTGGGAAGAATGACCTCTACAAAATCTGTAGACGACTTTGCCTTGGGAGGTAGAAGCATGGGTTTTTTCCCATCCTTGATGACCCTAAGCGGAACGTTTGTGAGTGCGGTGACGCTGATGGTCTATACCAGTTTTGTCTACATCTACGGTATTTCCGCGGCCTGGATTTTCATAGGCTATACTATTGGATTTCTGATATTTATACCTTTTGCCTTAAAGATTTATAGACTAGGTGTGGAACACGGCTTCTTTACCCTGACGGATTACTTCGTGTTCCGATACGGCCGTAAAACGGCCCGCTGGGTGATTGGTACCATTTTCGTGTGGTACGTGGGCTTGTTGAGTACCCAATTATTAGTCGGCTCCAACCTTCTCAACGAACTCGGTGACATCCCCGTGAACATCGCTAAGGTGAGCATGCTGGTATGTGTATTGACGTATCTATTGGTCGGGGGATTTGGTTCGGTGGTAAAGACCGATATGTTCCAATTCATGGTCATCTTCCTAGTGCTCATCCTGGTCAGTTTAACCCTACAACAAGGGGGAGAGGTGCCGGAAGAAATGTACGAGCCCTTCAATGCTGGACCTGTAAATATCATTGCTTTCTTGCTCTTAGGTGTTCTCACGCCCTTTGCCACCCAGGATTATTGGCAGAAAGTGTTCGCAATGAAGAGTGAAAAGGTCGTCAAACAAAGTTTTGGCGTAGGGGCAGGGGTGAACATTCTATTGACGGTGGCACTCACTTATGTAGGTTTGATTGCACGGGCCCAATTTCCTATTTCAGAAGGCATCACCAATGAACATGCGGAAATGATGGTGTTGCGCACCTTTACGGAATTGGTCCCACCAGAATTTCAAATTGCCGTACTCATCGCCTTTTTCGCAGCCATTCTTAGCACTTCAGACACGTATTTGTTCTTACTAAGCTTGAATGTCACGAATGATCTGTTTCCAAACAAGCAAGAGAGCGCACAGGAAGGGATTCAACGCATTCGTAAGGCCTTGGTGGTCGTGGGGGTTCTCGCGCTACTCATTGCCCTGTTCTTCCAGCGAATCGAGGACATAGTGGTCACATTTAAAGCGCTGGGTATAGGTATATCCCCGGTGATCTTCTATGAATGGGCTGGAAAGCACGACAAACAAAGTTTGGTGCGCGCCCTTGTAGTCATGACCATCGTGAGCTTGTCCGCGAGTTTATGGATGATGTACACTTCCGGTAAGATAGATCCAGCCATTGCCTTTGTGAGTATAGGAACCTCCTCCATAGTCTACGGTGTGAGCTATGCTTTAAGAAAAAAGGCATAAAAAAACCCGCGTGAAACGCGGGCTAAACAAATAAACAAAACACAATAAAGTGTTACGTGAAAAGCTCTTCTACGGGGCTGTTATCTGTTTCCTCGACTTGCGTGTGAGGCAGCCCTTCAATCACCACAACGGGCTTTTGAATTGTTTTAAAAGGGTACATAATTATTTGATTTTGGTTGGTTATGGTATAAATATACCAATAATCCGCTCAAAACCAAGGTTATGAACAAAAATTGATGGTTTATTAACAGTCTTTTAAGTTAATACGCTTAGAGACGGACGAGACGTGCGACTTTTTCAAATCCGGCATCACCTTGAATTTTGATGATGTACACGCCCGGGCTCAAGGTGCTCATGTCTAGGAACAGTTCTGCCGGACCACTAGGCAGTAGGCGGCCCGCAAGTTCTTGCACTAATTGACCATTTTCATAGTACAGGCGAGCTTCTACGTTTTGTTCCACCTCCAAGTTGAACTCAACCGTTACAATGCTGTTGTCAGCCACAGGGTTTGGGAAAACACGACCCCCATCCGGATGGAGTGGAACCACGGTATCATTGCTGAATACTTGGGAAATGAAGGTACGGTTCTGGTTTGGGCCGTCCCCATAGAATCCCGCCATCCAAGCTTCTGAAGGTTTGAGCTCACCATTGGCATCGAACATCGGCTGTACGGCGAAATAATCGCCCCAACGCTCATAGCTATCGCTGTGTCGATCCACATAGGTCGTGCCGTTTTTCAAATCGATAGGATCAGAGAAGGTGGTGTCGTTGCCGATCAATACCGCGCCCATACCTGGATGACCGTCGATGGAGGAGAAGTTAAAGCCAATCAAACACTGCGTTTGCTTGGGATGTACTCCGGTCCAAGTAATGTTTGGGTAGGCCAAATCGCGCACGGGGTCCCATAATACTCGCCCCGTAACCTTTGGCGATGTAGTAACATTCGAAATGAATCCATGGTAAATCCCGGCATTGGCATTATTGCCGTGCGCTGTTGTACTTACAAACTGTATCCAATCGTCTTTTTGAATAGCCCCCAAAACGCGACCGTCATTGGTCTGCAGTCCCTTGGTGGCATCGCTCGTATCCGTATCGCCTTGCTTGCCGTTCGGCGGTACGCCATAGGGCAAATTCGTGACCAGGGCTTGCACATCTACCGTGGTGTCCACATCGCCCTCGTTCAGCGTTACGAGGAAGATGGTGTCGTTTTGAAGGTCAAAGTTTCTATTGCTCAAGAATTGAAGGCGATCCGCAATATTGTCGTGCCCTCGAACGGCGTGGAGATTGCGTACTAATCGGCCGTTGTGCTTGATTTGTGTGTAGACCGAGGCCATCACATTTCCTCCGCTGAAACCGGCCGCTTTGTCCAAATGCCAAATCACGGATCCGTCGAAACCGACCTGCCAGCTCACATTGGGAATGATAAGGTTTCCAGTAATGACTACGCCCGTTTCACTCAGGGCCACGGCAGGGAAATCCGTCCAGCGGTTATTATCTAGCGGGTTTCCGTCCAAGCGGTACACGTGCCACGGATCCGCCGGGTCGTTGGTGGAACTAAAACATACGATAATCTTACTGTTGGCAGCATCATTATCCTTTAGGAACACTAATACGAACCTATCCTGAGTAGGGTCGTAGATGAGCTTGGGATCGTAATAGTTTTCAAAGCTCGAACCGTTCGCCATTTGCTGTAGGCTGAACAAACCAACAGGGCTGGGCATCACCAAATCCCCGGTGTGGATGTCCTGTGCCCAAAACACGCTATTCACCGCAGCACACAAGATTCCGTCCTTGCTGATGGCCATGGCGTTGTCGTTGGGAATACCCCCGCTGAAATCAAAGGGATTGCCTTGAGGCGTCAACCTGTAAATGGACGTTCCGTATCCGGCAGTGGGTGCTGGAGTGGTCGTGGTTTTATACGTCGCGGTACTCGCCGGAAAATTTCGATAATCTTGAGCTGCCTTTTGCGCCGCTAAAAAGCTCTTATAACCCTCTCCTCCAGGAACGGGAGCTCCCGTAGGATATAGGAAGGAAATTACCCCCGGGTTAGCCAATCGCGGATCAAAGGTGCCAGCATATTCAATAGAAATACGCTTTTGTTGCATACTTTGTGCGAAGAGCGTCGTGGTGCTCAACAGGAATACGGCGAGTACTTTTTTCATCAGGTTTGAATTACTCCAGGGTTGTAGCGTGGAATATCGGGATTATGATCGGCCATTCCAATACCGTAACTCAACCATTGTCTGGTTTTCGCTGGATCAATGACCGCATCAACCCAAAGTCGAGAAGCGGCATAATACGGGCTCATCTGTGCTTCATAGCGGGCCTCAATCTTTTCTTGTAGCTCTTTCAGCGCCTTTGGGTCCAATTCTTCCCCAGCGGCCTTCAACCTTGATTTTTCAATCTGTAAAAGCACCTTGGCCGCCTGAGCGCCGCCCATTACGGCCAGCTTGGCGTTTGGCCAAGCCAGTATAAGTCTTGGGTCGTAAGCCGTGCCGTTCATGGCATAATTCCCAGCGCCAAAGCTGTTGCCGGTGATAACGGTGAACTTCGGCACGGTAGAATTGGCCACAGCATTGACCATTTTCGCACCATCTTTAATAATGCCGCCGTGCTCACTCTTCGAGCCAACCATAAAACCAGTAACATCTTGCAGGAAGATGAGCGGGATGCGCTTTTGGTTACAATTGGCCACAAAACGAGCTGCCTTATCCGCGCTATCGCTGTAAATCACACCACCAATCTGCATTTCGCCCTTGGCGTTTTTAATGATCGACCTGTTGTTCGCTACAATACCCACTGCCCAGCCGTCTATTCGGGCATAGCCACAATGTATGGTTTGTCCATAGGACTCCTTATAGGGCTGCCAGCTGTCCGCATCAATGATGCATTCAATAATGGGCATATTGTCGAATGGCTTGCCGTCATGGGGGATGTACCCGTAAATATCTTCACCAGGATGTTTTGGCGCGACCGATGCTATTCGATCAAACCCCGCTTTCGGGAACGCACCTTGTTTGTCGACCAACCCTTTAATGGTATCCAGGGCCTCTTGATCGTTTTCACATTTGTAATCTGTTACTCCGCTGATATCACAGTGGGTATCGGCTCCCCCAAGTGTCTCGTTATCAATATCCTCACCGATTGCGGCTTTTACCAAATACGAGCCGGCCAGAAAAATGCTTCCAGAACCTTTGACAATCAAACTTTCGTCAGACATAATGGGCAAATAGGCCCCGCCCGCCACACAACTCCCCATGATCGCAGAAATCTGTGGAACGCCCATACTAGATAGCACGGCATTGTTACGGAATATACGCCCGAAATGCTCCCGGTCGGGGAAGATCTCATCTTGCAGAGGTAGGAAAACCCCCGCGCTATCCACCAAATAGATGATGGGGAGGCGGTTCTCTAGGGCTATTTGCTGTGCTCTGAGGTTCTTCTTTCCCGTGATGGGGAACCAGGCGCCCGCTTTAACTGTAGCGTCATTGGCCACGACAATGCATTGACGCCCTTTGATAAAGGCCAATACCACGACTACGCCTCCGGCGGGACATCCACCATACTCCTCATACATTCCATCCCCCGCAAAGGAGGCAATTTCTAGACAGGGTTTTTTGGGATCGACGAGGTAAGCGATGCGCTCACGTGCGGTAAGTTTGCCTTGATCGCGTTGTTTTTGAAGTTTGGCGGCGCCTCCGCCCAATTCTACTTGGGCCTGACGCTTCCTCAATTCACTGAGCAAGAGCCTCAGCTCGTCGTCATTTTTGTTGAAGGATAGGTTCATGAATGTGATGTGGTTCTTGTCATAGTTCAAGCTCGGTGAGGTAGTCCCACGAGCTACGCCCTAAGTTAAAGAACAGATCTAAGGCACTCAAGTTGTTTTGAAAACCATTTTTTTCCTGAAATACCTGTGGATATGGAGCAAACTGCAAGGTGCTTTCCATCTTAGGGCTAAGGTTGCGAAGGTCCAATCCACGGGCCTCGAGCTCAAACCGCTCCGACAAGTTCCACTTCTTGTCCACCTCTAACCAACGCTCAAAAAGCGCCAAGGTGCCCAAATTCAATTCCCACAACGTCGTTCTTTTTTCTCGCAGCAACGCCACAACATCTGGCATCAATACTTCATAGAACGGGCTTTTGGCATAGGCACTCTCCAACGCTTTCAAGTGGTCCTTGCCCCAATCTTCATCATAACTGATCAAACTGTGCTGGATCTCCCGAACCTTGCGCTTGACCGGAACATTGAGAATTTGCGTGCCGTTGGGTCCAGCAATCAATGCCCTACTCCTGTAGGTTTGTTTCTGATAAAACTCGTGTGCCTCGAGGGTAACGCTGTTCTGTTGCACATAATGCGCCATCCACTCTATGGGAGGGAAGTATGCGGTAGAAAGAACAACGCCAGACATTATGCTTTTTTACGACGACGTACGAATTGGACTACTTGGTACAACGCAATCGCAGCGATAAAATACCAGAAGTAACTGGTGCGTTCGCCTTCTCCATTCACGGTAGTGAACACGCGCTCGCTACGAATCTTCTTCAGTCCTTCACCGTGCTTGTCCCAAGACATCCAGATAAATACGGGCTTTCCGACAATGTGATCCCCAGGTACATAGCCCCATTTGCGGCTATCTAGCGAGTTATGACGGTTATCACCCATCATCCAGTAATAGTCCTTTTCAAACGTATAAGACGTTGCCGCTACACCGTCAATAAGCACTTCACCGTCCTTCTTGATCTTTAAATCATGGCCTTCATACTCACCGATAATGCGTCTATAACTGTTCAAGTTCTTCGGCGTGAGCTCGACGGTTTGGCCCGCTTTCGGTACATAAATAGGCCCAAAATTGTCCCAAGTATCGTTGTATGGACGCTCTCCATGCCCCGTATCTGGATTAGGGAAGAGTATCTCCTCCGCTTGTCCTAACTGTATATCGATCAACCCTTGCGGAAGCGTAGAGTCAAGAGGTGTGCCGGGGCGCTGTGCGACAATAGGCCATACCTTTTTTACATTTTCGAGCGCGGAAATAGCCTCCACATGTCTTGACTGTAGGAACATGATGTATTCGTCCTGAGTGCGTTGATACACATCCTGATCAGTAGGATATTGACGCATTTCCTCATTTGTGAGGTAGTTGATGTCCAATCGTTCTTTCAACCAACTCTTCGAGAATCCACGACCGTCCGTCTTCACATAATACAGGTATTGCGGATAACTGCGGTCTGGAAATCGGAAGGCATTGCCGTTGACCAGTACTGTACGGTCCACAATTTCCAAGCTATCGCCCGGCGTTCCGATACAGCGCTTCACGTAGTTTTCCTTCTTATCCACGGGCATATTGTCCATCGGATAGTTGAATACCACCGGGTCGCCAGATTCAATAGGGGAAATGGCAGGAAGTCTGAGGTAAGGAATCTGTGGCCAATTCAGATAGGAGGGAACCCCCGCAAAAGGCACCTTGTTGTGCACCAACGGCAAACTAATAGGCGTCATAGGTACGCGAACCCCGTAATGCATCTTCGACACAAACAAGAAATCTCCCACCATTAAACTCTTCTCCATCGAGCTTGTAGGAATGGTATACGCTTCAAACGTGGTGGATCGAATAACCGTCGCCACTACTACCGCGAAGAAAATACTATTTACCCCTTCGCCTAAGTTCTTCTTGATGTAGGCATCATCGCGGCCCCAATATTTCAAGCTTTCCTTGTAATTCAAATAACCTAGATACAACCCAAAAGAGGCCATCACCGCAGCCGTTTGCCAAGTCTTACGGAATTTAAACACGTGCAGCAGTTCGTAGATCATGATAATACCCATCACCACTCCCACCACTGGAATACAGTACAGCAGTACCCAATACACAGGTCGTTCGGCAATTTTTACAAGCACGTATGCATTATACACTGGGATGAATGCCTCCCAAGCTTTGCGGTCAGCAGCAACGTAGAATTTCCAAGAGATGGCTCCGAACCACACTGCTTGTACTAAGGTGAATATGATAAATTCCATAGGGCGAATCTATTTCTTTTAAGAGGAATAGGTTGTTAGGGTATTGTGAAAAGCTTAGAGGTTCAGAACATCGCGCATGCCAAAGCTTCCCGCCTTGCCAGGAAGCCATTCAGCGGCCATGACCGCCCCCAAGGCAAATCCATCGCGGCTCTTTGCCTCGTGGGTGAACGTGATGGTATCTATGTCGCTGGTGTAATGCACTTCGTGTGTTCCAAAGTAAGGGTCAATCCGATCTGCCGTAATGCGCAAAGCTTGATCATCCTCATCCATAGTCCAACCGTTTAGCTCTTTATAGGCTTGTAGTACACCTTCTGCAGCGGTAATGGCTGTTCCGGAAGGCGCGTCTTTTTTACCCGTGTGGTGGATTTCATGAATGCCTGGTTTGAATTCAGGGTAGGCGTGCATCATGGTGGCCAATTTCTCGTTCATCACAAAAAACAAGTTCACGCCGAGAGAAAAATTGGACGCATATAAGAATCCTACCTCATGTTGCTCTGCCAATTCATCCATGGAAGCTTTGTGCTCTAGCCAACCGGTGGTTCCACTGACCACAGGAATTCCATGAGTCAAGAGGGCAGCAATATTTTCTGCTGCCGCTTCTGGCTGGGTAAACTCAATGGCCACATCCGCCGCTTTCAAGGCCTCCAGATCCATGGGGCCGCCGTCGTGAATGTGTACGATGTGATGGCCCCGAGATTGGGCGATTCGTTCGATGGTTTTACCCATGCGTCCATATCCTATGATGGCAATGTTCATGGCAGTGAAAGGGTTAAAGACAGGCCAGGAGCTTGGATGGTGCTCTCTCTACCTGCAAAATATTGTTTTTGAGTAAATTGAGGACTGATGCTTAAATCATCACTCACATCAAAATCGTGGAGGTGAGCATCAATATTTGCATCTAAAATCCCCAATAAATAGATGCCTAAAATCCCGAATAAGGTATACTCTCTTTGGGTGCGTAATTGCTCCATATAACCCATGGCTTCTTGAGCGACACCGTTCACGGATGTTTGATAAAAAGGGGAGGGTATGGCGGTGAAAATTTCAGGAGCGGCACTTTCTAGCTCTGCTCTTGTGGTATAGCTCGGGTTATCAATGATAAACTGCAATACACTTTCGTAGGATTTGAATTGTGTATTGAGTTGGCCATAATAATACGCGGTACCGCCTATACCTGCCCAGAATACTGGGGCTTTCCAATATTTTCCATTGTAAATCTGTCCTCCACCTGGAATGAGCGATAGGGTGGTGGCCAGTTTGATATTGTGTAATTCATCTGCGGTATGAGTGGAATCACTGTGTTGGGCCTTTACAGAAAGGCACGCAAACAACACCATTACACTCAATACACATCTCATGAGTTGAATTTCGAGATGATGCGCTGCAGATCGTCGTCAGAATCAAAGTCAATTTGAATACGTCCCTTACCACTAGGTTTCACTTGAATGTTCACCTTAGTTTGGAAGTATTGACCCAATTCTTTTCCTAATTCCTTCATGCCTGACTGCACTGGAGCTTCCGGTGCTTTCTCCTTTGGCTTCTTAATGGCAGCAGCTAGTGCCTCCGTTTGACGCACACTCAATCCTCCTTTGAGAATCTTCTTGTAGAGGTCGATCTGTGTTTCTTCAGAGGGCAAGTTCAATAAGGCTCTGGCATGTCCCATGCTGAATACCACTGAAGTAATGCCGTCGCTATTCTCATCGAGACTTTCGTTGCGGTTTATGTCGCGCAATTCAGCCTGTATGATGGCAGGTAGCTTGAGTAAGCGCAGAAAATTGGTCACTGTAGAGCGTCCTTTTCCTAATCGTTTAGCCACCTCTTCTTGAGTTAAGCCTAGTTCATCCATCATTCGTTTGCAGGAATAGGCCATTTCGATAGGATCTAAATCCTCACGTTGAAGATTTTCTACAATGGCCAGCTCCAACATGTTGCGATCGTCCGCAAGACGAACGTAGGCGGGAATCTCTTCTAAACCAGCGATTTGCGACGCACGAAAGCGACGTTCCCCCGAAATTAATTCGAACTTCATGCCATTCTTACGAACGGTAATGGGCTGAATGATACCGAGTTCACTGATGCTCTGGGCCAATTCTACCAAGGCATCATTATCAAAGTTTGATCGAGGTTGGAAAGGATTGGTCGTGATGGCATCCAATGAAATCATAGCCACCTGGCCTACGAGCTTCTCAGCACCCGCATCGGTGACTTTATTCACTTTCGCGATTTCTTCTCCCAAAATGGCCGATAGGCCTTTTCCCATTGCTCGTTTTGCCATGCTTATGCGCTTTTTGCCAGTATCTCTTGTGCTAAAGTAAGGTAATTCTCAGCGCCCTTACTGCCGGCATCGTACTTCAAGATGTTCTCCCCGTAACTAGGTGCCTCGCTCAGTTTTACGTTGCGATGAATGACCGTTTCAAAGACCAATCCTTCGAAGTGGTTACGCACTTCATCAGAAACCTGGTTAGACAAGCGCAATCTGCTATCAAACATGGTCAGTAGAAGCCCTTCAATACTGAGGTCTTCATTGTGTAGTTCTTGTACCTTTTTGATGGTATTTAGCAGCTTACCTAATCCTTCTAGGGCATAATATTCACATTGAATAGGCACCAAAATGGAGTTTGCCGCAGTCAAGGCGTTTAGGGTAATAAGCCCAAGGGAGGGGGCGCAATCGATGATGATGTAATCGTAATCACTGGCCACAGATTCCAAGGCTTTCTTCAGGAAATACTCGCGTTTGGGTTGGTCAATAATTTCGAGTTCCACGGCCACCAAATCTAGATGTGCTGGAATAATGCTCACGTTTGGAGCATCGGTTTTTAGGACCAATTCTGCCGCAGGCTTCGCGCCTTCAATCAACTCGTAGGTGCCTTGAAGCGCCTGATCAGGTTGAATGCCCAATCCACTAGTAGCATTTGCCTGTGGATCTGCATCCACTAGTAAAACTCGTTTTTCAAGCGCCCCGAGGGCTGCACTCAAGTTTACCGCGGTGGTGGTTTTTCCAACGCCGCCTTTTTGATTGGCAATTGCGATTATTTGTGACATAAAGATGTGCTTTCAGAAATGGTAAACTCAAAAGTAAACCATTGCTTATCGAAATGCTAAAAAAGTAATGAACACTGTAGTTAGGAAACCTCGAATTGTCCTTCTAATTGCATTTTAATGAGTTCTGAAAAATGCCCATCTGCAGATTCTAATTCAGCTGGAGTACCTCGTTCAATGATGGCGCCTTGATCCAAACAAATAATCTGCTGGCAATGCTTCACACTACTCACACGGTGGGCAATGATAATGCCGCTAAGGTTTTCGGTAGCCTTTCTAAGATTTGATAGAATCTGCTCTTCAGTTTCGGTATCAACAGCACTCAAACAGTCGTCAAGGACAATGACTTTGGGAGATTTGATCAAGGCACGTGCAATGCTTACACGCTGCTTTTGTCCACCACTTAAAGTAATACCGCGTTCGCCTACCTTGGTTTGGTATTGCTTATCAAAGCCCATGATGTTTTCATGCACACCGGCAGCCTTTGCTGCACTTTTTACTTCATCCATTTCCATGGCATCCATTCCGAAGGCGATGTTATTCGCGATGGTATCGCTAAAGAGAAAGGCTTCTTGTGGCACCCATCCTAAGTAAGATTTAAGGGTAGAAAGGTCCCAATCTTTAATATCCACACCGTCCACTAAAATAGCACCTTCGGTGGGATCGTATTGGCGCACCATGAGGGAAGCAATGGTACTCTTACCGGCTCCAGTCTTTCCGAGCACACCAAGACTATTGCCCGGTTCTATGGTAAAGGAAACGTCCTTTAGCGCTGTAATACCGCTATTAGGGTAGGTGAAGGATACATTCTTGAATTCAATTCGGCCTTCGAACGAAGAAGGCTTGTGTGTTCCGTTGGAGAATTCGGGTTGTTCTTTCAAGAACTCATCCAAACGTTGCATCGATGCGTCGGCGCTTTGAACTAGTGAAGTTACCCATCCTATTGAGGCAATGGGCCAAGTCAATAAGTTTACGTAATAGATGAATTCCGTAATATTTCCGGCGCTTACTTGGCCCGCAAAATATAATCTACCTCCCACATAGATGGTGATTAGCGTACTGACACCTACCATTAGAATCATCAAAGGTTGGAAGGTGGCGTTTACTCGAAATAATCGCTCATTCACACTGCGGTATTCTATGGCTTGATTTTTAAAATTAGAACTGAACCAAGGGCTTTTGTGGTAGGCTTTAATGACACGGGCTCCGGAAAATGATTCTTGAGCGAAGGTGCTAAGTTCGCTTAATTGCTCTTGCACGTTGCGGGAACGCGTATGAATCAAATTGGCTACTCGGTACACCAAAAACGCGAGGAACGGAAGGGGAATTAAGGTCAATAATGTCAGTTTAGGACTTACTGAAATCATGATGCTAATGACCAAAATGATGGTGAATCCGGTATTAAGCGCGTACATAATTGCGGGTCCCACGTACATGCGAACCTTACTCACATCTTCGGAAATTCTATTCATCAAATCCCCCGTGCTGTTGTTCTTGTAAAATCGTTGCGTCAGGCGTTGGTAATGCGCAAAGACTGTGTTTTTTAAATCGAATTCAATGTGACGAGACATGACCACGATAGTTTGGCGCATGAAATACATGAATATTCCTTGTAAAATGGCCGCGCCAATGATATACAAACCATAACGGACTAATTCTCCGCTTACATTCCCTTCCTGTGCCACGCCGTTGCGATAATTCTCAATAATCACTGCGATTGCATCAAAGCTGTTGCGTATGAAGAGCGCAGGAAAGAGCTTGAAAATAACAGAGATGATTACGAAAAACGCACCGGCGATCAATAACCATTTATGTTTAGTGAAATAAGGATTGAGTTTTTTTAATGCCTGCATGGTGCGAGTTGCCTACGTGAGGGTGTATATTTGCCGCAGTGAAAACAGTCCTTTACATGCGGAGCCACAAAAATAACACCTCTTTGATGAAGTCGTTCATTCTGAACCCGCATACCTGCATTTATATATTTTAATGATTACTAGACGCCACATTCGTATCAAGGTGCTGCACCACCTTTTTGCCCAAAGTACAGACGAGAGCATGGATGCTGCCTTATTGTTGAAGAACCTTAATAAGAGTCTGAATGAGGTTCATCGTCTTTTTGCTTGGGACATCAGTGCATTTTTGAGATTGCATGAAGAAGCGGAGCGTCAATACATCAGAGTATCAGAGCGCCATCAGCCAGATCATGCGTTGATGGATCGTATTTCAAAGTTTACCCAGCTCAAGTTTTGGACATTGTGTAAAGAAAGCGCTGCCTTGAATACCTTAGTGGAAGGATCTCATGCTCGTTGGGCAGATTATGATCAGCATTTCCGGAAGCAATGGGACAGCCTGTTTGCGAGTGAGGCTTACACAAACTTCGTGGAACGTTCAACGGATTTCACACAAGAAAAACGCTTTATTCGCGAGGTGTATCAACTATATATCGCTGAAAATGAATTCCTGCATGATATCTATGAAGATGAGCAAGCTGCTTGGAGTGACGACTTGGATGCCGCGCAAATGATGACAGGTAAAGTAATCGCAAGCTGGAAAGAGAATGCAGAACAACTTATCATTCCTTCTTTATATAAAGATGATTCCGATGCAGCATTCGGGGCATTATTGGCTCGAAAGTATTTTGAATTTAACAGTGATAGTCAGTCTCGAATCGAAGGCAAGAGTCGAAACTGGGAAAGTGATCGCATTGCAAAGATGGACATTATGTTAATGAAGTTGTGCATTGCGGAATGGCGTGGATTTGAGGAGATACCTATCAAAGTATCCCTAAACGAATACCTGGATTTGAGTAAGCAATACAGTACTCCAAAAAGTTCTGCCTTTATCAATGGTATTCTTGACAAAATCGTTACTAATTTGCAGGAAGACGGCCTCATCAATAAGGTGGGTCGCGGAATGATTCAATAATTGCAACCATAATTATGAAACGCACATTTTTTATTGCCTCTTTAGTCGCTATCACACTCGCATCTTGTAGCAGCGCAACGGATCGTATCAAATCAACTGATGATTCAGCTTCGGGCACAGAAGCCATGATGGACGCTTTGCCAACCATTGCTTTCGCGGAAGAATTCCATGATTTCGGTGAAGTGCAAGAAGGAGAAGTGGTAGAACATACGTTCACTTTTACCAATGAAGGTGAAGGTCCACTTATTATCTCTAACGCTCAAGGTTCCTGTGGCTGTACTGTGCCAGATTGGCCGCGTCAACCTATTGCACCTGGTCAGAAGGGCCAAATCAAAGTAAGTTTTAATTCTACTGGTCGTGCAGGTCGTCAAGACAAGCGTGTAACGTTGACGACCAATGCTGTTCCTCAATCAAAGGTGTTGAACATCACCTCTAACGTAATTTCAAACAATCAATAATGACAACTTTATTTCTACAGCAAACCTCACCAGGCGGGGCCATGAGCCTGCTCCCTTTCGTACTTATCCTTGTGGTGATGTATTTGTTTTTCTTCCGTCCTCAGATGAAGAAGCAAAAGGAAGAAAACAAGTTCCGTCAGGAAGTAAAGAAAGGCGCCCGCATTGTTACCACTTCAGGTATTCATGCCAAAATTTTAGAAGTAGGGGACACCTATTTGATTATCGAAAGTGAAAACACTCGCCTCAAAATCGAAAAAAGCGCGGTGAGTAAAGAGCTCAGTGCCCAATACAACAAGTAACATTGTAACTTAGAAACCGGCACACGCCGGTTTTTTTATGTCGAAAATCTTCTCAAATAAAGGTTTAGAAGCATTGCTCTTCATCGGCTTTGCCTTTGCGGTATGGCTTACAATGCGCATTTCCAAAACTGAGGTGACCCGTCAAATCAATGTGGAGTTGATTGCCGTGGGCCGCGCCGTAGATGGATTGTGGCTTGAGGATAGCACTCAGGAATTAAATATCCTCATCGAAGCAAGTGGTTTGGATGCCTTATTTATGGATAGGTTTGATCAGCGGTTGATTACATTTAATTCTGATGATTTTCTAAGGACTTCAAAGTTGAGTGCATTCTTACTCAATGTCGATATCCAGACGATTCTTCAGCAGGAATACGGGCGGGAATACAGATTCAATTGGTCTGGTGATTCCCTCATTTTTCCATCTAGTGCGTTGGTCAGTAAAACCTTGCCTGTTGCTTTGCTATCTCCAGAAAATATTTCCATTCCAGAAAGTCACCGCTGGATACAGCGCCCAACGCTGGAGCCGGATAGTATTGAATGTATGGGCCCCGAGGCCTTGTTGGTAGATTTTCAACCATCCATAACTGCCCCTTCCTTTGTTTGGGATGGTTTAGATCAAAAAGAATTGCCATTAGATAAGCTTCCGAGGTACATTTCCGCAAATGTGAATTGGTTAAATATCTCCGCTAGTGCCGATGCTTGGACGGAGGTACAACAGCCCGTAAACCTCCGTTATCAAAACCAGGATTATCCTATTATCCTTTGGTTGAGTGGCCCTATGAGTACCTTGGTGAATTCGCCAGAATCGTATGTAGACCTAGAATGGAGAATGGAGGATCAAAGGCTAAGGGTTGATATCAGATCTCTTGCAACGGGAGTAGAGGTTTTAAATTACGAACCTAAATATGTACAGCTATGAGCCAGGTAATCTGTATTACAGGCGGTATTGGCTCTGGTAAGAGCACGGTTTGTAGGTATTTAGAAGAACGTGGATATCCGGTCTACTACAGTGATATACGAGCCAAGGCACTAATGGAAGGTGATTACCAACTTAGAGAACAACTCATTGCTGTTTTTGGCCCTACTATATACACGGACCGTGAGGTCTTGAATCGTCCTGAATTAGCTAGGCGCATTTTCAATGATCCGAATCTTAAACATACCCTTGAGTCCATCGTACATCCGCGAGTGCACGAAGATTTTGTGCAGTGGAGTAAAGATCAAACGAGCCGCTTGCTCTTCAAAGAAAGCCCGCTTGCCTTGGAGATTGATGACCAAAGTTGTCAAACAATAGTGGTAGTCCATGCCGAAGCGGAATTACGAATTTCCCGAGTGCTAGGCCGCAACTCAAATTGGACTAGGGAAGATGTTGAGGCTCGAATGAGGAATCAAATCTCGGACGAGCAAAGATTACGCTTAGCGCACCAGGTCCTGGATAATTCAGGTACTCCTGACGAACTTCAAGAGAAATTAGATCAGCTTCTCACCAAATGGAGCTGAACAAGGCCGTTTGGATAAGATCGAACACTTTCGGTTTTCCATTCTGATTGTCCTTCATTTTCTCGAAATAGTGGAATGCCATTTCCCAGCATTGCAGGAATATAGGTTAGGATCAGCTCGTCTATGAGATCTGCTTCGTGAAACCTGGCATTGGTGGCACCGCCTCCAACAATCCATATGCGTTTTCCTTGTTCTTTTAGTGCTTTCAAAAGAGCTACCGGGCCGTCAGTGAATACTTCTACATTTTCATCAGCCAATGGAATATTGGCATCACGGCTTAAGACAATGCTATGCTTGCCCTTATAGGGATATCCGCCTTCAAACTGAAGAATCTGAGCATAGGTATTGTATCCCATGACAATGGTGTCAATCCCCTCCATAAATGCTTCATATCCATAATCTTCATCAGGTAAATCGAAGCGTGGATGATCAAGGAAATCAATTTTCCCATTGATGTCGGCTATGTATCCGTCTAAGGATACGGCAGTATATAAAATTGTTCGTCCCATGGTAGCTTTGGTTTATTGGTTTTATAGCAAATCGTTTGCCAAATTCGCGAGGGCGGATCGTTCGCCCTTTTCTAAGGTGATATGTGCATACATATCATGCCCTTTGACTTTATCCACGAGGTAGCTTAGCCCATTGGATTGCTCATCGAGATAGGGTGTATCTATTTGGCGTACATCGCCCGTGAAAATGAATTTAGCGCCTTCACCGGCGCGGGTAATTATGGTTTTTACTTCATGTGGTGTAAGGTTTTGGCTTTCATCTACAATGAAAATGATATTAGCCAATGATCGCCCCCTGATGTATGCCAACGGGGTAATAACTATTTTCTCTTTTTCCACCATTTCCTCTAATTGTTTGTATTCCTTGTCGCGATCAGAGAAGTTATTCTTGATAAACTTAAGATTGTCCCACAGCGGTTGCATGTATGGGTTAATTTTCTCTTTTGCATCACCAGGTAAATACCCCAGGTCCCTGTTGGACAATGGTACAATAGGTCGAGCTAAATAGATTTGTTTAAAATCTCTTCGCTGTTCTAATGAAGCAGCCAGTGCGATAAGGGTTTTACCCGTTCCCGCTACACCGGTCAAACTCACCAGCTTAATATCTGGATTTAATATGGCGTGCAGGGCAAAAGCTTGCTCTGCATTGCGAGGTTTTATTCCATATACGCTACGCTTCTCAACATGATCCAATGTTTTATTGTGAGCGTTGTAGTAAGCCAACCCACTACTTGTTTCTGATTTAAGAATGTAGAAACAATTTGGGATGGGAGAGAATTCTGGGTTTTCCTCAATCACATTATCTATGTCCAATGCCTTGTGCTCATACAGATTTGATAAGGTAATGGCATTGAAATTTTCAATGGTTTCTTTGCCTTTGAAGAGTGAGTCGACGTCTTTAATCTTACCGGTTTGGTAATCCTGACTTTCTAGCTCCAAGGCTTTTGCCTTTAATCTGAGGTTGATGTCTTTAGTAATTAGAATGGTAGGACGCCCAGGTTCCTCATCTGCTATATTTAATGCGGCATTAATAATGCGGTGGTCCATTTTCCTGCCGAGGACTTTTTCGGCATCGACGCCCTTGCGAGAGGTGTCCATGATGACTTTAATAGAACCTTTATTTTCTCCTTCGAGAGGAATCCAATTGGTGAAATCCTTGCCCTCTGTAATTCGATCTAGATTTCGAATGAACTCACGAGCCTCATAATTTTTTGAATCGTGTCCTTTTTTAAACTCGTCCAATTCTTCTAGTACTGAGATGGGTAGAACGACGTCGTGTTCTTCAAAACAGTTGATGGAATTATGGTCGAAAAGAATGACAGATGTGTCTAATACAAAGATTTTGCGGGGCTTACTCTTACGAGTGGTTGCTTTTTTGGCAGGCATAACAGAGTTGTTTGCTTCAAATTACCCAATGCAAAATTTGGAAGGAAGTGGTAAAATCAATTTCCCTTGCGAGTTACTAACCATAGTTTGTGGAAAAAGAAAGCCCGCGTTTTTTAACGCGGGCTCGAACACAACACATCTACGTCTGGCTATTCAGCCGATACATAGAGGCTAGGGGCTCCTTTAAGAATTTCAGGCGAGGCCTGATCTTCAAATGCTTTAAAGTTTTGTTCAAATTTCTTAGCCAGTACGAGGGCCTGTTGATCATAGGCCTCTTTGTCGGTCCAAGTGTTTTTAGGATTCAATAATTCAGTGGGTACATTTGGGCAAGATTCTGGCATCATCAATCCGAAAATTGGATGCTCGTGATAAGATAATTGGTCCAAATCACCATTAAGGGCAGCACTAATCATGGCCCTCGTGTAGGACAGCTTAATTCTATCACCTATGCCGTAAGCACCGCCAACCCATCCAGTATTGATGAGCCAAACGTTGACTCCTGCAGCCTCCATTTTTTCTGAAAGCATAGTGGCATAATAGGTTGGGTGTAATGGCATGAATGGGGCACCAAAACAAGCGCTGAATACCGCTTTTGGCTCGTTGACCCCTTCTTCAGTCCCTGCAACTTTTGCGGTGTATCCTGAAATAAAATGGTACGCCGCTTGGTTGGCATCCAACTTAGAAATAGGAGGCAAAACACCGTAGGCATCCGCAGTTAGAAAGAAGATATTTTTCGGATTATTCGCGAGACTTCCGGGTTGAATATTATTGATATGGTCAATAGGATAACTTACGCGGGTGTTTTGTGTGATACTCGTGTTAGAGAAATCTACCTGGCCATTTTCGTCCATAATGACGTTCTCAAGAATGGCATGAGGTTTAATCGCGTGATAGATATCCGGTTCTTTCTCTTCAGAAAGATCAATGACTTTGGCATAACAACCTCCTTCGAAATTGAAGATAGTATTATCCGCACACCATCCATGTTCATCATCGCCGATGAGCTTGCGTTGTGGATCAGCGCTTAAGGTAGTCTTTCCAGTACCGCTTAATCCAAAGAAAATTGCAGTATCACCCTCTACACCAACATTGGCAGAGCAATGCATGCTAAGGACATTCTTTTCGTACGGAAGTATGAAATTAAGAGCGCTGAAAATTCCTTTTTTGATTTCACCTGTATATCCTGTGCCGCCGATGAGAATGAATTTCTCGGTGAAGTTGAGTATGGCGAAGTTTGCTTGTCTTGTCCCGTGTTTTTCCGGGTCAGCTAAGAATTCCGGTGCATTGAGTATGGTCCATTCGTGTGTGAAATGAGGGAGTTCATCCTCACTAGGACGGAGGAACATATTGTAGGCAAACTGATTAGACCACGGATATTCGTTCACTACTCTCAATGACATTCGGTATGCGGGGTGAGCACCTGCATAAGCATCACGTACGTAAACCTCTTTATCGCTTAAATAAGCACTGAGGTCTTGCTTTAGTTGGTTGTAGTGTTCCGTCGAGAATGGCTTGTTAATAGGACCCCACCAAAGTGCATCTTCGGTGTAGGAATCTTTCACGATGAAACGGTCTTCAGGACTTCTTCCGGTATATGTTCCGGTCTGGATAGCTAGGGCACCAAAGGTTGAGCGCACCGCCATATTGCGGTCGAGACTGTGCTGCTCCAATACATCAGGATGCAAGTTGCTGTGCACAACGTTTGGTATGATACCCAATGAGTTCAAGAACTCAAGGTGGTTCTGGGTGGTCATTTTATAATGTGGTTGGTTCTGTAATAGGTATGACAAATGTAGAGACCTTAGAATAGAATTGGGTCTTAAATCGTCAAAAATTATCTACGAGAAATCAAAAATTATCCTAGGCCCTTGTGTCATTGGTCCAAGAATTCCAAAGGAATGCCCAACCCAGAATTAATGAAAGTCCGCCTAGAGGTGTAATGGGCCCAAGAAATGAGAGGTTCAAGCCTACTAGTTCGTCAAGGGCGAGACCGTAAATACTGAAGGAGAAGAGGAGGATTCCCGCTACCCAACACCTTGCTGTCCAGATAAATTTCTCACTAGAAGGCAGGGCGATTAGGGCAATGGCATGAAAAAGTTGGTAGGTTGTGGCGGTTTTAAAGCTTTCTAAAGCTTGTGGTGCTAGTACCTCCTGGAGTGCATGTGCACCCAAGGCGCCCAGGATAACGGCGAGGCCGCCAAAAATTGCTGCAATTCTTTTCATACTTCAAAGTTACATTCTAAACGGCACCAAGATGTGTTATATTTAGGACGGTAATTCCACATACAGTTGAATTCGTAACAATGACAATTTAGTATATACCGCTTCATGCGTCAAAAAATTCTACTCATCGGTGCTGGTTTGAGCACACAGCAATTGGTCCCATATCTCAAAAAGAGAATAGAATCGCATCAATGGGAGCTTCGAGTGGTTGATCGAGATGGAGCGTTGGCTGCCAAGCGCCTTGGTGAGGTTGTGCCACATGCTTCGTCCGGTGCCTTAGATATTCAGGATGAGCAGGCGCTTACAGAGGAAATTAAGGGATGCCAATTAGTCATTTCCATGGTCCCAGCGCACATGCATTTACCGGTGGCGAAGATGTGCCTGAAATTTGGTGCACATTTGGTGACGGCCAGTTATGCAACGCCAGAGATGCACGAATTGAATAATGATGTGCAGCGCGAAGGATTGGTTTTCTTAAATGAGTGTGGTCTGGATCCTGGTATTGACCATATGAGCGCCATGAAGCTTCTAGATGCCATTCGAAGCGATGGTGGAAAAGTGGTGCTTTTCGAAAGTTTTACCGGTGGTTTGTTGAGCCCAACCTCTGAAGAAGGCAACCCTTGGCGATATAAGTTTACTTGGAACCCTCGCAATGTGGTTTTGGCCGGACAGGGTGGGGCTGTGAAGTTCATTCAAGAAGGAAAGTACAAATACATTCCCCCGCACATGGTCTTCCGCAGAACCGAATTCATGAATGTCGAAGGGTTTGGCAAATTTGAGGGGATCGCGAATCGTGATAGTCTGAAATACCGCGAAGTCTATGGTCTGGAGCATGTAGAGACCTTGTATCGAGGAACTTTGCGAAGGCCCGGATTTGCGCGTGCGTGGGACTCTTTTGTGAAATTGGGTATGACTGATGATTCTTATCAAATCGCCAATACTCATTTGCTTTCGTTCCGTGAGTTTACCAATCTCTTCCTCGCCTATAACCCTCAGGATAGTGTGGAACTAAAGCTGAAATACTACCTGGGCATCCCACAGGATTCTGATTTAATGGATAAATTAGTTTGGGCAGGGTTATTTTCATCTCAGATGTTCCCGTTTGAATCGGGTTCACCGGCGCAGTGCTTGGAGTACATTCTCCGTCAGGTGTGGACGTTGGAAGAATCTGACAAGGATTTGATTGTGATGTACCATAAGATTGGCTGGGAAAAGAATGGCGATCGCTTCATGGTGGAAAGTTCCATGGGTGTAGAGGGGCAGAGCGCCACACAAACGGCTATGGCTTCGACAGTTGGGCTTCCACTGGCCATTGCAGCGCGCTTGATCTTAGAGGGCAAAATCGAAAGTACAGGGGTGCAATTGCCGATGACCGCACAATGGTATGGACCTATTTTAGAGGAACTTAGTTCGGATTTCGGGGTCCAATTCTACGAGAAATCAGTCCCATACAGCGGATACTAAAGCGAAGCGTAGAAGGGGGAGAGTACTTCACGTGCCTCCTCGGTATAATGGTGATCCTCCTCGTATAGGGTGATCTTCTTGCGAATTGGTTCGTCTACCTCACATTTACACAACCCGTAGATACATCTGTTGGCCTCACGTTCGGCTTTTGGATGTACGTGAATGATTGTTTTCAAGTTCAACCCCTCGTCCATGGCTTCGTCTAAAAAACGGTCGCTTTGGTCACACGGGAGGATGACCCAGAATTGGCCGTTATTTTTTAATAATCGCGCCGCGTTCATCACTAAACTTTTGAAATCAAGCGTTAGCGCATGCCTAGCTGCAGCGATACCTGCATCGAGCTTGGTTGGTCCTGTCTCAAAATAGGGAGGATTGCTCACGACTAAATCATAGAGTAGATTGTGCTCGAATTCTTGAATGGGCTCATGATAGCAGACCATTCTACCGGCATAGGGGCTTTTACTGAAGTTTTCCGTGGCTTGTTTTGCACTAGGGCCGTGGATTTCAACTGCATCAACGTAGGCTTTTTCAAAGCGTTGGGCCAATTGCATCGCAATGACGCCACTTCCTGTCCCGATATCGAGTACATGTTGGACTTGGTTAGAGTCGAATTCCTCGCCCGCAACGGCGCCAAGCAAGCATCCGTCAGTGTTCACTCGCATCGCGCATTGATCGTGTGCCACGGTGAATTCTTTCATTTCGAACGGTTTGAGGTAATTCATATGCCTCCAGTCAAACTAAAAATCTTAGGACGCAAGGTGAAAAAATAGATGATATTCACCAAGGCAAAAATGAAGTAAAAGAAGTTCGACTCCATCAAGGTATAGGTCAGGAGCAATATGGTGGCCAATTCGACCATCACCCATTGCCAAATATGAATACGCGTCAATACCTGCAGTTTATCTTCAATCTCCTGAGTTTGACTAATCTTCACCATCCCCTTGTTCCAAATGGTCTTGCCTAACGAGCCTAAAACCCCAGCGATCACAGGAATAGCGATATGATTCCAATAGCCCCATTCGAAGCGTACGTTGGCGTGCTCTTGCGCTACATACATGACTACCACCGTAATGACTAATTGGGCCATTAACAGCACTGAATAGATCAGCTGCAGGGAACTGGGATCGTAAGCGGGTTTTTCGTTCATCTTGAATTAAAGGTCAAGCAGACCTTCGGGCAATTCAAGATAAATGATTTTTTCATTGGAATCTATGCCTTTGATGAAGGCATCTACCGCCGGAATAAGGAATTCCTGATCTCCTTTTTCAACGACGAAGAGGTTTTGGCTTGAATTTTCTACGACATCAACTACTTCACCGATCTCGCTTTTCCCATCCCAAGCCGTAAATCCAATAATTGCTTTATCGTAATACTCATCGTCTTCGGCTTCGGGCAGCATGGATTCAGGCAAATATGCCTCGCGCCCAACATATTTATGGGCATCCTCTGGACTAACGTCTTCGAGATATATAAGCAATTTCTTGCCGTTGAGTTTTCCTTTTTGGCTCAAAAAAAATGGAACCAGTTCCTGGTCAATGTCCAGTAGAACTGATTCCAAATCTTTAAAGTAGTGTGGGGTAGAAGAGTCTATATGTAAAATAAGACCTCCTTTATACCCGTGGAGTTTCGTGATTTTACCGAGTGAAAAACACTGCTCCTTTTGCACAATTACTCTGCGTTTTCTTCTGCAGGAGCTTTCTCTGCTTCAGCAACCACTTCTTCAGCCGGTGCTTCCTCAGTAGTTTCTTCTGCCTCAGCAACTGCTTCTTCAGCTGGTGCTTCCTCAGTAGCCTCTTCTGCCTCAGCAACTGCTTCTTCAGCTGGTGCTTCCTCAGTAGCTTCCTCAGCTTCAGCAACTACTTCTTCAGTAGCTTCTGCTGCTTCGGCAGTTTCTTCAGTAGCTTCAACTTCTTCAGCTGGTGCTTCTTCTACAGGTGCGTTTGCAGCAGCAATTGCCGCAGCACGTGCTTTGTTTGCTTCAGCTTCGGCAGCCATACGATCTGCTTTAGCTTTTGACTCTGCACTCGCTAGAGATTCAACTTTGTTCAGAATCTTAGACTCTTTTTCATTTGTCCAAGCTTCAAACTTTGCTTCTGCTTGCTCATCAGTCAAAGCACCTTTGCGTACACCTTCTAACAAGTGCTTTTTCATCATTACACCACGGTAAGATAGAATTGCACGAGCAGTATCAGTAGGCTGAGCACCTTTCATGACCCAAGATAAAGCTGAGTCAAAGTTTAGATCGATTGTTGCCGGATTAGTGTTCGGGTTGTACGTACCTAGTTTCTCGATGAAACGGCCATCACGCTTGGCGCGAGAATCTGCCACTACGATTGAGTAAATAGGACGTGCTTTGCGTCCACCACGTTGCAAACGAATCTTTGTTGCCATAATTAATTGTTTTACAAGGGTCCGAAACCCAGTTAATTAATAAATTAATGAGGCGCAAAAGTAAGGAAAGTAATTGAATGCAAGTACCAATGCGGATTATCTTTCCACATGAATGAGTTGGGAGCCTTCCGTCTCCATAGAAAATTCAAAAGGAGTAGCTCCAACACTATTCATAGCCGAATCCAGTGCTTCATGCACATCTGCAGGGGCATAGAACAGCATAAAGCCGCCACCACCGGCTCCCAACAACTTACCGCCCAAGGCACCCGCTTTTAGGCCAGCATTGTACGTTTCCGTGATTTGAGGCGTAGTGATTCCAGAAGCCAGCTGCTGTTTAAGCAACCAATTCTCATGCATTAACGCACCAAAATCATCCAATTTACCGGCTTCCAAACTGTCTCGCAGTTTGTAAACGAGGCTCACCATATGTTCTAAGGCCTTGAATTTATCCTCGGCGGAGGTGTTTTTTTTCTGCTCGGAAAGAATGGCGCTGGCAGATCTCTGATTGCCCAGATAATAGAGTTTTAGATTTTGGTCCAATTGGTCCCTAATCTCATCACTAATATTCACAGGGCTCACCGTCACCGTGCCGTCCGGATTGAATTCAATAACATTCAGGCCTCCATAGGCCGCCGCATATTGATCCTGCTTGCCAATGGGCTCGCCTAAAAGCTCAATCTCGATGCGACACGCACCGGCACCCAAATCCTCCTTGCTTACTTCTTTTCCGATGTAAGTGTTCAGATTGTGGAGCAAACCGACTGTAAAGCTTGAGCTGCTGCCCATGCCAGTGCCACCAGGAATATCCGCAATGGAACTCACCTCGATCCCGTTTAGATTAAAATCGCTCAGCACCGTTTTTAGGATGGGGTGCTTCAATTCGTTGACATCTCCAACGGTCTCTGTTTGAGAATACTTACAACGGATTTTATCCGCTTCGAAGTACTGGTGAGTGCTAATGTACATGTACTTATTAATGCTTGTACTCAGCACGGCACCTTTTTGTTTCTCGAAGAAAGCAGGTAAGTCACTACCGCCACCAACAAAGGAAATACGGAATGGGGTCTTGGTGATAATCATGGCTCTAAAATAGGTATTGTGGATAACCTAAAGTTTTCCAACCTCACAATTTTTTGAAGGATATCCTCGTAGTTTTAAAAACAGACAAAACCATTAATCGCCATGAATAGGACTCCGATAAGAAGAAAACAGTGGTATGAAAACTACTTTTTTCGAGAACGTTTGGGCATGTTGGCCCAACTCATTGAACCAATGCCTTCGATTTATGATTAACGAATAAATTTAATTAAGCATGTATTCTAATACATATCTGATCCAGAGCAAATCTGCTTTTTACCTACAACAATCGGCACATCGTGTGTTAGCCTACTTCCATGAATTCAAAGGCGAGCCCTTTTATGAAAGTATGTTGCAATGTCATGCGTTTATGTCAACTGCTATTTGTGAATTCAACGAAAAAGGTTCGCTTGAACAAAACATTTTAGTCTATGATTTTCTTGTTCAACAAGTCATTGAATTCAAAGCCTTGTTGCGGTTCATCATTCATGAAGGCCTCGAGTTTCCGGGTATGGATCATGTACTGCACTACATTCATGATTTGTATTACAGCTTACAAAATGAAGTGGGACAAATGCGAATTCACCTTTTCCAAATAAGAAACTTACACCGACCTAATTGATTATGAAAACAAACATTTCTCAGCCCATGTACCAAGAATCCTTGGCCATAAATAGAACGATTCAAGACATTACCAGAGGATATCATAGTAATGGCACATTTAACCTTGCCTTTAAAATCAAAGACGATATCATTGGTATCTGTAATGATTTAGATCTAGGGGTGAGTGCTAGATTCAAGCACACATTTATTAGCTATTATCAACATGCCTTAGACAGATTATCATTACTGCTCGAGCATATTCGTATAGCTAATAGTGCTAGGATGATTCGGGGTGGATTCCCTTCGGATTTGATCGATCGAATTCGTTTATTGCGATGGAGAATAAAATTGGTTCTCGAGCTTGTGAATTCTGAGGTGCCACTTGATTACATCACCTTATCTTCATGGGCTAGGAAGAAATTAGAGCTTAGCTAGTGAATACAGACCAAATCAACGACTTGTATTGGTGGGCGCAAGAACGCGTCCAAGGCTTTATGTCAGGGCTGCACCGCAGCCCTGATTTTGGCTACAGCGTAGAATTTGCACAGCACCGTCAGTATGTTCCGGGTGATTCTCCCAAACACATTGATTGGTCGGTATATGCGAAGACGGATCGTTTCCTTACCAAGTTGTACGAGGCAGAATCTAATATGCGAACTTTCTTCGTGTTGGATTCCAGTTCCAGTATGTTTTACCCGAATGAAGACTTAGGAAAGTGGGAGCGCACCGTTCAAGTGATCACCCTGATCGCTTCCTTGCTTCAGAAGCAACGAGATGCATTGGGATTATTCGAGGTGAATGATGCCGATGCCCAATTCTTTAAAAGCTCGAATAAAGAGGAAAACATTCGGCTCCTACTTCATAATATTCGGGGTTTACAAGAGCGGAAGATCGGTAATGAGGTGCTTATAGACCAGCTCGAGTCGCTGCATTCACGAATGCCTAAGCGAAGTCAAATCCTGATCTTTACAGATATCTATCACCAAGATATTCCTGCATTGGTTCAATCGCTTTCAAAATTCAAACACGCTAATCATCACGTACGATTAATGATCATGTATAGCGAGCAGTTTGAAATAGAAGGCAAAGGTCTATCTGGTCACCAAGTTATTGATCAAGAAACGGGTAAAAAGACCTACCTCACGGAGGAAGAAGTCCGCCGATACACCGGTTTCTGTAAGAATCAGCTTTCAACCTTGGAGCTTGTTTCAAGAGGGGCGGAGATATCCATAGATGCGCTCAATGTGGACGAAGATCCTGTCGTATTGTTGAGAAAATTATTGGCATAAAAAAGCCCGGCGGAGCCGGGCTTTTTTATTCAACGTGAAAATCTATTTATTCTTTTTGACAGTGTCACTGTTGCTATATGCATCATCAACCTTCTTAACATCTTCAGGAGATAGCGTAGTGGCTTCTTTACCTTTCTTCTCTGCTTTATCCTTTTTAGTTTTCTTAAATCGTTTGTCAAAGAATACCATACTGGCTCCTGCAGTAATGTTTACTCCTTGGGTGGCAGCACCTACCATAATAGATTCTCCTGAGTTCGTTGCTATCGTGGCAATATCTCCAGTAGTGGTGGTTCCAACGTATACCTGTAAAAGTGGGGTAACTCTGAATTGCAATGCTGTAGTGATGAGATCAGCATTATTTTCATCCATGGTAAGGTAGTAGGCACCTTTCAATTGAATGTTTTTGTGCAACCACAACAATGAGGTAAACCCTAAGAACTCATAATCCGTAATAGAGTTTTTACGGCTCGTGTAATGAACTCCAATATAGGATTGACCTTTCAGATGGTAGTTCATCGCTGCGTTGGTTACTTGTGGTACAGCATATTCGTAGCTAAACGTGGTGTTCTCTAGGTTGGTGTTTAAACCATTAGAAATACCATCAGTAAAGCTTTGTACCTCATTGCGCACTGCAGAACCAAGTGTATCTGTTGAGTTGCTAATGTACTCGAAGCCATCAATAGCCACTCCTCCTGCAAGACGCTTTGCCACATCTGTTGAAATGGCAATAGGAGAGGCTCCCAAGCCACTCATACTGAACTGTAGGCTAAGCTTATCGATAGGTTTGTAATTTGCTCCGACGGTAAAGGCCGTAGTGCTGTTTGCCGGTGTAGTCAGGCTCGCAACAAGCGCATCTGTAGCTGCTAGTGCATTGCCCAAATCAGATAACTGATCTGTAGTAGCCGAGGCGTCCAATAAGCTCGCGGTAGCTACAGTGAAATCATAGACCACATTTATATTATTGCGGCCGGGAACGGCTGTAGCCGTACTATTGATGCTGAAGGCATCCGCTTGCATTCTCATTCCTAGACCATACCCGATCTGATGTGCAATTACACCCAATCGTAGTTTATTGTCCATAAATGAACGCTGCAGCCCCACGAATACATCGTTCGTTACATCGAGCGATACACCAAGATCACTGAAATCACCTTGGTAGTTTAAATTCAAGTTGCCATTGCCATCGCCAAAACCATATTTAGCGAAGTGGGCAAGATCCTTGTCGAAATCAAATCCAATGGCAATGTTCTGGGTGTAGCCGGCGAAAACATAGTTCTTACCTGCTTTGAACCCCAGATGGAAAATATCAATGCTGGTTTCTCCGGTAAGACTCAATGCATCGGAATTGAGGTTACTCAAATTTGCAAGTAGATCCGTCGTAGCAAAAATATCACCCGCTGTTTGATTCATTCCAAGGGTATAATTCAAACCGGTGTAGTTTAAATGGAATGAGGTCAATGGATCAGCAGCCGGGTTGTGGGTTAAGTTGTTGGCATTCCCCGATAGACCGAATGTGGTCAAGTTCTGTGCGTTACTCGAAACAGTAACGATGGTCAATAGTAGTAGTGCTATCTTTTTCATCTTTAGTACTGTTTATAGTTCGTATTTCACTTGCAATTGAATCCCTAGGTCCAATTTCAATGTAGCATCCGTCCTCAACTTCACGGGATCATTTCCAGCGTTGTAAGTGTCCATGGTAGCTTCAGCGACAATATGCTTAGCGTTCAATAATGTGAGCGCCTCGGCCGCATCCAAAGCTAATTCACTATCGAGAACATTTGCAGTGGTAATGATGCCTGCAGCATCTGGCGTACCACTTTCCATCAACCCAAGATCCTTCATCATGACTTCGTTCCATGAAGCGTCATAGAACTTAATCTGTACATTGGCATCCAATGGTAGGGTAGTGGTCGTTCGCAAAAGAATTTTGGCACTCTCCAAAGTAGCGCCCTCAGGCAAGGCATTGGCATTGTCTAAATCAGTGGCCAATGTATCTCCGAAAGCTAGACCTGAAGCTGTGAAGTAAAAAGGCATTTCCATGAGAAGATCTCCTGAAATAGAAGATGTATTGGTCACAAAGTTATCTGTACCGAATGTCGCGGTATCGTGATTTACATTGACCTCCCCACCATATACGATACTATCCTTGGGAAGGGTAAAGACATCTACGATAGATGAGTTGGTGTTGTTATAGCTCAAGGTTCCTGTAGCTGTATTGCCAAGTGTTGTAGGGTAAGGCAATACATAATCAGGACCATTTAAGGCATATGCAGTTCCGTCTTTAAAAGTGGCGAAATCTAGGACCAATTCGATGGGTAGGCCAATAGAGTTGGTCACATCCATAGAAATACTAGGTTCTGCAAAACTGATCGATCCTTCGAAGTTATCTAGGAAGTCGATGGCTAAATCCACAGTTCCCGGATCAATGGTAATCTGTTGTGTGCCGAAGAAACCTTTGATGTGACCGAACTGCAGATTGACCATTTCAAAGGTCATATCTAAAGCATCAGAGCTATCCACTGTAACCATATTGGTTGAACCCACCAGAGTTGCACTAACTGCTATGGGTAATCGGCTATGATTCTGAGATGGATCTTGAGTTAAATCTAGAATTGTATTATTCATGTTGATAGATCCAGTAGTGGTATTGCCCGCCGTGATTAAGATTGTGGTATCAATCTCATTACCATTTTTGTCGGACCCCGGGAAATTCAAGTCAAGTTCAACATCTACACCAAGGGTAGACTCGAATTCGAAATCAAAACTTGCAGTACTGAACATCAATTCCCTCAACTCTTCAGTTCCACCGGTACTTAAATCGACAAATTGAGTATCAGATGATATTGCCTGCGATGAAATTTGAGTTACTGCTGAGTATACTTCTAAACCAGCAGAGCTAATATCCAATACCAAAATATCGGTAGTATCTATTCCGACAAGAGAAGTCCCTGAACCAGGGGTAGTCAATGATGTTATTTTGAATCCGATGCTATTAGGCAAGGTCTTGTTCACCAAAGATTCTGTGTCTGTAGTAGAGCCGCCATTAGCGCTCACATTCGCCAAGGAATAAGAAACAATTGTATTTCCATTGGAGGTATTTACAAGATCTACATTCAATGTTACTGGTACCGGCCAGTTATTTGTTAATTCAAGGGAGAGAGTGCCACTAGAAAATGAAGCGCTACTAAATGAACCAAAACCACCACTGCCATAGGTACCAATGTTAGTCTCATTTAATGACGGGAAAGGGGCGTTTGATCCATGGGCCGAGCTTATAGCAGTTAGCCCAGCATCATTCGCAATAGCTCCAAGTGCAATGCTTTGTGACATCGTTACGTTGTCCACCGCAATCGTCCCCATGCTAATAGCACTAGAAGAAGGGCTTTGAGCAGGAATTGAAATCAAATCATTCACGTTGATTCCAAATACGCTGTCTTGGGCTACAACTACCTTGTAGGTAGCGTTGTCGTTGTAGATTAGACTATCGTCAGGAGCAAGAAGGTGCTCCATGGTCAGGTTTACGCTTCCTAATGGAAATGCGAGGGCGGGTTCTGCGACAATATTGACATCAGTAGGGTTTACCACATCAGATTGACAACTGAACAAGCCGAGTGCTCCTAGAAGAGCCACAGGAATAATTCTTTTCATATTCTGAAAACTCAGGTTGCTTAGTATCACAAAGGTATAGGTCTACGTGTTAAGTACCTATTATTGTTAGGAGAAGTAACGACGCAATCCCGACAATTGCTGTGACATATGGTACGCTGTGTAGAGTTGCTGCATGCCGCGAAGCAGCATAATGATGGAAATCAACGAGGCATTCGCGCCCAACCAACCCCAGTGCTCGGCAGCCCACAGGCTAAGAACCAAGGTCGATAGAATGATGAATTCACGGGCGTTTTTATTGAGCGAATCCCAGTGAATGGCACGTTGTCTAGCCTGTCCCCATTGCGATACGAGATTCTCATCTTCTTCAGCGTCCAATTCTTGTTGTAGTTCCGAAACCAAATGGTGCTGTTGGTCTTGCTTCTTTTTCAGTTGGTTGATCAAGAACGACCATAGCAAAAGTGTGGCAAGAACTAAGGCTCCATATTTTGGCATAAGGAACACACCTAGAGCTAGAAAAGCTATGCCTGGGACGAATTGAGACCAGCCGACAAACAGGAAGTTCAATCCTTGAGTGCGTTTCCCAAATTCAAATCGAGCGCTTCTATCGTTGGAAGGATTTTGGCGGAACTTCGTCATTAATTGGACCCTAATAAAACCATTCTTGTATTGACTCAAATACCCTAGAATCAGTCGCGCTACGAGAATTACCAGTAGGATGGCTCCATATTCGATCCATTGAAAGTCCATGCCTGCAATGTGGATGCTGGGCTGATCAAGGAAAATGGTTCGCAACAGCGGGAGGGAAGCAAGGATGGGAAGGGTTTCGAAGATGCCGCTAAGACCAGTTAATAGGAACATAGTACCTAGCGAAGGTAATTGGTCAAATGACCTATAAAACCTGATGGCTGCTACTATGGTGTTTCCTTCTTTCAATCCAAGGGTGAGTTTTGTACAATCTCAAGGCCGTATCCGCTTACCCCAATTCTCTTGATAGGATTGTTGGTCAGCAAATCGATATGCTTAATTCCTAGAAATCTAATGATTTGAGCGCCAACCCCAAAATCTCGTGCATCTTTACTGAAACTAGATTTCTGCTCGGAGTTCCCTTTGTTGAACGAGCGAATTCTATGGAGTAATCGGTCGCCATTTGGCTCTTGATTCATGTATATAATTGCTCCTTTTCCTCGTTGGCTGATGGCTTTTAAAGACTTCTCCAGCTGTGAACTTTCATTGCTGGTGAGCAGGTGGAAAATATCATTGGCTACACCTGCACTTTGAATGCGTACCGGTACAGTTTCCGCATCAGTCCACTGGCCCATGGTTAGGGCGATGTGCACCTGGTGATTGGTCTTTTGCTCAAACGCGTGCAGGCAGAATATGCCGTGTGGCGTTTCTATTTGGAATTTTTCGGCCAATTCTATGAGACTTTCCTGCGCCATTCTATACGCTACCAGGTCTTCAATAGACACGATTTTCAGACCGTGCTTTACTGCGATTTCACGAAGTTGGGGCAAACGAGCCATTGTTCCGTCTTCGTTCATGATTTCAACAATAACACCTGCGGGCTCTAATCCGGCCAAACGTGCCAAATCTACAGCGGCTTCAGTATGGCCAACACGGCGCAAGACACCGCCTTGTTTGGCAATCAATGGAAAAATATGACCGGGGCGCGCGAGTTGTTCCGGCTTGATCGCAGGATCTACTAACGACTTCACGGTCATATATCGGTCGTAAGCACTAATTCCTGTGGTACAACCTTCTCCAATACGATCAATACTCACCGTAAAGGCCGTTTTATTGGGGTCCGTGTTATTGTTCACCATAGGAGGGAGGTCCAATTCCGCCGCACGCGCTGGGAGAATGGGCGTACAAATCAATCCACGACCCTCAGTCGCCATGAAATTGATCATCTCTGGGCTGACTTTAGAGGCTGCAGCAACGAAATCACCTTCGTTCTCGCGGTCCTCATCGTCAACAACAATGACCACTTTACCGGCTTTGATATCCTCTATTGCTTCTTCTATGGTGTTAAGACTCATTCTGATTTCTTTTGGTGGGTTGCCATACACTCGACGACACCCCTTGTAAATAGGTTAGGTAACCTTGCAACATTGCAAGATTCATGGCGTAAAAATACACCAAAGGACCTGCACCGCGATAGAAGAGCAGTTCCAACAATACTAACACCGCAACACCTGTAAATGTTGGTAGTGCAAAGGGAGTAAATACTAAGGCCAAGGCCCCGATGAGCATGGCTTGAGGTGCAGTCCAGCGCAAAATTTTGTGGAATAAAAAGACCCATCCGAAGGGATGAACTTTCTTCAGTAGTAGGCTACGGAAGCGTTTTAAGTTTTGATAATTCCCAATGCTGATGCGCTTTTTGCGTTTGAATTCCTCTCTCAATGAGGTGCTCACATCTTCATATCCAAGGGCCGTACCACTGTAGAAGATTCGATGATCGTTCTGAATGAGCTGAACCGTTTGGAAGAAATCTTCCATGAAGGTGTGCGGAGGAATAGGTTGCCATGCAGATTTGCGCATGCTGTACAGACCGCCTTCCATGCCTAGGCAAAATCCGTATTTCTGGCTCTCAGATTTGCGTATTTTATTCTCAATGGTGAGGTATTGTCGCTCCGTGGTTGCTGTGGTACCGACGGTCTTTGCCTTCCCATAGGTCAATGTACCCGCGACTGCGGTGGCCTGGCAGGAGATAATTGGACCCGCCAATTCCACTAAGGTATTCTCGTCAAAAATGATATTGGCATCCGTGGCAACGATGATCTCTCCCGAACACAGTTCCACCAATCTATTAATAGTGGCAGACTTACCGGAACGCTCGGTATTCACGTGCAGGTTTAGGCCAGGAAACTCGTTTTGAAGTTTACGAATGATATCGTCTTGACCGTCATCCGAAAGGTCACTGCCTATCCAAACCTCAATGAGATCTTCTGGGTAATGCGAGGCGAAAATGCTCCTGATTTTCTCTTCAATGATGGTTCGCTCGTTGTACGCTGCAAACACTACACTGATCCTTGGAAAAGAGGTTGGTACGTTGATTTCCATTGGTTTACCTGGAAAGGCCAGTTGCCATAACGGATACCATAAGTAGGGTATGGTGATCCAAAGAAGACAAATAAAGAATACTGTTGTAGCTAGTAAGACCATACCTTTTCTATGCGTTGCAAGGTAGGTTGCATTCCGAACCTATTCAAAATATCCTCTTGGGCCTTTTGTCCTAAGGCCAAGGCACGCTCCGGCTGCTGTACGAGTTCAACAAGAGCCTCAATAAACTCGGCTGCAGATTCAACAATAATGGCTTCAGTTGAATCCTTGGTATAAATGCCCTCTGCTCCAATAGCGGTGGAAATAGACGGTACCGCTGCCGCACTGTTCTGTAAGATTTTAATTCGCATCCCTGAGCCCGCCAATAGAGGAATAATGCTGATTCCGTGCTCGTGAGTGAAAGCGGTGGCATCAGGTATGCGACCGTGAAAGAAGATGTTTTGTTCCTTGGGGAATTGGAAATTCTCGGGAGGATTGTTTCCTGCAATGTGAAATTCAGCTTGAGGCACTCTTTTCAGAACCTGTGGCCAGATTTCAGTCATGAACCATTGTAGGCCTTGAATGGAAGGCGCCCAATCCAATGCTCCCAAGTGGTGGCAACGAAACGGTTGAATGTTCGATGGCCCAGGTTTGGGTAGTACTGCAGTAGGAATGAAAGAAGCCGCTGGTGTTCGGGAATAAAACCACTGCTGGTCCTTTTCTGAGATGCACCAGATTTGGTCGACGGCCTGAGATAATTGGCTTTCAAACCTCTGCAATCTTCTAGACTGAAGCTTTAAATACCATCGTTTCAATGAATTTTTCTCATTCTCAGCCAATCGTTGCCAAATCTCATGCTCCACATTGTGCGCACGTAAAATGGTCCGTTGCCCGACTCGTTTTGCCTCGCTCACATACATGCCCATGAATGCCCCTTCCAGTATAACAGTATGGAAACTATTGGTATCGAATGCTTTAAGGCACTTTAGCAGTGTCGGGATGTAGAATCTACTGACGTGGTAGGGCAATGAAGTCGCTAAATTTCCAAATGCTGTGCTAGGCTTGGGGGAAGTATTCCATTCAAAAACCTCAAAAGTCACGTTTGGTTGATGCGCTCTACTCACCTCCACATCTTTGCTATGCTTGTTGGTATTAATGGCGTAATAATGTAGGTCCAATTCCTTCATCGCCAAGGTTTCCAGCAACCGGGCCATAGCAATTGAACTTCCGTCATCGCTTGGATAGGGGAGTTTATTTGATAGAATGAGAACCCTACTCTTCATCCTTCTTACGGTAGAATTTTGTAACAATGGTACTAAACCATTCTCCAGAGATCAACGATTTATCTGTAGAAGCACTGTAGGTCAACCACAACGCAACGGGTGCCAAAATCATGGACGGCAACCAAGTCGCAATGAGCGGGTCCATTAGTTCCTCACGTCCCATTTTTTCAAAAGTGGTGTTCAAGACATGAAAAATCAAAAAAGCGATAGTACTGATCACCAACGGTAAACCAATACCGCCTTTTCGAATGATACTGCCTAGAGGTGCGCCGATAAAGAACATGATCAAAACACTTACACCCAGTGCAAACTTTTTATAATACTCGAGCCAATGGCGCAACCTAGTTTCATTCCGCCAATCCATCTCACGCTCCATTTGACGGAGGTAATCGAGATTTGACCTGGCCAATCGAATGGCATTTTGTGAGGCTCGTAATCGCATACCACTGAGTAGATTTTTCATGATATCATCTCTCAGAGCTTCTGTAGCATCTGCCGTCTCAGGTTCGATGTAGTCAAACTTGTACTTGCTCGTTAAATTCTTCTTGAAGTTATCCTCGCGCTCAATCATCTGATCTTTCAATGTATCTGCTTTGAGCTTCAACTGTTGCGTATTGAGCATCATAAAATCTCGACGTCGTGTTTTGTAAAGGTTTGGATTATCAAAACCACCAAGATTAAACCTAATGTAGGCTGTATCAAACTCGCTACGTGCCCAAGGCATCTTCTTGCGTTCCTCGCGATCCGCCTTTACAATATCTTCATAGGTGGCTCCGTCGTGCAGTTCAATCTCTAGATATTGATCATTGGCTACGGTACGCATAATACCACTCGCTGCGGTAAGGACCTTCTGGTTTCCTTTTTTATTCTCTTTGTGGTCGTAGATGTAGATGTCTTGAAGTTCCTGCTCTCCGTCGCCTGATTTTTCCCCAATCTTTATAGAATACCCTTCGAAGCCATTGTAAAAGATACCGGGTGTAATATGGAAGGCAGGTTTACTCTTGGAGATGTTTATGAGGAGGCTTTGGCCTTTTAAATTGGCAACAGGAATAACTTCATTGTAGAAATAGAAGGCGCCTACGGCAATTCCAATGTTTAAAATGATCAATGATCGAATGCCTCTAAATAAACTGATGCCTGAGCTCTTCATGGCAGCCATTTCGTAGTGTTCGCCAAAGTTTCCAAAGGTGAGGAGGGAAGCAAACAACACACTCACGGGCAATGCGAAAGGAACTACACTGGCTGCCCAATACATCATGAGTTCTAGAATTACATACCATTCGATGCCTTTGCCGGCAAGGTCATCTACGTATTTCCAAACCATCTGCATCAAAAAGAAAAAGACCATAATTCCCACGGTAGGGAGCAATGGTCTTACGTAACTTTTTAAGACGTACCAGTCTAGTTTATTCATTCCTATAGTCGATAAAACCCGTCAAATTCCTTGGCGTTGATGTTGAACATCTCTGCGCTCAAGGGGACGTTTACTTCATATTTTTTTACCGTGAAGGTGGTGTTGATCCCATTGGTTCCGAACTGAGTATAATTCTCAAGCAACATACTTTTCGTGTCTATACCGATCATGATTTCCTTAACCTCCTCACTAGCAACGGGTTTTAGTACCACATATTGTATGGACTTACCGTTTTCTGTGGCCTTCCCTGCCATCTTGTAACTATATCCGCTCTGGTAGTTCTTCAAGATATCTGAAGGGCTTAGAGAAGTTTCTTCTCCTGAGGCGGTTTTTTCGATCTCTTCATCCTCGGGATAAATCAAGTAAGCATTGTTCCCGTCTGAGAGAAATTCAAAGGCATCGGTCTTAACGCGTACTTTTTCGCCAATGGCATAGAGTTCACCATCTGAGCTGCGTTCTTTCATACCGCCATTACTTGGTGCCGCAATGGTATTGGTGAAAGAGATGTGCTGAGTTTCGAGGCCTAAGGTCTTCTCATACACCTTGTTGAGTAGGTCCTTGGCTTCATTATGGGATTGCGCCAATGCAAAGAAAGGCAACAATAATAGGGCGAATGTTCTCATGGGGGCGAATTTACGCATCTCCGTTCAATTTTTGTTCCAAAGCCATTTCATCAGGCACTAATACTTGTCGAGCCTTAGAACCTTCAAATGGACCTAGGATTCCTGCAGCCTCTAATTGGTCCACGATACGACCGGCTCTATTGTATCCCAGCTTTAGTTTTCGCTGAATCATTGACGTAGAACCTTGTTGCGTTTGTACCACTAATCTTGCGGCATCTTCAAACATGGTATCTCTATCTGAAGGATCAATATCGCCAACACCACCTCCTTCTTCACCCACGTACTCAGGGAGTTGATAGGCAGTAGGGTAGGCTTGTTGATTACCAATAAAATCACAAATCTCTTCTACTTCTGGTGTATCGACAAAGGCACATTGTAGTCTGACCAAATCAGAGCCTTGTGAGAAGAGCATATCCCCTTTACCGATGAGCTGGTCGGCGCCACCTGCATCTAGAATCGTACGAGAATCAATTTTTGAAGTAACGCGGAACGCTGCTCGAGCAGGGAAGTTGGCCTTAATTATACCTGTAATCACATTCACCGATGGACGCTGAGTGGCAACAATGAGGTGGATACCAATAGCACGAGCTAGCTGTGCAAGACGAGCAATAGGCATTTCAACTTCTTTACCCGCCGTCATTATCAAATCCGCAAACTCGTCAATGACCAAAACGATATAGGGCAAGTATTTGTGACCTTCTTCTGGATTCAGGCGCCGTGAGATGAATTTAGCATTGTACTCCTTGATGTTCCGTACCATGGCGGATTTGAGCAACTCGTAGCGGTTGTCCATCTCAATACAAAGACTGTTCAATGTGTGAATCACTTTCGTCGTATCTGTGATGATGGCTTCCTCTGAATCAGGTAGAGTTGCTAAGTAATGGCGCTCAATCTTGTTGTATAATGTGAGTTCGACCTTTTTTGGATCTACTAAGACAAACTTTAATTGGCTCGGGTGCTTTTTGTAGAGTAAAGAGGTTAAAATAGCATTTAATCCCACAGACTTACCTTGCCCTGTAGCGCCAGCCATCAATAGGTGAGGCATCTTAGCCAAATCAAAAATGAAGTTCTCATTCGTGATGGTGCGTCCCATAGCTACAGGCAATTCCATCTTTGCTTCTTGGAATTTCTTTGAGGCAATGACTTGACGCATACTCACCACTTGAGGATTTGCATTTGGTACTTCAATACCAATGGTGCCTTTTCCAGGGATAGGAGCGATGATACGGATACCTAGTGCTGCGAGGCTCAAAGCTATATCATCTTCCAGATTTTTAATTTTAGAAATACGAATGCCTGCCGCAGGAACAATCTCATATAACGTGACCGTTGGGCCAATGGTGGCTTTGATTTCCTTGATTTCAATGTTGTAGTTCTGAAGCGTTTCTACAATCCTATTTTTATTTGCTTCAATCTCCTCTTTATCAAAGGTGATTTGTCCATCTCCGTATTGTTGTAGTAAATCAATTTTAGGTAATTGGAATCTGCTCAAGTCAAGAGTGGGGTCGTATTCCCCAAAATCTTTCACTTTTTTATTGATGGCGTTATCATCTTCGACCAATTCTTGATGTACCTCAACCTGAACATCAATGGTATCCTCCTCTTTTTCTTCTTCCATTTTGGCGACAACCGGCGCCGGAGAAGGGACAATCTTCTGTGGCTCAGGTGTAGCTTCCTCCTCAACTTCTAGTAACGCTGGTTCTGGAGCCCATGGTTCTTCATCAACCTCGTCGTTGAATGAAATAGTGTGCTCTTGAGGTTCTTCTTCTTCCTCAGGAGATTCTTCCACTTTCTGCTTCTTTGGCAAACGAAGGGTTTCTAGCTTTCTTGCCACAATCACGTAAAGCAATAACGCGACAAACCCAATAAGAGCTACGCCCATATGTCCCACTATAATAGCCAAATGGTGGTAGATGTAATACCCAGAAAGCCCACTCCATAATGTCGGATGAGCAGGTACTACCCATGCAATCAATGTACTTCCAACCAAGGCAAAAAAGATCATGTGGAGCAGAAGTTTCGTTGGCTTTATTCTGTGTAAGGCGAATGCATTACGCGCCCCCACTGCCACAAGCCAAAGGGGAAAAACGAGCGCACTAAGACCAAATCCACGCATGATAAAGTTCCATCCAAGCTTATGGCCTAATAATCCGAAAACATTGCCTACGTCTGAGTGGTCCTCTACCGAGGAGGTCCACTGTAGTGTAAAGTCTTTAGACCAATTAGCCATAAAACTCAAACTTGAAACCAGCGAGAACAATCCCAAGAATATAAATAGAACGGCCATGAATACTTTCACCGTAGGATCACCGGTAATTTCCTTCCAATTCGCATTCAATTCTTGAAAACGCAGTTGAAATTTAGAGGGTGATTTTGCCTTCGAAGACGTTGCTTTTTTCGCCATAGCTGACTTGGGATGTTTTATTCAAAAATAATGTCTGAAGTATTAGTAAACTCGGGCGGTTGAATAGCGTTATCAACACTTTTAAGTCCTATTTTTGTGGCTTAAACCTCAATGCATGCAGATACAACCGGAAATTCATAACGAATATGGAAGGTTGCTTAGTGTTGTCGTAGGCGTGGCTCGAAGGATGGGGGGGACCCCGAAACTCGAAGACTGTTACGATGCGCGGAGCTATGAATCCGTACAACTGACAAACTATCCTTCAGAGGAGGATTGCATGGCGCAGATGAAAGGTCTGATTACCGTTTTAGAGTCCTTGGAGGTGCAGGTACTGCGTCCCGAGGTATTGCCTGCCTTGAACCAGGTGTTTGCAAGAGACATTGCCTTTGTCATCGAAGATCAGTTTATCATCCCGAATATCATTGAGGACCGTTCTGAGGAGCGCGATGCCATATCCTTGATAGAAGCCAGCATTAATTCGGCTCAAATCATCATTATGCCGTCGGGCTGTCATGCGGAAGGTGGTGATGTGATTGTACACAACGATTACATATTTGTTGGTGTTAGCAATGATGAAGACTTTGCTACCTTCAAAACAGCTCGAACCAACTATGCAGGCATGGAGTACCTCAACGATGAATTTCCTGCCAAAGAATTTAAAGGATTTGAGCTCCTGAAAGACGATACCAATCCTCGTGGCGGAAGTTTGCATTTGGATTGTGCCTTCCAGCCCATAGGAAGAGGGGCTGTGATCGCACCACATCTTTTCAAGCACCAAAAGGACGTACAATGGCTTAAGGAATTCTTCGGCGAAGAAAATATATATGAATGTGATGCCGATGAGGCATATGACCTGAATACCAACTTTTTTAGCGTAAGCCCAAATGACATCATTTTACCGGCTTCCGCGACGAAGCTAAACCAATGGTTGGTGGGACAAGGGTATAACACTCATTTGGTCCAGTACAATGAAATCGTAAAAATGGGTGGGCTGCTCCGTTGCAGTACCATGCCACTACAGAGAGCTTATGACGAATAACGCTAGTTCACATATTCTAATGGTCCGTCCCGTTCGTTTTGGTATGAACGCGCAAACTGCGGTGGATAATTTCTATCAAAATCAGGAAGCTGCCTCTGGCGCCTCGGACCAAGAAAAAGCTCTAGCTGAATTTGAACACTTCGTAGCGACCCTGACCGCCCATGGCGTGAACGTCCATGTTTTGGAGGATACTCCAGAGCCACACACCCCGGACAGCATTTTCCCCAATAACTGGATTAGTATGCACTCGGACGGAACCGTAGTGCTCTATCCCATGAAGGCTGAAAACCGACGTTTAGAACGTCGCGAAGAGATTTTCCAAATCCTCAAAAAATGGGGCTTTACCACAGATGCGCTCATTGACTTGACCGGTTTGGAAGAAGAGGGGGTATTCCTGGAAGGGACAGGCTCCATTGTTTTTGATCACGATCAGCGCATCGCCTATCTAGCGCGCAGTCAACGTGCCGATGAACAGGCCTTTGTTTCGCTCTGCGACCAATTAAAATATACTCCCGTAGTATTCAGCGCATTCCAAGATACCCCCGCGGGACCTCAGCCCATTTACCACACGAATGTGCTGATGTGCATGACCAATACCTATGCGCTCATTTGCTTGGATACCATTCACGACGATGCTGAACGTGAAGCAGTGGTTAAGGCCATTAAGGACAGCGGTAAGGATATTCTTGAAATCACCAAAGAACAGAAAATACAGTTCGCTGGAAACATGCTTTTAGTAAAGGGGGCGATGGACCAATTATTTTTGGTCATGAGTGGTAGTGCGTACCGCGCGCTTACCCCGGAGCAAGTGGCCAGAATAGAATTGGACCATACAATCATTTATTCCGACCTTCCCACCATTGAAACGTTGGGCGGCGGTAGTGCGAGATGTATGCTTGCAGAAATTTACCTACCCCAAAAATCTTAATCATGTTAGAGACTCAGATTCAGGACATTGTACAGAACCTCTACCAAGTAGATGCCACGATAGAATTGCAGGAAACCCGCAAAGAATTTGAAGGCGATCTCACCTTGGTGGTTTTCCCGTTTGTGCGCGCAGCGAAGAAAAGACCTGAAGATGTGGCGGGAGAAATTGGTGCAGCGCTAGTGGAAGCAGGTGCTATAGTTTCATACAATGTGGTCAAAGGGTTTTTGAACATGGTATTGGATTCAAACGTTTTCGTCAACGATTTCAAGGCCTTCGCTACGGATGCGAATCTGAATCTACCGGCTCCTGGGAGTAAAGGACAGTATATTGTGGAATACAGCTCGCCAAATACGAATAAGCCCTTGCACCTCGGCCACATTAGAAATAACCTCCTAGGAAGCAGCGTTTCTAACATTCTTGAAGCTGATGGGGTAGCCGTTACAAAGGTTCAAATCATCAACGATCGCGGCATTCATATTTGTAAGTCCATGCTGGCTTGGTCTGAATATGGCAATGGAGAAACTCCTGAAAGCACAGGATTGAAAGGAGATCATTTGGTCGGCAAGTACTACGTGAAGTTTGACCAAGTCTACAAAAGTGAAATTCAAAACCTTGTAGCGGGAGGCATGAGTGAGGACGAGGCCAAAAAGCAAGCGCCATCGCTCGTAAAAGCCCAAGAGATGCTTTTGAAATGGGAGCAGGGTGATGCCGCCGTTATGGAATTGTGGCGCACCATGAACAATTGGGTGTATGAAGGATTCAACCATACCTACAAAAAACTAGGCGTTAGCTTCGATAAAAACTACTACGAGAGTCATACCTACGTTCTTGGGAAGGACGATGTGCTCAAAGGATTGAATGATGGCGTGTTTTATCGCAAAGAGGACGGCTCGGTTTGGATTGATCTCGAGGATGAAGGATTAGACCATAAGCTCGTATTGCGCCGCGATGGTACTTCCGTGTACATGACTCAAGATATTGGCACGGCCATTCAGCGTTTCAAGGATTTTGATGCGAAGGGAATGACCTATGTAGTGGGTAATGAACAAGATTACCACTTTAAAGTGCTGTTCATCATATTAAAGCGTCTTGGATATTCTTGGGCGGAGAGCCTTCACCACTTGAGCTACGGCATGGTGGATTTACCTTCAGGTAAGATGAAGAGTCGCGAAGGAACCGTCGTGGATGCAGATGATTTGATTGATTCTATGATCCAAGATGCAGCTGCAATCTCAAAGGAATTGGGCAAATTAGATAATATGCCTGAAGAGGAACAGGACCAGTTATTCCAAACCCTCGGACTAGGAGCATTGAAATACTTCATCCTCAAAGTAGATCCGAAAAAACGCATGCTGTTCAACCCGGCGGAAAGTATCGACTTCAATGGGAATACCGGACCGTTTATACAATACACCTATGCGCGTATTCAGAGCTTGCAACGCAAAGCACCTGAGGGATTAATGGTGAATTGGACCGATCTAAATCCAAATGAAGAGGAAGTCGTATTGATGAAAGCCTTGGTACAGTACCCTTCGATGGTGGAGCAAGCCGCTAAGCAGCTGAGCCCTGCAGTTTTGGCGAATTACACCTATGATTTGGTCAAGAAGTACAATGGCTTCTACCAAAACAACAGCATCCTAAATGCGGAGAGTGATGAACGAATTGCTTTCCGATTGTTATTGAGTAAGAAAGTAGGTGAGGTCATAGCCTCGTCGATGAATTGCCTGGGTATCCAGGTACCAAATAGAATGTAATATGAGTGAAGCAGTAAGATCCCTTTCACCTTCAAGTGTCTGGAACCATTTTGCAGATTTAAATGCAGTACCTCGCCCGTCTAAGAAAGAAGAGCGCGTGATCAAATTTATGGTGGACTTTGGCCATTCCTTAGGCCTGACCACGGAGGTTGACCACATTGGTAATGTATTTATTCGCAAGCCTGCCTCACCAGGTATGGAGGGAAGAACTCCTGTGGTATTGCAGGCACACTTGGACATGGTGCACCAAAAGAACAACGGCACAGATTTCGATTTTGAAACAGAAGGCATCCGCATGTCAGTGGATGGAGACTGGGTCAAAGCCGACGGCACCACGTTGGGCGCGGACAACGGCATTGGTGTTGCCTTTATCATGGCGATTCTTAGCTCAACCGATATCGCACATCCTGCCATCGATGCTCTCTTTACCATTGATGAAGAAACGGGTATGACCGGCGCACTTGAGCTAAAGGGCGGCATGTTGAACGGGAAGATCTTGCTCAACATTGATACAGAGGACGACGATGAGCTAACCATCGGTTGTGCCGGAGGTATTGATGTAACCGCAACTGCCGCTGTACCAATGGTAGCAGCACCTACAGGAGCGAAAGCCCTAGCATTGTCGGTGAAAGGATTGAACGGTGGCCACAGTGGTATGGATATCCATAAAGGATTAGGAAATGCCAACAAGCTAATGAATAGAATCTTGGATAGGTTAGGTGCTAATGTCCAATTATCCGCGCTAAACGGTGGCGGACTGCGCAACGCTATCCCGCGCGAAAGCAATGCAGTGGTAGTATTTGATGCGGCTATAGAAAGTAATGTTGTAGCCACGTTGGAGGCAGTATCTGCAGAAATTACAGCCGAGCATCGCACAACAGATGCAGGTGCTCAAGTCCTTTGGACAGAAACAGCAGTACCTGCGGAAGTAGTGAGTGCAGATTTCAAAGAGTCCTTTATCAGTGCCATCTATGCCTGTCCTAATGGCATTTATCGCATGTCCCCAGATATCGAAGGTCTAGTACAAACCTCGAACAACCTGGCGCGTGTGGCTATTGAGAATGGTCAATTGGTGATCATGTGTTTAACACGTAGTGCAGTGGAATCAGAGAAAATGGATTTAGCACGTGCTATTGAGCGCAACTTCGCGCAGATGGGTTGCAGCGTGGAACTCAGCGGGAACTATCCTGGTTGGACGCCTAATCCTTCCAGCGCCATCCTAACCACGATGCGCGATCTATACGTTGAGATGTTTAAAGAACAACCTCACGTAGCGGCTTGCCATGCAGGGCTAGAATGTGGAATTTTAGGGACCAATTACCCCGAGATGGAACTCATCTCTTTTGGACCGAACATTCGCGGGGCTCACAGTCCAGACGAAAAATGTCAAATTAGCAGCGTACAGAAGAGTTGGGACTTCTTCTTGAGAACTTTAGAAAACATACCAACGGTATAAGACCATGTTTGAAAATTTAAGTGATCGTCTAGAAGGCGCGTTTAAAACATTAAAGGGTAATCACAAGATTACAGAGCTGAACATTGCCGATAGTGTAAAGCAAATTCGTCGTGCGTTAGTAGAAGCCGACGTCAGCTTCAAAATTGCCAAAGAATTCACCAATAAAGTCAAAGACAAGGCTATTGGCGAGGGCGTAATCAATGCGGTGCAACCGGGCCAAATGATGGTCAAGATTGTCCGTGATGAAATGGCAGAACTGATGGGAGGTCAGGCTGAAGGCTTAAACCTAACAGGTTCACCTACAGTAATTTTGATGGCCGGTCTTCAAGGGTCGGGTAAAACTACCCACAGTGCAAAATTGGCCAATTACCTCAAGCGTAAAAAAACCAAAAAGCCACTACTCGTAGCCTGTGATGTGTATCGTCCAGCGGCTATTAACCAGCTTCACGTACTTGGGGAACAATTAGGCATTGAGGTCTACTCAGAAGAAGGTAATAATGATCCGGTAGCCATCGCATCCAATGCCTTGGCCCACGCGAAATCCAATGGTTTCAACGCAGTGATTGTCGATACCGCCGGACGTTTGGCGGTGGATGAGGCGATGATGCAAGAGATAGGCAATATTCACAAGGCCATCACCCCATCTGAGACGCTATTTGTCGTGGATGCTATGACGGGTCAAGATGCCGTGAATACAGCGAAGGCCTTTAATGACGTCCTTGATTTTGACGGCGTCATTCTTACCAAGCTAGACGGGGATACTCGTGGTGGTGCGGCCTTGACGATTAAATCTGTCGTCAATAAACCCATCAAGTTTGTAGGTATGGGCGAGAAGATGGATGCACTCGATGTGTTCCATCCGGATCGTATGGCGGATAGAATCTTGGGCATGGGAGATGTAGTTTCTCTCGTGGAAAAGGCCCAAGAACAGTTCGATGAGGTCGAGGCGCGCAAAATGAGTAAGAAGATCGCGACCGATTCTTTCGGGTTCGACGACTTTATGAATCAAATCCAGCAAATCAAGAAAATGGGGAATATGAAAGACCTCATGGGAATGATTCCTGGAATGGGTAAGGCATTGAAAAATGTCGATATCGATGACGATGCCTTCAAGCATATAGAAGCCATGATAAACTCCATGACCTTGGACGAGCGTCAAAACCCAGATATTATCAACGGCTCTCGTCGCAAACGAATAGCTGGTGGTTCTGGGCGCACGGTTCAAGATGTGAATGCGTTGTTGAAGCAATTTACCGACATGCGTAAAATGATGAAGATGATGCAGAGTGGAGGCGGCAAACGAGGAATGATGAATATGATGCGCGGCATGCGCTAACACTTATAGACGATGGTAGTTTTAGACGGTAAAGAAACTTCTGCAAAGATTCGCGCTGAACTTGCGGAACAAGTAAAAGCTCTGAAAGCAGAAGGAGGGAAGGTTCCTCATTTGGCAGCAATCCTCGTAGGGGAAGATGGCGCATCGAGAACCTATGTGAATGCTAAAGTTCGCGATTGTGAAGAGGTAGGATTTGGCTCGACGTTGATTAAACTACCTGCTGAAACGACACAAGAGGAGCTGCTTAAGGCGATCAATAAACTCAATAATGACGAGGATATTGACGGCTATATTGTCCAATTACCCCTGCCAAAGCACATCGACGAAACTGCCGTTTTGATGGCCGTTGATCCCAAAAAGGATGTGGATGGATTTCATCCCCAGAATGTTGGGCGAATGACCCTAGGATTACCTACATACATTCCTGCCACGCCAATGGGAATTGTAGAGTTGTTGCGCCGTTATGAGGTGCCTACAGAAGGAAAAGACTGTGTGGTTATCGGACGCTCTCACATTGTAGGGTCTCCCATGTCCATCTTGCTAAGCCAGCATAATTACCCTGGCAACTGTACAGTAACTCTATGCCACAGTCGCACCAAGAACTTGGAGGAAATCTGTCGAAAAGCCGATATCATCGTTGCGGCTTTGGGTCGTCCAGGTTTTGTAACTGCGGACATGGTTAAAGAAGGGGCATGTGTTATTGATGTAGGCATTACTCGAGTGGACGATGCTACTAAAAAATCAGGTTTCAGATTGCTTGGAGATGTCGATTTTGATGCGGTAGCGCCAAAATGTAGTTTCATCACGCCTGTTCCAGGTGGTGTCGGGCCGATGACTCGTGCTGCATTGATGATGAATACGATGAAAGTGACAGAATTGGGCCAAGCCTAATGAAAGACATTAGCACATCACAGAGCTTCGCTCAAGATACCATTCGTCGCGGCGAGGTAGTCCCACTCATGGAACAGTTTTACACGATCCAAGGAGAGGGGGCACATACTGGAAAAGCCGCCTATTTTGTACGTATTGGGGGATGTGATGTAGGTTGTCATTGGTGTGATGTGAAGGAGAGTTGGAATCCGGATACGCATCCTCCTACACCTATTGATAGTATCGTTGAGGAAGCTAAGAAATACTCGGATACGGTAGTGGTGACGGGCGGTGAGCCCCTTACTTGGAATATGAATCCCTTGGTAGATGCCTTTCATGCCGAGGGAATTACTGTGCACGTCGAAACCAGCGGTGCCTATCCTTTGACGGGGAATTGGGATTGGATTACCCTGAGCCCTAAGAAAACGGCTATGGTGAAAGACGGCTACTACGAGCATGCGCACGAACTGAAAGTTATTGTGTACAATCGCCACGACCTGAAGTGGGCGGAAGAACATGCGGCTAAGGTCAATGATAAGTGTACGCTATACCTTCAGCCAGAATGGAGCAAGCGGGATGAAATCATGCCCTTGCTGGTGGATTATATTCTCGAACATCCACGGTGGAAGATCAGTCTTCAAACCCATAAATACCTAAGGATTCCTTAAGATGGCGGGGCTCTGCAACATAGATGAGGCAGTACGCTTATTGCAATCTGGACAAGTAGTAGGATTGCCTACTGAAACCGTCTATGGCTTGGGTGCGAATGCCTTGGATACCAACGCTGTTGCCAAGGTTTTTGAGGCAAAAAACCGACCGTCCTTTGATCCGTTGATTGTCCATGTAGCAGATTTGAATGGGGTGCGGAGTATTGCCGAACTTACGCCTGAGGCCGAGTCCTTGCTGCTCGTATTTTCACCAGGACCGCTTACAGTAGTGTTGAAGAAGAAGTCTATTGTTCCAGATTTAGTGACCAGCGGTCATCCAACTGTGGCTGTGCGCATCCCAGCGCACCCCATGATGCTTCAAGTATTACAACAAAGCGGTTTATTCATTGCGGCTCCAAGTGCCAATCCTTTTGGTTATACCTCACCTACAACAGCACAGCACGTTTTGGCGCAGCTTGGTGAGCGTATCGGCGGGGTGTTGGACGGTGGACCCTGTAAAGTCGGTCTTGAAAGTACTATTGTTGATTTTACAGGGGGGTCGCCCAAGGTTTTGAGATTAGGGGGGATGGATGTGGCCCAATTAGAGTTAGTACTGGGGGAACTTCCGGTACAAACGAGC
>Ga0181605_10000285_pt1 | contig 51628 bp, 45 predicted proteins | sample 041ome_11_FD_148676 | JGI IMG/M metagenome (GOLD analysis project Ga0181605, IMG submission 148676) | Coastal salt marsh microbial communities from the Groves Creek Marsh, Skidaway Island, Georgia - 041411US metaG (spades assembly) | ecosystem: Environmental > Aquatic > Marine > Intertidal zone...
TCATTCATTTTACCTCCCGCGACAAGTTCATGATCTTCTGGATGAACCATAATTCGACCGAAAGGCTTCGTGTAGAGGAGGGCAAGTTTCAACAAATTGGCGTTTGACATGCCATGTTTGTAATCAACGAATAACTCACTGCCGTGCTCGAACATGTCGAACATTTCACTAAGCTCTTCTCCTTTACGTCCCTTAGTAGCGGTGCCGATTGGGACTAAATGAACTGGACTTTGATCGCTTTTATTGGTAATGAATTCTATTCCGGTCTTATTATCGGCAAACGGGGTTCCATTGCTTACTACACCTACGGCTGTATAGCCACCGGCTGCAGCGGCCGCTGCACCAGATCGCAGGGTCTCAGACTCTTCGTTTCCGGGCTCGCCTAAATCACTGTGCAATTCAGCAAAACCTGGATAAAGATCTGCCCCAGCAGCATCCCAAGTATTCCCATCAAAAGAATCAATAGTACCGATTTGTGCAATAGAATCTCCTTCAATCAATACATCAACAGTTTCATTGTGATAAGGACTGTTGGTGTCAACGATGTGCGCGTTCTTAATCAGGAGCTGCATCTCAGAAAATTTTGACAAAAATAACGGCTATTAGCACGAAAAGCAATGCAAAGAGCAAGGCAATTTTTGAATTGTCCCAATCAACCTGCGCCAATGCTAGGTTTTCGCTTCCAATTTCTGAAGATTCACCGAATAAAATCTGATCACCAAAGCGCTCAAGATTTACGGCGTAGTTATCGTTTCCTAGCGGCCTATTAGTACCGATGTTAACGGAACTGCTTTTGAACGACCACTGCTTTAGCGCTGTATAGTAGGGGTGCGTTACATCATCTATTTCAAATCCTTGCATGTAAATTCTTTGAGAAGATTGAGAAATAAAGCCCGATAGTATGCTCTCCCCATCTTGTAGTAATGCTTCGCTCGTTGGATCGATGAAGTTAGACTTTTCGGGGGATGGCCAATTATTTCTAGGTGAAGCACCTATAAAATACTTTGAGTAGAAGGGGTGATTTAGATTCGCCCTTGGCTGCTCTAGAATTTTCGCATTTTTCAATTCTACAGGAAAAACTAAAAGCGTTTTTACAGAGGATAATATGGGTTCTGGGATAAAATCAAAACCGAACAACACCGCAGTTTCAAAATCGGTTTCAAGTGGCTCGGAAAAATCATCATACTCAATTAAAGTGTCTACTTTGAATGCCTTGGCGATTTGCGTTGCGGCTTGTTTTTGATTATCCAATAAATAGTAAAGTGCTCTTCTTGACTTCGATCGCTTCCTTATTTTGATTGTATTATCGGCTTCCAACAAGTCAGAACTATGAACGACAGAATACTCCAGATCCGCTTTTAGAAGGTCCAATTGGATATCAATTTTTGACACGGAGTCCCATTCGAGGAATAATTCATCACCTTCAAACATTTTCCACAACCCCTTATCATCACCGGTATTAAGCGCAACCTTATCATCACTCAATTCTACCGAGCACAATGCGTTGAAGAGAACGTCACGCTTTGGAAGCAAATAAGACGCGTAATTTGAATCAATGGGCGCAAAGCCATAGGAGAGCAGTGTGCCCATGACTTCAGGTAGTGGTGCCAGTGATGAAGGCCATTGCTCTAATACGGTCAATAGAGCTGCCTTGTCAATACTATTCAGTTCTGTACCACCACGCAACAGGACATTGTACTTCCCTGATGGAAGCAAGGGCAATAAATCAACAAGCCAATCTTGTCGTTGTTCCCAACCCGCAGGGTGATTGTCAATAATTAACGTTTTAGAAGGTTTGTCTAGGGACGGCTTTGCTAATGCTAGCACCACAGCAAGAACAGCTAAAATGCGCAGAAGCAATACGATTAAATCTTTTAAACGATGCCGTTTCCGCTGTTTAGCTTGAAACGTTTTGAGCCACATTAATGATGGAATCGCTATAGGCTTTGAAGGTCTTCGACCTATCATATGGATAACTAGCGGGACCAAGGCAAATAGTCCCGCCCATAGCCATTGTGGTTGTTCAAATCCTATCATTTTAATCGTGCATTCACCAGCGTAAACGGTAAGTTCTCAGGAGTTGTATTTAGCTTGATTTGCCCAATTACGGTGACTACATCATCCGTCAATAATTTTTGTGGTGATTCAAATAAGATTTCCATTACGCTTTCCGGTCCAGCTGCACCGCAGAAAAAGCAAGATGAAAATGGAAATGCACTTAATGCATAGACTTGGTCTACAGGATCAAGAACAATAGCATATCCAGTTACTAAAACATAGGAACCTGACCATGAATTGCGCTGCTCCTCAGTCCATTGTGGAACTTGGACCCAGGTCGCAGTAGGTTCATCATAAACTTCTTCAAATGAAATTGATTCCAACTCACTCCATAATAGGCGTTCTTGCGCCGCCACAGCAGTGCCCATCATGATAAAAGTGAGTATTAAAACAGATCGCTGTATCATCCGTGAAATTCTGCTTGCTGAATAATGAAGAATAAACGGTAGGGATCCTTTTCATTGAAGACTATCGTTCCTTTAATTACAACAAATTGGTCCGTAATTAAATGATCAGGTTGATTCTTAAAAACCAATTCAACCACCGTGTTTGGAGCCGCGTTACCGCAAAAAAAACAGCTTGAAAATGCATATCGACTGAGTGCGTATTGCTTTGTCTGAACATCTACAGGCACCAAATAACCTTGAAGTACAACCTCTTGATTCTTATAGCCATCAAGCCATGTTGGAAATTGAGGTTGGTATAGTCCATCTGGTGTTGTAGTGTAGGGAACTGCGAGTAAATCCCAGGACAACACTTGTTGTGCTTTCATGGAAGTGATGCTACTCAGACATACCAACGAAATAAATAAGAGATTTTTCATAGTATTATTTTCGCAATCGCATGATTACTAGCGACGTAAGCCATAGCGTTAAACAAACTCCGTAATCAATAATCTGTATTGAACCTGGAAAATAATTCTCAATAACTTGTAAGGAGAGGAGGAGGCCAAAAAATCCAAAAAGACTATAAAGGCCGAAGGCTGCGAGAATCTTTTTCCCATTCGTCCATTTTAACGTTGCCAAATATGCTTGGGTGGAACGTTCGTTTCCTGCTATGTTCCACATCATAGCTAAGTACAGTAATGCCATTACAATACCTAGAATAGTCCCGAATTTCCGTGCTTTCAAAAGTGTTGGTTCCCATTGCTTTTGAATCTGTCCAAACACAAAAACAGGAAAAGCGCCTTGCTCATCAGCTCTCTTTGCAATAGTTGCCGGGAGCATCAACATGGCAGACTTTGATTTTAATCGCAGCAAAAGTGAGGTATAGGTCCGCTCAGATTGATGATGTAAATCGAGATAAGCTTCATTCGTCGTGAAGAAACAATCTTGGTCCGATTGTCGGTTCGCTTTAATGATGCCTACAACTTTAAGAGGATGAGCGTGTCCTTCGCCTCGCGCATCGCTGCCGTGAGATGATTGCAATTCATTTCCAATCTCAATGCCTAAGGATGTTGCCAAATTTTCGGCCAAGACTAGATCGTGTGGTCCATTGGGATAATGTCCATCTAATAATGTGATTCCAAACCATTCGTAATAGCCGTCTTCAACGCCAACTAAAGGGTGTCCGTCGATATTATCGCCCATGGACAATGCACAAGAGTTCTGTACCAGTGGATGTTTGGTCCAAAAATCATAGGTTGAGCCTGAAATATTACCCGTTGGATTCTCTAATCGAAACAGGGCGTTTGCAATAATTTGAATGGGACTTCCTTTATAACCAATGATTACATCGACCAATTCTGCGCTTTCCTGCCATGTGGAATACAAATATTGTTCTCCTGCTTTTGAAGACTTTATCAGTGAGCCTGTCGTAAATGCCAATACAAAAACGACACCCAATAACATCCAGCGACGCTTTAATTGGATCAACCATATGTAAACGACCTTCATCATAACTCAAATCGTTTAGCCGCAGAGAATGCTTTCTTAAGACGTTCGTCGTGGGTTACGACAATAACCGTCCCTAATGGATTGTCTATACTCCAATTTTCAATAAGCTCGATGGCTTTATCAGCCCAATCATCATCAAGCGCACTGGTCGGCTCATCAAGTAATAATAGTTCCGAATCCACGTGCAATGCTGCTAGTAGCGAAAAACGTTGCAATTGACCAATGCTTAGTTCATGAGGAAAACGACGGACCAATTGGTCCAATCCTAAACTTGTAAAATCCACACCCTGAGCTCCAGCAACCTTCAACTGTTCGTGCATCCTTAAATAGGGAATCCAAGTAGGGGTTTGAGACATAATGGAAGAGGAGCCTTCTACATTCGGAATAGGACCATCCGCCTTTAGTATTCCGTGTAGAACCCTCAAAAGAGTAGTCTTGCCGGTACCTGAAGCGCCGGTAACCAAAATGATTCCTGATACTAATTCCAGTTTAGGATAGTTGATGGTATGTGTACCAAAGTTTACAGTCATCCGAATAAGTTATAGCAATAAACCAATGGTGCAGCGATACAATACGCCAATTTCATCACCATTCCAGTAAACAATCCAATCACTGCAAAAAATGCCGCTTTTAAGCTTTTCAATACATCACGGGTTTGTAAAAGTTCACCCAACATGGCACCCACAAAGGCTGCCAGAATGAAAAACGGAGTGATAATTCCAGCAATCAAACCGATGAGCGCTCCACGGGAAGCCGCCTTCGAACCACCGCCAAGCTTTGTAAATATGGAAGGCATAAAATAATCGGCCACGAAAACAATAAGTCCAAGGCTCGCCCAAACAGCTAAATTCATGCCCTCTATGGGGCCTTGGTTTGTGAGTATTAAGACCAATGCACCTGCCGTGAGTAATGGACCGGGAAGCACTGGCAATACGGCTCCAGCTAGACCTGCGATGAACAATAAAACAATTGCAACTTCCATGAGGTTAAATATACAATGGTAGCCGCTGCCATACCGTAATATTCCAATAGTTTTACCCTGTGAAATTTGTAGTTGTAGATATTGAAACCACAGGTGGGCGACCCGATGGAAATGGAATCACAGAGATTGGTATTGCACATGTCGAGCATCGACGAATCGTGCACAAGTGGTCGAGTTTTGTCAACCCGCACAAAAGTATTCCTTACAATATCCAAATGCTTACTGGGATCAGCGACGATATGGTGGCCGATGCCCCAACGTTTGCAGAACTGATTCCCGAGTTATTAAATCAGCTAAAAGGTGACGTATTTGTTGCACACAGCGTAAACTTCGACTACAGCTTTATTGATGCTGCCTTTCGTGCGAATGGCGTCAGTTGGCGGATGCCTAAGCTTTGCACCGTAAAGTATAGCAAGGCCGTATTTCCTGAGTTTGGTAGATATTCATTATCTCACCTTGCAAGAACACTTCAGGTAGAGAACGATAACCCACATCGTGCCCTGAGTGATGCCTTATGTGCTGCAGAAGTACTAATACACTGTATTAATGCGGATTACGATGAAAAGAAATTGAACGATCCAAAACTAGGTTTGCTCAAGCGAATTCAAATGCCCGACCATCTTCCCGCTGCTGTGTACGACGCTCTACCGAAATCTCACGGCGTTTATGAATTCCTTGATGCCTTCGGAACCCCATTGTACATTGGAAAGGCCAATAATATCAAGTCACGCATTACACAGCACTTCAGTACGCAGCAAGGAAGTACGAAGTACCAACGCCTCATGAAGGAATGTTACAATATCAAATACACATTACTTCCAAACGAAACATTGGCATTGATTTATGAAGATCATCTCATTCGTCAACATTGGCCCCCACTCAACAAAGCTCAAAAGAAGCAAGCTTTAAAATTTGGACTTTACACCTTCACCAATGGGAAGGGAGAATTGAAGTGGGTCATACAAAAAGTAATAGGGAGTGGTGCGTTACAAAGGTTCGGTTCCTATCTCGCCGGACAGCAATGGATAGCTGCGTATAAAACTGAATTGCAATCTGAAGGACTAACGTTAGAGGAGGGGCTGTCGCTTTTAAAAGCAAATCAAGAACAACGGATGCTACTTCCTCTTGGAACAGGAGCACTTTTTATTGAAAACGGAAGTATCGTTGGAATTTATAGTGGAGATGACTTTCTGCATAATGAGCAATGGGTAAGGGAAAACTTCACGGCTGTGCAGCCTTCCCCGACCATCAATTCCATTGCGATGAAGATGCTCGATCAGAATTCCGACCAAGTCATCCTTCTTTAATCCTTTTTCTCTTCAGAGGCACTTTCAGCTTGAGCATCCACATCATCCGATGAGTCAATCGCCTTTGAATCGTTTTCACCTAGCTTTATCGAAGGCTTGGTTACTAGGAACGATAACTCCTTGTCTGAAAGGCTTATTTCAACCGCATCTCCTTCATTAATTTCCTTTCCAATAATCTTTTCAGCTAAAGGATCTTCAACTAATTTCTGCAAGGCGCGCGCTAATGGACGTGCTCCGAATGCTTCATCGAAACCTTCATCAGCAATGAAATCCTTCGCTTCTTGTGTCATTGAGATTCCATAACCTAAGTCTTCAATGCGTGTGAAGAGCCCTTTCAACTCGATATCAATGATCTTATGAATGTCTTCGCGACTCAAGCTGTTGAATAGCACAACATCGTCTATTCTATTCAAGAATTCAGGCGCAAAGGCTTTTTTCAAAGCACTTTGAATGACACTTTTTTCAATGTCGTTCTTTCCTTGTTCACGGGCAGTGGTTCCAAAACCAACTCCAGTACCAAAGTCCTTTAGTTGCCTAGATCCCAAATTGGAAGTCATGATGATAATCGTATTCTTAAAGTCGACCTTTCTACCTAAACTATCCGTTATTTGGCCATCGTCAAGTGCTTGTAGTAATAGGTTGAAGACATCAGGGTGTGCTTTTTCAATCTCATCGAGGAGTATGACAGAGTAGGGCTTACGACGAACACGTTCCGTCAATTGACCACCTTCCTCATAACCTACATATCCTGGAGGCGCTCCTACAAGTCGGCTGATTGCAAATTTCTCCATGTATTCGCTCATGTCAATACGAATCATGTTGTCTTCGCTATCAAAGAGGAGCTTCGTAAGTTCCTTAGCCAATTGAGTTTTACCTACGCCCGTGGGACCTAAGAATATAAATGAACCGATGGGTTTCTTCGGATCCTTGAGTCCCGCTCGATTTCTTTGTATCGCCCGAACAATTTTCTTAACGGCTTCATCCTGACCAATGACCGACCCTTTCAACTGGGTTTCCATTTGGCTGAGCTTGTCCATTTCCTGTTGGGCTACACGCTGCACGGGTACTCCGGTCATCATTGCTACAACCTCCGCTACCTCAGGCTCGTCAACGATTTTCTTGTTCATTTTGATGCTGTCCTCCCAGGCTTCTTTGGCGTTGGCCAATTTTGCTTCTAGTTTCTTTTCATCATCGCGAAGTTTAGCAGCCTCTTCGTAGCGTTGAGATTTGACAACTCGAACTTTTTCTTCTTTAATATGCTGTAACTCTGCTTCCAATTCGGTGATGGTCTCAGGTACTTCAATATTGATAATATGTACTCGTGATCCTGCCTCATCTAAAGCATCAATGGCTTTATCAGGTAAGTGACGATCACTCATGTAACGCTGAGTTAATCGTACACATGCATCTATCGCTTGAGGTGTGTAAATCACATTATGGTGATCTTCGTACTTGTCTTTGATGTTGTTGAGGATTTGAACCGTTTCTTCAGGTGAAGTAGGATCTACAGTCACTTTTTGGAAACGACGCTCTAAAGCTCCATCCTTCTCTATATATTGGCGGTATTCATCCAGAGTTGTGGCACCTATACATTGTATTTCACCACGTGCCAAGGCCGGCTTAAACATATTTGATGCATCCAATGAACCCGTGGCGCCACCCGCACCAACGATTGTATGCAATTCATCAATGAATAATATGATATCGTCGTTTTTCTCAAGTTCGTTCATGAGCGCCTTCATGCGTTCCTCAAATTGACCACGATATTTGGTTCCTGCCACTAAACTCGCTAAATCTAAAGAGATAACTCTTTTATTGAACAAGACCCTGCTAACCTCCTTATTTACAATTCTTAAGGCTAATCCTTCGGCGATGGCGCTTTTTCCAACACCTGGTTCACCGATGAGTAGCGGATTGTTCTTTTTTCTGCGGCTTAGAATCTGACTTACACGCTCTATTTCCTTTGTGCGACCTACAACAGGGTCAAGTCGCCCCATATCAGCCGCTCTCGTTAGATCCTTTCCAAAATTATCTAGGACTGGGGTTTTAGATTTTTCTTTCCGTCCACCTGCAGGGGAGTTTCTCCTGCTACTTGAAGGCGTGCTGCCTTCATCCATTTCACCTTCATCATAGCTCATGGATGGACTACTCAAATCATCTTTTGGCTCATCAGCAGTATCCGTTTCGATATAATTGCTTTGGTATTCACTTTTAACAGCATCGTAAGAGGCTCCAAACTGGGACATTACACCACTGATTGGGTCGTTATCATTGCGAAGAATACACAAGAGTAGGTGTGGAGTCCTGATAATTGGACTCTGAAAAAGCTTTGCTTCAAGAAATGTTGTTTTCAGCGCTTTTTCCGCTTGCCGTGTTAAAGGCAAGTTTTTACCGTTAGCCGCTTGATGCGTAGCATAGGGCGTAGAAATGCTCTCAATCTTCGTGCGAAGTTGTTTTAAATCCAATCCTAGATCTTTCAAAATCTGAATTGCTGTGCCTTCACCTTCACGAATGATGCCGAGCAATAAGTGCTCTGTACCAATATAATCGTGCCCTAAACGAAGGGCTTCTTCTTTGCTGTAAGTGATGACGTCTCGAACTCTGGGGCTAAAATTCTCTTCCATATTGCAACGGTTATTTGACCTAATGTGGTAATGCACATAGCGTGCCAACCCTATATCTCAAATCTAATGGCATAATTGCTCGGTTTGACGGGCACACAAGAGATGTTTTGTTAACATACACATGTGGATAAAAGGCGCAAGTTCAAAGCGCATTCTACGCACTATAGAGGGCTGAAAGGCTATATTTGAAAATTACGAAAAAACGCGGCGCTCGCCGCTCTAAATACTGACAATATGGCGCAGGGAGAAAAAATTATCCCAATCAATATTGAGGAGCAGATGAAGAGTTCCTACATCGATTATTCGATGTCGGTTATTGTTTCTCGTGCTTTACCGGATGTTCGCGACGGATTAAAACCCGTACACAGAAGAGTACTTTACGGCATGCATGACATGGGTGTAACCAGTACAAAGGCCTACAAAAAGTCCGCAAGGGTAGTAGGGGATGTATTGGGTAAATACCACCCGCATGGCGATAGCTCAGTGTATGATACCATGGTGCGTATGGCACAGGATTGGTCACTGCGATACATGCTCGTTGATGGCCAAGGTAACTTTGGTAGTGTCGATGGAGATAGTCCGGCTGCGATGCGATACACTGAGGTGCGTATGCGCAAGATCGCAGAGGATATGCTCTCCGATATTGATAAGGACACTGTTGATTGGCAACTCAACTTTGATGACTCATTAAAGGAACCAACTGTACTACCTACCAGAATTCCAGGATTGCTCGTTAATGGCGCCTCTGGTATTGCCGTAGGTATGGCGACCAATATGCCACCGCATAACTTAACCGAAAGTATCAATGCAATCAATGCGTACATCGATGATAGCGAGATTGATATTGACGGATTAATGCAACACATCAGTGCCCCTGATTTCCCAACTGGCGGAACAATCTATGGATACGAAGGTGTTCGCGATGCATTCCACACCGGTCGAGGTAGAATCGTCCTAAGAGGAAAAGCAATTATCGAAGAGGTTAAAGGCCGTGAATGTATTATCGTTACAGAGATACCTTACCAGGTGAATAAGGCGGAAATGATCAAAAAAACCGCTGAACTCGTTAATGATAAAAAAATAGAAGGCATCTCAGACATCAGAGATGAAAGTGATCGCAAGGGAATGCGTATCGTTTACGTCTTGAAACGTGATGCCGTTCCAAACGTAGTCCTAAACAAACTTTATAAATACACACAGTTACAGAGCTCATTCTCTGTGAACAATATTGCCTTGGTGAATGGACGTCCTGAGATGCTGAATCTTAAGGATATGATTCATCACTTCGTAGAACACAGACATGAAGTCGTAGTTCGTCGAACGGAATACGAGTTACGCCAAGCAGAAAAGCGCGCACATGTCCTTGAAGGATTGTTGATTGCAATTGACAATTTAGATGCGGTAATCAAGCTCATTCGTGCCTCTGCTACTCCAGATGAAGCGAAAAACGGTTTGATGACCGAGTTTAAACTGAGTGAAATCCAAGCGAAGGCTATCTTGGACATGCGTCTTCAAAAACTCACTGGTCTAGAGCGCGATAAGATCAAGGCTGAGTACGAAGAACTCATGAAGACTATCGATTATTTAAAATCTGTATTAGCAGATAAGGGTCTTCGTATGTCTATCATCAAAGAAGAACTTGAAGAGGTTAAAGTGAAGTTTGGTGATGAGCGCAGAACGGATATAGAATTTGCCGGTGGCGATGTAAGCATTGAAGATATGATTCCTGATTCTGAAGTGGTCATCACCATTTCTCACGCGGGCTACATCAAGCGTACAGCACTTTCAGAATACAAAAAACAGAACAGAGGTGGAGTAGGAGCTAAAGCTGCGAGTACTAGGGATCAAGACTTCATTGAACATGTTTTTGTAGCTACCAACCACCAGTACATGTTGCTCTTCACTGAGCAAGGACGCTGTTTCTGGATGCGAGTGTATGAAATTCCGGAAGGTACACGTCAAAGTAAAGGACGTGCAATCCAAAACCTAATCAACCTCCCTCAAGACGACAAGGTTTTGGCCTTTATTAATGTTCTAAATCTAAAAGACGAGGACTACATTAATAATCATTTCATCGTAATGTGTACCAAGCAGGGAATTATCAAAAAGACCAGCTTAGAGGCATATTCTCGTCCACGTGTAAATGGTATCAATGCCATAACCGTAAGGGAAGGGGATACCTTATTGGAAGCCAAACTTACGAATGGTGAGCAGGATATTATGCTCGCGGTGAAGAGCGGTAAAGCAATCCGATTCCCAGAAAGCAAGGTCCGCGGAATGGGGAGAAATGCCTCAGGTGTCCGTGCCATTTCTGTAGATTCAGAAAACGACGAAGTGGTAGGAATGATTGTGGTCAAAGAAGGAGACGGATTTGACGTTATGGTTGTAAGTGAACAGGGATACGGAAAGCGTTCATCACTTGAAGATTACAGAATCACGAACCGAGGCGGTAAAGGGGTTAAAACCATTACCGTGACAGATAAAACTGGAGAGTTGGTAAGCTTGAAGGCTGTGACTGATGAAGACGACTTGATGATCATCACGAAAAAAGGCACCATGATTCGAATGGGTGTTGATACCTTAAGGGTAATGGGACGCGCCACACAAGGTGTTCGATTAATCACATTGCGTAAAGGTGATGAGATTGCATCAATCGCCAAGGTACCTGCGTCTGAAGAGGAAGAAGAAATCGTCGATGCAGATGGAGTAGAGGTTATAGATGGAATTGACCCAACTACAGAAGCTACAGATGCATCGTCTGAAGAATCGAATGAAACAACTTCTGAAGAATAGTAAACTTGGCGCAATGTTTGTTTTACCTATGAAAACTACATTTGTAGCCACTTAAAAACGAAGAGATTAGAATTATGAAAAAGCTACTAGTCGCAGTATTAACCGCTGCAACTTTTATGGCAACAGCTCAGGAAGCCCCAAAGGTTACCAGTGCAATTATTGCTCTTAGAGGCAATGAACTTGTTGAAGCTAAAGGGTTTATCGATGAAGCAACCGCAATTATCGACGGTAAGAATCAGGCTGAAATCAAAGAGAAAATCATGTCAAAGTACCACTTTAACAAGGCGTTGATTTACTCTAAGATTGCTTCTTCACCAGATGCGGAAATCAAGGCTTTGGCTGCAGATGCAAATGAGGTTGCTGCACAAAGCTTGTTAGACTTGATTCTTTTTGAAAAGAATGCAAAAAAGCAACTGTATACGGCTGATGCACAGCGTGAATCACAAACGATCGCTTACAATTACTTGGTAGAAGCTGGTTCTGCCTATGAAGCAGGTGATTACGAAAAAGCGTATCAAGGATATATGAGCGCATTTGAATTAAAGAAGAATGAACTTCTTGGTGAATTTGCGTATCTCGATACAAGCTTATTATTCAACGCAGGTATTATAGCGGGTTCCGCTGGTGATCTAGAATCAAGCAGTGCTGCCTTTGCAGAATGCTTAGGACTTGGTTACAAGGGAATCACGTTCACTGCAACTGATATTTTAGGAAATCCTAAGCAATACCCAAACAAAGCAGCCCTAGATAAAGCGGTTGCAGGTGGTTTAGCTACTGATCCAGTTATTGGTGAGGATGTACGTCCAAGTATTTACATCAGTTTGATCAACAATGCTAAGAAATTGGAAAAGGTTGACGATTACAATAAATGGTTGACGGAAGCCCGTGTAGCATATCCGGAAAATAAGGATTTGCTTGATATCCAATTGCAGTCTTTCCTTGATGTAAAGGATTACGATGGCGCAATGAAGAACTTAGATGAAGCCATTGCGAAGAATCCAGATAAAGGCATTTATCATTTTGTAAAAGGAAATATCCTTCAAACAGAAATGAAAGATCTTGATGCGGCGTTGGTCGAATACAAAGCAGCGTTAGAGAAAGATCCGGAAATGAGTGATGCAATGTACATGTGTGGTCTAGTATATATCGACCGTGCAAATAAAATCACTGAGGAGATGAATAACCTGGGCTTGAATGAGACCCGTAAGTACAATGCGCTCAAAGACAAGCAAAAAGAAGTTTTCGGCGAATCACTTGAGTATTTTGAAAAGTCTTACGAAATGAATCCTGATGATATGGATATCGTTCGTGCACTTATGGAGGTTTACCGCAAGGTTGGCGATTACCAGAAGTCTATGGACATGAAAACCATTCTAGACGAAGCAGGAGAATAAACACATGCTACGATAGAAAGCCCGGTTTCAGTGATTCCGGGCTTTTTTGGATCTTTATTCTTTTTGGCTATAATATATATTATGTTAAATAGTATTTTTATAGAACTACTCCTCTGCGTGAGTATGATAGATAATTCGATTTCATATCCCGGCCCGATCTCAAATTAGGCCGATTCCGCAGATTTACGTCCACGCTTCATCGTAGTACTGGTTTTACTGTAGTTATCCTTTTCGCGAGCCATGGTATCCTCATATCGTGGATCTGGAACCATGGCGACTTTGTAGAGCGCCGAAGCTTCGATACTGAAGAAGCCAAATTCTTCCACAACGCGACCCTGTACACGATAAATACCTTTGCCACGAAACGGAAATTGTGCAGCGATGTTTGGGAAATGCACGCTGTCCAAGAATTCACCCTCTTGATCAACGAACGTGGCAAAATTCATTCGATCGCCTTTTATTGTTTTTGTGTCTTTCACCGTCACTAAATACCCGTACGAAATAACGAAGTGCCCCAGTTTATCGGGTAATTCCCTGGCCATAGTACCGTTCTCCAAAGGTTCATCGGCCAATTCAAACGGGTCACACAGTGGAAATCCTAGGAGCTCAATTTGATCGAAGGCTTCTTCGAGACTACTTTGTTGAAGTATTGGAATCTTATAATCGTGCGGTTGTTGATTGCCCTTAAATAAACTAGGTGGTGCTGCTATAACTTCTTTCGTATTACGGCCTCGAAGCATGTGATGGGCTTCCCAAAGTAAGGTTTGTTTTGACTTTCCAGTAAAGCGTAGGGCACCGATACGTATTAGTAATGAAATCTGCTCTATCCCAACAGGAACGCGGTCTATGAAATCTGCTAAATCCATAAAGGGTCCTCCCTCCTCGCGTTCACGCCCTATGTATACACCTATTTTTTCATCTAAACTTCGCAACAATACAAAGCCCAGGTAAATAGTGTTCCCTTGAATCACTGTAGGATAATCACCATACTGTACACAGGGTGCTTCGATCTGACCTCCATTGCGGCGAGCTTCGTGAACATAGAACTCTGTTCTGTAGAACCCGCCGAAATTATTTATCACCGCAACCATGTATTCCAAGGGATAATGTGCCTTCAAATAGAGGCTTTGATAGCTTTCTACGGCATACGATGCACTATGACCTTTAGCAAAAGCATAGCCTGCAAAACTTTCTATTTGACGCCAAATCTCACGACTCAGTTCTTCACTATATCCTCGCTCCCTACAGTTTTTAAAATATTGATTTTCAACATTTTGAAACTCTCTTCTTGAACGAAATTTCCCTGACATTCCTCGACGCAATACATCGGCTTCTCCCAGCGAAAGCCCTGCGAAATAATGGGCGACTTTGATGACATCTTCTTGGTAGACCATCACTCCAAAGGTGTCCGGCATAATCTCAAGCATCACAGGGTGTGCATCCTTTCTACGCTCTGGATCAGTAAACCGCAGTATATACTCACGCATCATCCCACTATTACTTACTCCTGGGCGAATAATGGAACTGGCCGCGACCAGTCCTAAATAGGTATCGACCTTGAGTTTTTTAAGTAGCATTCTCATCGCCGGCGATTCCACATAGAAACATCCCATGGCCAAGCCATTTCGCAGTAAGTTTTTAATGGCCTCATCTTCTTTAAACCGCCGTAAGTCACGTATATCTATAAATGGACGATCCGGCTTGTTCTTTGCCACGATGGCTAGGGTGTCCTGAATTTTAGAAAGACCTCGCTGGCTCAGGATATCAAATTTATGCAGGCCAATATCTTCAGCGATGATCATATCAAACTGCACAGTTGGAAATCCTTTGGGAGGCATAAAAGTCGCGCTGTGGTAGTGCAAGCTTTGCTGTGCGATTAGTATTCCTCCTGCATGAATACTAAGGTGGCTTGGAAACCCTTGTATGTAAGTGCTATAACGAAGTACGAGATGGGATAATTGATCGAGCGAGCCCGATGAGAAATTCCCTTTACTTAGTTTGTCTATCTCGTGCTTGGGTAAACCGAACACCTTCCCTAGTTCTCGAACCACCGATTTGTACTGAAATGTGTTGTAAGTAGCTAACAGTGAGGTATGTGGGAACCTTTTGAAGATGTACTGGGTGATATCCTCGCGATCGCGCCATGAAAAATCAAGGTCAAAATCTGGTGGTGAGGTTCGATGCAGGTTGATAAATCGCTCGAAGTACAGGTCCAGTGCGATTGGATCAACATCCGTGATTTTAAGAAGGTAGGCGACAATGCTGTTGGCCCCGCTCCCCCGCCCCACGTAGAAATAACCACGTTTTTGAGCGTAATTCACAATATCCCAATTGATTAAGAAGTAGGACACAAAGTTCTTTTGGGCGATGAGGTCCAGTTCTTTCTCAATGCGTTCCTTGACCTTGAAGTCTGACTGTGGATAGCGGTACGGTAAGCCGTCGTAGCAAAGCTTTCTTAGAAGTTTCAGGTCCTTTTCGCGTGAACCTGAATAGGTCTGAAGATTTAGCGCGGCGTCCTCCGGTAAGGTCATTTTACAGTCCTGAAGGATTTGAGCTGCATTTCTAAGGAGTTCAGGTGCGGATGCATAGGCCTCACGAAGGGCATGATCTTCTAAATACAGGTCGTCGATGCTGCCTTGGGCTTCTTTTGATAGTTTGCTGAGCAGGGTATTTTCATCAATGGCTCGGAGCAAGCGATGCGCGTTGTGGTCCCGTTTTCCTCTGAAAGAAGCAGTTGGGAACGCGACGAGTTTGTGCTTCGCATCTTTCCACTTTCGAAACGGTAAGGACGGAACTTCGGAGGGTGTAATGCCTATACATTCATTGTTCGCAAGATCCTTTAAGTCAATATCTGAGGAGGTTGGATAAATGATCCAAGTATTGGCAAGGGTCTTTCTATCAGGGCGCTGTGGAAATTTTACGCTGTGATGTAAATGCCAACTTAGATGGTCGTTGATTTCCCGCATCCCTTCCCAATTTCTCGCCAGCATTACATAGCATTGGCGAGTACCATTACGAAAATCAACACCTACCACAGGGCGTTTATTGGGATGATTACGCATGAGGTGCAAGACCGTCATGCACGCCGAAGTGTTGTTAATGTCTGTCAATGCCATCACAGGCCAGGGCTGGTCTTCAAAGAATTTTATCCATTCTTTAGGCGACACGATTCCATAGCGCAAGCTGTAATAACTGTGCGTATTCAATAGCATTTCCCCTACCCGATTTTAGAATCCTAAGTCCAGTTTTCGTTGGCGTGCTTGGGTCATTCCCATGCCTTGTAAAGACAGGTGTGAATAGATCTCGTAATCATATTCCGGAACTAGACGCTCCCCTATGGGCTTCAAGAGTTCAGGACCATTAGCGCTTGGGCTTTTAATGGCTGCAGAGATGGGATACGCATTGAGTTCTTCCGAGGGGTATGGATTTAACAGGTCTGTGATTTCTGCCAGCGGAATGGATGGGTTCAACCAGATTTGCTCGTCCTCTTCTTGAAGAATTACGGGCGATCGGTGGTGATCTATGGCTGCCGTGATTTTGTTCTGAACGGTTGTAATGATGGCATAGCTATCTATGATTTCGCCAGTATCCGGATTTACCCACGAATCGTAAATACCTGCAAAGGCAAAAGGCGCTCCATCTCTTTTGTAGACTACATAGGGTTTTGAGAGGCGTTCCTTTTGAGGTCCTTCGATAAACGCATCTGCAAGAACTAAACAGCGCTTTGAGCGAATGCTCTGACGAAATGCGGGCTTAGTCGTAATGCCTTTTGCACCGCGATAGGCCGGATCATTCTCCGAATTGTGGTCTCCTTCAGAGCGGGCATTGAACAGATGGAACGGCTTCTTAGCCCAATACGGGGTAAAGCCGAAGCGGTAATGCTTAATGGTCCCTGGGTGCTCCTGGGTGATTACAGCGCCTAAATCACCAATGCTCGTGTTTGTATTAGGTGCATAGAGATCCGGGCGCTCTACGATAGCACTGAAGCGCTTTTCTACTGCTTTAATCTTACTGATATTGACGTATCTGCCACACATGGTACTCTTCTCTCTAAGTTAAATTCTTTTTACTGATGTCTGTTGGCCAATAGCGGCGGCGGTTCTCCATTGAAAGGATTGGTCCTTCCTATGGTCTTTGCGCCTAGTGAGACTGCTCGTAAAACAGAGCGATCGCCAAAGCGTTGACGAATGTGATCCATTGCACTGTAGAGTCTACTCAATTCCTCACTTTCTTCAAAGAGATTCATTTGGTAGCCACCGCCAACCAAATGAGAACAGCGTACACCCACTAAGCGGACTAATAGCCGGCGGTCATAGAGACGCTTGAATAGTTCCTTCACCTTGGGAATGAGAATATGGTCAGCTGCGGTATACGGAATACGCGCTTGTAGCGTATGGGTATTAAAGTCTGAATAACGGATTTTAACCGTGATGCAAGACGTGAGTTTATCGCCTCTACGCAGCTGGTAAGCCAAATTTTCCGCCATGGCTACTATGATTCCTTCGAGTTTGACCACATCAATGGTATCCTTGGCAAAGGTTCGTTCGGTAGAGATGCTCTTTCGCTCTTGATACGGTACCACAGGACTTTGATCGACACCTTGTGCTTTGTGCCAGATTACCGATCCATGTTTCCCCATCACACTTTGCATCATCTCCAAGGGCATTTCCTGAAGCGTCTGTATGCGTCGTACCCCAAGATTTCGAAGCGTTTGGTACGTCTTCTCTCCAACCATAGGTATTTTTCGCACTGATAAGGGCGCCAAAAACGGGCGTTCTAAGCCTTTTTGGATGTAAATCTTATTATTGGGTTTCGCCTCGCCGGTTGCGACTTTACTAACGGTTTTATTTCCAGAAAGGCCGAAACTGATCGGCAGTCCGGTTTCTCGAATGACCTTATCTCGAAGTTCACTAGCAAACTTGAAGTTGCCGAAGAATCGATCCATGCCTGTGAGATCCACATAGAACTCATCCACAGAGGTTTTCTCGTAGACCGGTACATCCTCTTTGATCACATCTGTGACCAGGTTGGAGTACTTGCTGTAGTTGGCCGAATTTCCACGAATCACAATGGCTTCAGGACAAAGGTCTTTTGCCATTCGCATGGGCATGGCAGAGTGCACACCGAATTTTCGTGTTTCATAGCTGCACGCAGCCACTACTCCACGATCACCAGTTCCTCCAATAATAATAGGTTTTCCCATGAGACGCGTATCCATAAGACGCTCTACAGAAACAAAGAATGTATCTAAATCCAGATGAAGGATGGAACGGTCCATGAGTGGGTATTTATGAGTTTTAGGGGTGTTCACAGCCTATTTGAGCGGCCCAAGGGCCGCTCAAATAGCAATGCTTGTATGTATTTTTTTCTAGTTGTCCTTGAGCGTACTCATCTCCTTGCGCAGGTCTGCGACCATATGCATAAGCTGAGACATCTCTTGATTTGTACCCGCTGCCGGAAGCTCGAAACAAGTGTAGCCAACGGCTTTCCAAGCTTCTACAAGTCGATCAACAGGTACGGTATACGGTGCAAATTGCGGGTTATCGGATTTGAGCATTAGCTCACCAACGTGCAGGTTGTTAATTACACGCTTGTACACAACACCTTCATCCTTAGTAATGAGTACATAACAATCGTCATTACGGATGGATTTCCAGTCTTGAACATATTCCGTGATTACATACGAACCCGGTTTAATGGGAAGCATGCTCTCTCCACGAATTTGGAAAACGCGGTAGGTACGGTCTTGTGGAAGTTCAGGGAACGGCATAGAGAAACGTGGCAACGCGCCTATGTAATCTGCATCTCCATACCCCGCTAAATATCCGGCAGAGGCCTTTACTGGAACCAAGGTTCCCAACTCTTTCTCATCTGTACCGTCTACAACCACAGGAAGAATGCGCAACTGTGCACCACTTACATCTGCTTTTGGAATAGATCCGCCGCCGGAAAGATCTTTGTTTACGAAATCATCTAAGCGAACCTGGAAATACGCTGCAAGATGTTGCAAGGTGTGCAACCTAGGTTCCGCCCTACCTTCTTCATAGGCACCGATCATGGCACGCTTTACTCCAATCTTTACCGCTAACTGCTCCTGCGTCAGCGCTTCTTTCTTTCGAAGAAACTTCAAATTGTTCTTTACGTAGTTCATACAGCGTATCTTTAAAAACCAAGGCACAGCATGCCCTGTTGATTTACAATGCTAATTTAGTTAGAATTCTAATATTTTCATCATTCGCTCTGTTATTTTTTTGACGTGGAGTTAAAAAAGGTCTTAAATACCTGTACTGTTGCTAAGGACGAGATATATGCCCGATGGATAGAAGCTGCCATTACGGAAGAAAAAGTATTGCATGCTGTTGTGGAACTAGCCTTTGGCGGTACGGAACGAGAACGCACTAGAGCTTGCTGGATTTTGCATCATATCGGGGATCGGAAGCCAAAATTGTTGAATGTATTTGTTCCACGAATGATCGAACAATTGGACCATAGCACCACAGATGCCGAGGTCCGATTCATTTTGCGCTACTTCGCTACCCAAGAACTTCCAGAGCGCGAAAGCGATAAGGGCCTATTATTGGATTACAGTTGGAACTGCATGACCAACCAAAAGTCTGCAATCGCACCGCGGGTCTATGCTATGACTATTGCGTATAAGATGTGTGGAGCGCACCCGGAATTGGCCCAAGAATTGGCGCAAACCATTGAAAACGTTGTAGAATACGGCAGTGCAGGTATGAAAAACCGCGGAGGCAAAATCATACAATGGCTGCGAAAAGATGGGCTACTCTAAGGGGTAACCGGCCATGGCATTGCCCGCAAGAAAGCCACCAGTCCAAGCCGCTTGGAAGTTGAATCCACCAGTAATGCCATCGATATCAAGGATTTCACCGGCCAAATAGAGGTTCGGACACAGGCGACTTTGGAACGTTTTAAAATCTACTTCTTTTAGATCCACCCCTCCTGCTGTCACAAATTCTTCTTTGAAAGTCGATTTGCCGGAGACTTGGAATACTGCACTGGTCAACTCGGTGCAAAGATCCTTGAGGTGCTTGTTGCTCAAATCGCCCCAAGTTGCTGTGTTCTTAATCCCTGCAGCCTCAACCATCGATTTCCAAAGGCGCAATGGCATTCCAAACATGGCGTGGTTGCCAATTCTTTTCTTCCCATTATCCTTCTTTTCGTCATTTAGCTCAGCTAATACGAGATCCTCATCCCTACCAACCCAATTAATCAAAATCGGGAATCGGTAGAATCGATCGCTCAACTCGCGCGCACCCCAAGCGCTCAAACGCAATACGGCCGGGCCTGAAAGTCCCCAATGTGTAATGAGTAAAGGACCGGAAGCCTCCAAGTCCGAAGCGGCAATCTGAACAGTTGCATTGGGCACACTAATGCCACTGAGCCCCTTGATACGTGGGTCTTTAATGTTGAATGTGAAGAGCGATGGCACAGGTTCAATAATCTTATGACCTATCTTTTTGAGGTTATCCCACATCATTTTCGACGAACCGGCGGCAATCATTACCGCATCCGCCTCATAGGTCCTTCCATCATTAGTTTTTACCTCCCAAGTACCGTCATCATTGGGTTGAAATGATTTCACTCCGGAAGATGTAAGCACAGCTATTCCATTGGATTCCGCCATATCAAGCAGACAATCGATAATGGTTTGAGAAGAATCGGTCACTGGAAATACGCGGTTGTCCGATTCAATTTTCAGCTCCACACCACGGTCGGCGAACCACTCCATGGTGTCGCCTGGTTGAAATTTGTGAAACGGGCCTAAGAGTTCGCGACTGCCACGTGGATAAAAAGTAACCAGCTCTCGAGGGTCAAAACATGCATGGGTAACGTTGCAGCGACCGCCACCGCTGATCAATACCTTACCAAGGACATCCTTTCCCTTTTCCAGTAAGATGATTTCGGCTTCAGGATTTGCTTCTGCACAAGCTATGGCAGCAAAATAGCCCGCTGCACCACCACCAATAATAACCACTCGTTTTTCCATTCCGCAAAATTACATCAATAAAGCCTTTAACAATGATGTCTAAAAAATAACAAAGTGGTAATTTTGCAACGAAATACTGCAATACGATGAATTTACGTGAAGCCTTAGAGGAATGCCTGCGCAAACGCCCTTTCATTGAAGAGGCCCTACAAGAAGACCTCATTAATCTTAGTTCTTTAGCTCGAGCAATCCGACCAGATATTGAACGACTCATAGGCAAAGAAATCAAGGAAAGCGCCGTAGTCATGGCCATTCGACGCCGTGAGCCTCGTTTACAACTTAAAATGCAGCACAAACTGCAACAGTTCATCGCATCCCTTGGAGACATTATTGTGCGATCAAACCTAGTTGCCTACACCTACAAGAAAACACCCGTCCTCACTGCAAAACAAGCCGTATTTCTGGATGCCATCCAAGGCAAACCTTCGGGTTTCCACAGTTTTACTGGCGGTATGGAAGAGACCACGGTGGTCGTAAGCGAAGATTATTCGACCGATTTGGAGTTGGCCATGCAAGGCGAGCAACAACTCAGTGTTGCCAAAGACCTGAGCTCAATCACATTGCGATTGCCAACCAGTAGCTCAGAGGTCATTGGACTGTACTATTTCTTCTTTAAACACATCGCTTCGGCAGGTGTGCCGATTAAAGAAATTATCTCAACTACGAACGAAGCAACCTTCATCGTGCACAATGATGATGTGAACGCGGCATTCTCTACCATCAATACCATTAAGCGCGCCACTTAACTGTGAATAACTGATACTTATTCCGCTTTCTTGGTTTTCCAATTCGACCGCCCCAATTTCTTGGGACTAATCTAAATTTCTAATAAAATGGAAAATCAAGTTCAACTCATTGGAAACTTGGGAATGGATCCCGAGTCAAAACAAATCAGTGATTCACTAAAAGCCTCGTTCACACTGGCGACCAACACGGTCTATCGCGACAGTGATGGCAACAAAAAAACCATGACCGACTGGCACAACGTCGTCGCTTGGGGTGGTCTTGCCCAAACCATCGCCCAATACGTTAAAAAGGGTGATAAAATTGGAATCGCAGGCCGATTAGTTACTCGTTCATACGAGGACGAAAAAGGCACCAAGAAGTACTATACAGAAGTAATTGCGAAGGATTTGCTCATGCTCGGGTCGAAGCGCAGTGAAAAAAACTGACCCCTCCCAACACCAGGCCTGTGGCCTGGTGTTGGTTATCCTTGACTTATAAGTTGTCCTTCCTCAAAAAGATAATCACCAAAAACACCCGTAACGGGCTTGTCTATTTGCAAGGGTTGCGTAAGGCCAATTGAAGTTCCATCCACTTCCTTCATTCGAGGGCGTGAAGCCAGGTCACCTAGATCATCCACGACATACAAAAGGCCCATAGCATGACCATTGACGTATTGGATGCGCTTAATAGCAACATCTACACGCATGTGTGCATACAACACATTAGTGAACACCAACTCTAACAAGCCGTTTTCATTCAGAGGAAGTGCATCATATGGCTCACTACCCCCTTCGTAACCTGCATTTAGGGTTTTTAATATGAGGTTCAAACCAAACGCACGGGCTTTCTTGCGATTGAAGTCGCCTACGGCCACTCCGCTTTCAATAAGAATGTTAGGAAGACCATTTGCCATGAGGTAATCGCCTATGGCTGTTGGGTAAAATTCATCCGTATAGCGGCCTACACCCGCTAAATCTGTATTCATCGATACGAGTGCATTGCTCAGTCGTACCATGGTTTTCTTTCGTAACGGAGTTACAGCGCGACTTTTTTCAGCGCTCGGTACCAACAATGAAGTAAAGGCCGGAATTCCATCGGTATGGAAAATGGTACGTTGATCATGAAGGTTAAAACATAATTCTGGCTCATGCATCTTGATCCAACCGATGAGCTTTGCACTTTCAATGGTTTGAAATGCTCTGAAGTCGCGATTCAAATCTATACCGATTCCGTTTCTTCTTGAATACCGAACGTAAGCATCAGGGTTCGCAACAGGCAATACATGCAGTGTGAATTCAGCTAAATCCAACTGTTTCTTTTGAAACAATTCTACAAGTGCAAGGAGCATGAATATCCCAGTTGTTTCATTTCCGTGCATACCTGCCCAGATACAAATGGAACGCGGACCATTTCCCAGTTTCTTATACAACAACGGTCGTTCCTCACTTGAGTAGCCTAGAATATCCCAATCAAAGGCTGTCCTGATCTTCTCATAGGTTATATACCACTCGTTTTGAGATAAATAAGTGCTATCGGATGTACTAAACATTCTTGTAGATTTATACTTGAAGTTACATCACATAACTGACTTTTACCCAAATACAATTCTTATGAACTGGAAGTATTCCATTTTCGCCGTTGTAGGATTCATTTCAACCGCATGTGTTACAGATGAAACAACTGTAACTATCGGCTTTGGTAGCTGTAATGAGCCTAATCAAACGGACCATCTACTACCAACGTTGAGTGCAGCATTGGACACCCTTGATACCTATATCTGGCTTGGTGACAATATCTACCTTCAAGACCAGCAGTGGGACAATTACAAGAGCACAATGGAACGGTATAATGAGGTATTTGGATCTCCCGTATTTCAAGAGATCCTTGGTAAAACCCGACATTTAGCGATATGGGACGATCATGATGCGGGGCCAAACGATTGTGATTTGTCCACGTTTAGCGGATTTTCTACCACTATGCGGGCGTTTAAGGACTTCTGGCAGCCCTCTTATTACCAACCAGATTCCAATAGTTACTACGGCCGTACTACCCTCGCAGAAGGTCGTGTAGAGATTTACTTACTGGACAACCGTAGCTTTCGCACAGACAAGGACAGCTTTCATGCCACTGTTTTTGGGGTTGAACAACTCAATTGGTTCCACAATACCCTGCAACAATCTACGGCAGAGGTACATTTAATCTGTATGGGCGGCCAACTTTTGAATACCGCTCAAGTCTTTGAGAATATGAGCAACTATCCTCATGAGCGCGAAATACTCTTACAATGGCTTTCTGAGGCACCAGGAGCGCCGATTGTATTGACTGGAGACCGTCATAGCGGTGAAATTAATGCTATTGAAATCAATGGAAAGAAGATTGTAGAGGCATGTGCATCACCTATTACAGCCAATGCGCATCCCCATCACGATGAAGAAAATACTACAAGGGTTCACGAGGGCACTACCGATACTCAACATTTTGGAACACTTCGTTTGAACTCGGAAAAGGGACAATGGAATATTTCCGTTTCATTAATAGACTCAGAAGGTGTTGCTTTGTTTCAATACAATTACGAGGTGTGAAACAATTAATTAAAACAGTTTAATCAATTGTTTTTCAATAGATTGAATATATTGTAATGAAGCAAGACTTTACTCAATATCTTATCCCTTAAAAGCACCGGAATCTTAAGCGAAATTTCATTTGAATTCTATTTTTGAAGTGTTTCAATTGTATTACATTTGTAACTATGGAAGATGTAGTACACAGGATTCAAGAGTATATGGACCGAAATGGTCATAATGCGACCACATTGGCGAAAGCCATTGGCATGAATCGCCCTACGCTTGTGCACATTTTAAACGGACGTAATAAACCGAACTTACAGCTGCTCCAACAATTGGCCTTATTCGATGCTAAATTGGATCTACGTTACCTATTAACAGGGGTTAAAAGCGAAAACTCATCTCAAGTGCCTCCGCAAAAAGAATTGGAACTAGCCCCTCCCACTCCATTGGCGCAACCCGAAACAATGTCCTCCGAAAAACTGTTGGTATTAAATCCAAATGGCACTTGGAATAGCTATACTAAAGAAGCGTAAAGCGCGTATATTTGTACTGAATTCACAGGACTATGATTACAAAGAACAAAGTACTACTCGGTTTAATTATCGTTGCGTTCGTTTCACGAATTGCTCCACATTATCCAAACTTTACTGCAATGGGTGCTCTTGCATTCTTTGGTGCAACACGTACGAAGAACACTTGGGCTACACTTTCAATAGTTTTTGGTGTAATGATGCTTAGTGATTTAATCATCAACAACATCGTTTATCCGACCGGTGAGTTTGTGCTGATGTATTCTGGCTCTTTGTTTACATATGCTGGATTCGCTGCATATGCCCTTCTTGGTAGATATGCATCAAACGGAAAGAATACTGCTGGTCTGATGCTACTAGGCTCTTTAAGTTTCTTCCTCCTAAGTAACCTTGGCGTTTTCTTTAGCGCCTTTAGTTTATTTCCCCAGAATATTGGAGGGCTGATGGCCACTTACGCGGCGGCTATTCCATTCTACGCACCAGAATTGATCTCCACAGCATTGTTCAGCGCTTTGGCTTATGCTGCAGAGACCAAATTCAGTGCTGTTAAGGCCTAATAAATTACCTGGCGAGGAATCACTCCCGCTGGAACCGTTTCTATCAAATCTCCGGTAGTCGAATAAACGCGTAGCTCACCGTTGCTCGCATAATCTTTTGCGTCCAAGAAGAACAGATTGCCTTCATGCATGTTCAGCTTGTACCCACCCGGTAATGTCATTGTAGCGGTTTGCCAACCTTGACCCGGTGTCCACTTTACAATGGCACCATCGTAGGATGCATTTAAAAAGTAACCGTTCGTACCATCACTTACTAGGGAAATCGCGTGTTTATTGGTATTCGGAGCAACTACCTCTTCTGTAAAGCTCGATCCTGTGTATTTCCATATGCTTGATTTGGTATCTGGAGCAACACCAAAATTTTGCTCTCCTGAATTCAACACATAAAGTTCATTTCCTATTACCGCAAAGGAATTGGGAACATCCCCCGTATTGTGGAAGGTAGTCTCAAAGGTGCTCAAATTGACTTCAGCAATTTTGTACGGTGCAGCATAGGTTCCGACAGCCACAAACAACGTATTGTCAAAAAGCGTCATCTGCTCCGTAAAGTTCCCCATGTAAAGGCTATCCACCTGAGCACCAGTTTCTTTAGACAATACATATACGGCGCTATCCTTCCAATTCGAGACAAATACATTGCTGCCGTGTGCCGCGAGGTAACGCGGTTGCTCCATATCTACTGTCCATTTATGTTCAAGCGTATTTCTATTGAAGGCGCGAACGTTGTTGCTATTATTCAATGTAACAAACAACAGCGAATCACTCTCTAGCATGTGTTGCGCAACGTTCCCTAAGGGAAAGCCGTTTACTGTCGAAAATGCCGATTCAATCAACGTGTCCGCATCATATGCTGTTATTGTTCCTGTACCTACACCAAAAGGACCTTCGTTTAGGATTAGGTGTAAATCAGTATAAAAGCCACTCGGCCCAGAAGCAGGTGGGGTTTTACCGCAAGAAGCTAGTACTAATGCAGCGAAAATGGTTACAATGGATGTAATTCTCATTTGTTACGATTGAAGTTTAAAATTGATTAAAAAAGTTCTGCCCGGCATTGGATAGAATTGATAGTATTGACGCTGAGCTCCAGAGACATTTTCCATGCGCAACGTACAATGCCAGCGCTTTTCCTTACTGCTCAAAGAATATGCCAAATCAAACCAAGATTGAGCGGGCAATTCGCCGGATGCAGCGTTGTCCCGCAAAGAATGTCTTAAACCGGTATAATATCCGCGAATCATAAGTTTACCCACGGGTAATGTTTGCTCCACGGTATACACCGCCTGCAATGCAGGTCTGTAAATCAGTTGCTTCCCTATAATGTTGGGATTGTTGGAGGCGACATCTAGAATACGGCTGTATTGATGGGTTAGATTAAGGTCGTGATGTTGGTTCCACCATTTTTTCGCTAGACTCATGCTTGTAGTGCTCGTGTATACGGAGTAATAGTTTTGTGGTGTCCAATTACCATCGCTGCCTGGAGCCCATTGAATCATTTGATCATAATACAATTGGTCACTCGTAAACCTAGCATCAATATCATTTTTCAATTCTAAGGAGTACTTAAGTCCATAAGAGCGTTCTGCTGCTACATCTAAGTTCCCGCCGGGGTTCCAATACAGTTCATTCAGGGTAGGCAACCTGTAATATGTTCCAGCTGACCATTGTTGAAGAAGGGTTTGCGTGGACCTCTCGTACAAGGCATAAGCGCTCGCGTACGATCGATCATTGTAGTATGCGCCGCGTCCAACCAAGTGAATCTTTTTAGAAGGACGGTATACCACATGGCCTTGCGGCATCCAAGTACGGGCCATTCGGTTTGTACCCGATGCACTAAACCGATTCAAGGTAAGATAACCATCAATGGATTTTGAGGCATAGCTGTACTGCGCGGTTAGCTGGCCAAAGGTGTTGGTATCGTGCAGCACCCACGCGGACATAGTATCTGTGTAGGCCTGCCATTCTTGCGAGGCATAGAGCTTTAGTTGATTATTTCCTCGCTGCAATTTGTATTTAAATCGGACCGTTTCGTCCTCGAGATGATTGATGTACCCTGGACTTAGTATCGAGCCGCTGTTGTTTTTTTCACTCTGCGTGTACCACAGGTCTGACTGCCATAGGGTTTTGCCCATAGTGCCGCTAAACCGTTGTAGATAACTTAAGTCCGAATAGTTGTTGCCTACCAATCGTCCAGTAAGAGTTCCTATCCGGTAATCGTATTCATTTGAGCTACTGTTAAATCGGACGATACTTTGGTAGCGCACTTTTGCAAAAGATCCCCAAGAATAGGCATTCAGCGACCTTTCTCCAATACTGCTCGCGCCAATGGTGGTAGTGGTTCCTCTTCCCTTTTTCTCCTCTAAGCTTAAGTTAAGGGCTCCCATAGAACCCATTGCCGCTGTTGCTCCACCATTGATTCCATCCACAATTGAATTGGTACGAAGCATGAGAGCGGGCACTAAACTCAGATCCATCACTCCTGTAGCCATGCTGCTGATATCTATTCCGTCCCATAGAACGCGGCTTTGCTCACTAGAAGCTCCTCCAAAGGAAGAGACCGTTACACTGCCAGGAGAATATTGTTTTAGGATAAACCGTGAATCTTTTTGAAGGTAATCGGATGCACTTTCTATATCAATGGCCAAAGAATCAGCTGAAGTACGGTATTCATCGCTCTTCGAGAAAGAGCCGATGATTTCAGCGGTCCAAAGTGTGTCCGATTGTGCCCACATCAGTGAAGGACACGCAAAGACCAAAAAAAGCAGCGTTGTTTTTTTCATTCTATTCCAGCACTTGACCCAGAGCACCATTAAATATTCATTGCAGGCCAAGTCTTCTGGCTCTCCGCTCCCACACCAACCTTCCCGCCTGAGCAGTGGATCAAGATGCTTTCAACACGAATTACAGCTTCTGGCAAAGCCCCGGACTTCAACCGGGTTCCTTCTTCGAGTCAGCTTCCGCTAACCAACCTGCACATCAAAGATACAGCTATGCGTAACGTCCGAATAGCTTGAGTGCACTATTATATGAACTTTCTAATCGCAACGGATCAACTGTAGAATTATGACCGCTTGTAGCCAATGCATTCAAAACTTTTTCGGTAGGCATATTTCCGATAAGCGAATCCGATGCAAAAGGACATCCACCAAACCCTTTCAGTGCCGTGTCAATTCTCGTACATCCATTCTCTAGAGCAACAAGAGCCTTCGAAGCCGCTTCATCATACGTACTGTGCATGTGTGCTCCCCAAGGTTTAGGGCAATGCTTTTGCATGAGGCGGCATAAGTCGGCTACGCTTTCAATAGTCCCTTGACCAGTGGTATCACTGAGGGACACGACATCAGCGCCGCATGCTATGGCTTGATCCAAACGTTCTAAAACCATGCTGTGCTCATAAGCTTCATCGTAGGGGTTGCCAAAAGCCATGCTGAGGTATACCACTAACTCTACGTTTTGAGCAATGGCCAAGTCCTTCACGCGTTTCAAGTCGTCCATGGCATCCGAAATATTTTTCCTCGAATTACGCAATTGAAAAACTTCACTCACACTAAATGGATAACCCCAAGCGTCAATAAAATCGTACGATGCAGCCCTCCTAGCGCCACCCTCATTCGCAACTATTGAAAGGAGTTGAGTTTCAGATTTTGAGCGCGCATCCTCCAGGGCAGCAAACAGTTCTTTAGCGTCGGCCATTTGAGGCATGGCACGAGGACTAACAAAGCTACCTGCATCGATGGTATGGAAACCACATTGAAGCAATTGTTCGATATATCGGACCTTATCAGACGTAGGGATGAATTCGTGAATGCCTTGCCAGGCATCGCGGGGACACTCTACAATAGAGATTTGGTTCATTTCGGAGAGTTGGATAGGTTCTCCTTCGAAATTACAAATTGTGGAGGATTTTACGCACCATTGCAGGACCTTCATACAAAAATCCTGTCCACACTTGAACAAGGTCCGCACCTGCTTCAATTTTCTCTTTTGCGTCGGCACCAGTGAAAACACCACCTACCGCTATAATTGCAACATCTTTTTGAAGTTTTGACCGCAAATAACGGACTACTTCGGTGCTTCTTTCACGTAGAATTTTTCCGCTTAATCCACCTGCACCAATGGCTTCGACTTTCTCTGGATTTGCTTTTAAACCTTCACGTGAAATAGTTGTATTTGTGGCGACTACACCATCAAGTTTTAAGTCATTAATGATATCAATGATATCATCCAATTGACCTTCCGTTAGATCTGGAGCAATCTTGAGTAAGAGTGGCTTTGCTCCTAAATCATTATTCTTCTTTTGTACTGCTTTTAAAAGCTTGGTAAGCGGCTCTTTTTCCTGAAGTTCACGCAGATTTGGTGTGTTTGGTGAGCTTACGTTCACCACAAAATAATCCACTACAGGATGCAACGCCTCAACACCTATTAGATAGTCATTCAAGGCTTCTTCATTGGGGGTTACCTTGTTTTTTCCAATGTTCCCGCCAATGATGATATCGGTTTTCTTTTTTCGCAATCGTATGACCGCTTCTTCCAAGCCGCCATTATTAAAGCCCATTCTGTTAATCACTGCCTCATCTTCCACGAGACGAAATAAACGCGGCTTTGGATTTCCCGGTTGTGCTTTAGGAGTTAAGGTTCCGATTTCAATAAAGCCAAAACCAAAACTTGCGAGTTCATTGTAAAGCTTAGCATCCTTATCAAATCCCGCGGCCAAACCGATGGGATTTCTGAATTTTAAACCCATAACTTCTTTTTCCTTACCCTTCGTAGTACCGAAGAACACCTTAACTATGGCGCTTACCCCAGGAATTTTAAATGCCCATTTCAATGTCGAAAAGGTGAAATGGTGCGCTTGTTCAGCATTCATTGTAAAAAGAATGGGACGTATGATGCTTTTGTACATGCTAGTAAGATTTCAATCGTGCCAAATCACGTTTGGCATCCTTATCTTTTAATGACTGACGTTTGTCGTAGTTCTTTTTCCCTTTAGCCACCGCAATATTTAGCTTTATCCAGCCTTTCTCTGATATGAACAGCTTGGTCGGTACGATGGTGATGCCTTGATCTATTACGGCCTTCTCAATCTTATCCAACTCTCTTTTACTCAAGAGCAACTTGCGCTCGCGAATGGGATCATGATTGAAGATGTTGCCGTGCGACCACTCTGCAATGTTCATTCCTTTGATAAAAAGTTCGCCCTCGGTCAAATAGCAGTAGGCTTCTGCAATAGAGGCCTTGCCCATGCGAATACTCTTGACTTCCGTACCCACCAACTGCATTCCAGCGGTGTACGTATCCAACCATTCATAGTCGAATTTGGCGCGCTTATTTTTAATCTCGATGGATTTCATACCGCAAAGGTACGTTACTCGCGGTCTTTAAGCATGGGAACAAAGGCTGCATCTCCCAACACCTTTTGAACAAAAGTGCCATCAGCCTTCTTTTTAATTCGAACCATTTTTTGACTTCCCTCACCTACTGGAATGATCATGATACCGCCAGGCAGCAATTGACCAAGCAGTGCCTTTGGAACATAGGGTGCACCACAGGTCACAATAATTCTATCAAAAGGAGCAAAAACAGGCATTCCTTTGAAGCCGTCACCGTACTTCATTTCTGCTCGGTAACCCAGTACATCTAACATCGCTTTTGCAAAATCGAATAATTCCTTTTGGCGCTCGATTGTAAATAGCTTTACCCCAAGTTCGCATAGCACAGCCGCCTGATAGCCACTGCCAGTACCTATTTCAAGCACTTTCATTCCAGGCTTTACCTCAAGAAGTTCCGATTGCCACGCAACAGTGGAAGGGTGACTAATGGTTTGATCCGCAGCAATTGGAAAGGCTTTATCTTGGTATGCATGCTGATGAAATCCACTTTCCAGAAACCAATGACGAGGAATCTTATTCATAGCTTCCAATACGCGAGAACCTGCCAATCCTTTGTCTTTTAAAGCATTGCAAAGAATGGCGCGTTGACCTTGATGTATGGAAGAATCTATGAATTTCACAATCGGAAAATACTGCCAACTAATGCCTCTTTCATTCATGGCACCGGTTGTTTTTAACAAATTGCTTTTGAGTTGCATTAACTACCTTTGATGCCCATGAAAAATCCGTTACGCTTGGCCTTTGCCGCTATTTTAGGTTCCGTGCTCGTGAATTGCGATCTCAATTCTGCTCCGGAAATAGCCTATTTAGAAGTGGATACCATGCTGGTGAATGCAAAGAATGGTGAAGGAACGTCTTCTTCAAAATTAACCACCCTGTGGATTGAGCAAGATGGAGAGCAAATTGGAGCCTTTACACCACCATGTCGTATACCGGTTTATGCAAGAGAGCGCACGACGGTCCGATTCATCCCTGGAATCAACCTCAATGGTACATTCTCACAACGCAATCAATATGAAATGCTTAGTCCAAATTCAGTAGAATGGGATTTAGCACCAGGAAGTACCAAAAGTGTTGCCCCAATCCGCACCACATTTGAATACAATCCAAATTATACCCTCGAAATCCTAGAGGATTTCGATGACGTAGGACTTAATTATGTCCATTCTGTTAAAAGCGATACAGTCTTGTTATTGACCGATCTAGCTGGAGAGGCTTTTGAGTACCCTGGTGAATGGCCCAATAAAAGCGGGAAATATGTTCTACCCCCATCAACTAGAGGTGAGTTTAAGACGCTCAAGGCATTTGAATTACCGAAATTTGGTGCCAATGTATGGATGGAGATCAATTATAAAACAGATGTCGCACTAACCTTTGGTGTCTACGCAAATCAGCAGCTCCAAAGCATACAAGCGCCAGTGGTGACACTTTTTCCAAACGAAGAATGGAATAAAGTTTATATCAACCTCGTTACAGAGGTAAGCGGTTACCCCAATGCCATAGATTACAACCTGTTCTTCGGAAGCATTAATACTTCACAGGACACGACCACAACGTATATCGACAACATTAAACTGCTGTATTGAGCTCGTCTAAACGCATAGAAAAAATCCAGTTCAAGCTGTACCTCTGCTTTGATTTCTTAAGCGGATTCGCCGCATATGCAGCGCTGCATATGGTCCGAAAACTTATTGTTGAGCCAGAAAAATATGGCCAATCCGTTCCATTGAAATTTGATGCTAAATTTTGGATTGGTGCATGTGCGACAAGCTTAATTTTTATTGCCATCAGCGGCCTGAGCGGTGTATATCGTGATTTAGCGAGGAAAAGTAGAATTGCCTTGGTCTTCAACACTTTCGGTGGCACACTCATTACCGCAATTGTTCTATTCTTCGCAATCCTTCTCGACGATATCGTTGGTTCGTATAACCAATACTATTATACGCTCGGGACCTACAGTGGCTCTTTGCTTTTGTTCAGTACTGTTTTTCGTCTCATTTGGAGTACTCGCATTAGAAACTTAATCGACCGCAAGAAACTCACCTTCCCTGCCCTGATCATTGGATCGGGTAAGGAGGCCGCGGATTTATTGGCAACATTTACAAAAGACCGCAGCAAGGGATATGACTTCAAGGGATATCTTTCGCTTGACGGTAATACAACGGATGACCGCATTAAAGCAATTCCGTATTTGGGTACCTCCAATCAGCTTTTGGATTTGCTTAACGACAATGAAATCGATGATGTTATTATCGCTATTCCTTCAGGGAACAGCGATTTGATTGCACGAATGGTTAGCACCATAGAAAATGTCAACGTTCGAATTCATGTCTTGCCAAACGTTTTCAGCATTATCTCTGGTCAAGTTCGAATGGAAAGCCTAGGACGCTCCTTGATTGAGGTAAAACGTGAGTTAATCAAACCACATGTGGCCTTCTTTAAGCGTTCCTTTGATATTGTCGTTGCCGCACTCTTATTGGTACTCTCCTCACCTTTTGTATTGTTCTCGATGTCCATGATTGCGATCGGGTCAAAAGGTCCGATTTTCTACACGCAGGAACGCCTAGGAAAGCACGGCAAGACCTTTAGAATCATCAAACTGCGATCAATGTACCAAGACGCGGAAGCTCAAGGTCCACAACTCAGCAGTGAAGAAGACCCACGAATCACTCCATGGGGAAGAACAATGAGAAAATTCAGGTTGGATGAGATGCCTCAATTCTACAATGTGCTTCGCGGCGATATGAGTATTGTGGGCCCAAGGCCTGAACGCAAGTTCTATTTCGATCAAATTATTGCAGAAGCTCCCCAATACCGTTACCTCCTTCGTGTTAAGCCCGGAATTACTTCTTGGGGAATGGTGAAGTTTGGCTATGCCGAGAATGTCGAAGAGATGCTCGAACGCGCACGATACGACCTGATTTACACTGAAAACATTACGATACTTAACGATATCAAGATCCTCTTCTATACCTTAGTCATTGTTCTGCAAGGACGGGGCAAATAGCATTAAAAAGAACCACAAACCCTTATACATGAAGAATATCACAGTAATTGGTGCGGGAACTATGGGCAATGGCATTGCGCATGTATTCGCACAAAGCGGATTCAACGTAAACTTATTCGATATCAGCGCTGATGCTTTGGAGCGTGCAGTGGCGACCATTGGTAAAAACATGGATCGTCAGGTAGCCAAAGAACTGATCACCGAAAGTCAAAAATCGGAATCATTAGAACGCCTAACGACAGGTACGGACCTAAAAGTTTCCGTAGCAAATGCCGATCTCGTTGTTGAAGCAGCCACTGAGAATACCGACATTAAATTCAAGCTATTCAAAGATTTGGACGAAATGGCTCCATCTCATTGTATTCTCGCATCCAACACCTCCTCTATTTCAATCACGAAGATTGCTGCACAAACCAATAGACCGGATAAGGTAATTGGCATGCACTTTATGAATCCGGTTCCCGTGATGAAGTTGGTTGAGATTATTAATGGGTACAGTACTTCCACGGAGACCACCTCCACGGTGGTGGAAATGAGCAAATCTTTGGGAAAGGTTCCAGTGAGCTGTAACGATTACCCTGGATTCGTTGCTAACCGCATCCTGATGCCTATGATTAATGAAGCCATCATCTCGCTTCATGAAGGAGTCGCTGGTGTTGAAGAAATTGATACCATTATGAAACTGGGAATGGCCCATCCCATGGGACCGCTACAGTTGGCAGATTTTATAGGACTGGACGTATGTCTAAGTATTATGAATGTGCTGTACGACGGACTTGGCAACACCAAATATGCACCTTGCCCTTTGCTAGTAAACATGGTTACTGCTGGTAAGAAAGGGGTTAAATCAGGTGAAGGCTTTTACGACTACGCCGCTGGCCTTAAGAATGCAGTAGTCAGCAATCAATTTAAATAACGTTAACTCAACTCACTATGAAAATCCAAACGCTGGTAGCAGCATTTTTTATTTCTACGGCGACTTTTGCTCAAGTAGATCTAATCAATAAGGTAAAAGACAATGGTGCCGATTCACCCTTAGGTTACGAATGGGAAACCATTGTGGACATTGAAGCAACACCAGTAAAAAACCAGGGTGCATCAGGTACTTGTTGGTCTTATGCGACTACATCCTTCGTGGAGAGTGAGATGATCCGCATGGGAAAAGAACCTATCGACATCTCTGAAATGTACACCGTACGTAAGGTTTACCAAGATAAAGGCGAAAAATACGTTCGACTTCACGGCTACCTAAACTTCGCTCAAGGAGGTGCACTTCCAGATGTGATGTATGTGATCAAAAAATATGGTGCTGTTCCTCAAGAAGTGTACAGTGGACTGAACTACGGCAGCGAGATCAATCGTCATGGCGAAATGGAAGCTTCCTTGAAAGGCATTTTAGATGCAGTTATTGATAACAAAAACGGAAAACTCTCGACGAGCTGGAAGAAAGGTTTCGATGGTGTATTGGACGCTTATTTAGGTGAGGAGCCAGCACAATTCGGATACAACGGAAAAACCTACACACCACGCACATTCGCCGATGAGGTAATTGGAATCAACCCAGATGATTACATTCAACTGACCTCTTGGACGCACCATGACACGTATGCTCCTTGTCAGATCCAAGTTCCGGATAACTGGACTTGGGGCACTTCCTACAACCTTCCTTTGGATGAAATGATGGAAGCTATCAATACCTCTCTCCTAGCCGGCTATCCAGTAGCTTGGGCATGTGATGTGAGCGATAAAGGATTTTCAATTAAAAATGGTATTGCAGTAATGCCCAATCAAAGTTGGAATGATATGAGTTCTGAGGAAGCTCAGGCGATCTATGCTGGCCCACACGAAGAGGCAGAAATCACCCAAGAGATGCGTCAAGAGCAATACGACAACTATTTAACCCAAGACGATCATGGCATGGTCATTCAAGGCATGGTGAAAGATCAAGATGGAAATGTATTCTACATCGTGAAGAACTCTTGGGGCGATATCCCAAATGATTTCCGTCCGGGTTACCTCTATGCCTCAGAGAGCTATGTCCGATTACGCACTATCAGCGTTATGATGCACAAGGACTCCATCGCAAAATCAATGAAAAAGAAATTGGAGTTGTAAAACCCCGTTCTGAGCTTTAATGAGCCGCTTACCCTTGGGTGAGCGGCTTTTTTTGTAATCGTTCGAAAAGTAGGTGGACCGCAAACGCAATGCCCATCCCTAAAACTGCACCTGCCATTACATCGGTAATCCAATGCGCCATTAAGTATACGCGTGAAATTGCAACAGCGATTGCACAGAATACTGCGAAAATTTGAATACTTGGACGTCGCCAATGCAACGCAATGAGTGTGAAAAACACAAATGCCGTGGTAGTGTGTCCACTAGGGAAAGCGAATTGAAGCGGTAGTTCCAGTTCTGAAGCCAATTGTGTTTGGCTCCAATCGATAACCCCCATAGGCCGCGGTGAAGGAGCAAAAACGACGCGCTTCAATAGCTGCACTAAAATGCTTGAAAGTATTCCCGCTACAAGAAATTGACTCGCTCGCATCCATGCCTTTTGAAATGCATATGCGATGATCACCAAAATAAACATTGGGCCCTCGCCCCAACCCGTGATGAACCCCATGAATTGATAGCCCCTTGGCGAATACCATGCATGATGCAAGGCCAGCTGAGCCTCTAGTTTTGAAGGGTAAAAGGATAAAAAAATCCCGCAAATCATGATAAACAAAACTGCGGGAATACTGAAATACGGAATGCTCTTCATCAAGCGCCTATAGTATGCTGTAATTCGTTTATTTGACTATTCCACAGCTGCTTAGCCTCGTCTACTTCATCTTCTTCTGCAAAGTCTGTCACAATAACAGAAGTATCATGAGTGATTGCATCCACCTCAATTCTAAACTCAAAATAGGTATCTAAACCGTCTTCTTCGTCGTTAATCCAACGAAAGCGAACCATTTTATCTTGTTGCTTTTTTAATAAGCGTGCTTGCTCTTCCGAACCATCCCAAAAGAATGTAAATAATTCAGTGCGTGAATTCACATCATCGCAGAACCATTCACTCAGCCCAGAAGGAGTGCTCAAGAATGGAAAGAGCATCTTAGGGGACGCGCGCAATGGGAATTCTAATTCAAATTTTACTTTATCCATTATTCGTTTGATAGATTTCGCAATATAATACCCCAACTGAATATTCCAAGTTTTTAGACGAAATCCTATGCTTTTTTTAACACTATCATATTTTACTAATTTGAAGCGATTTTCAACCCGCGCTCATGAAGACTCATAAATCAATTTTTACACAAGCTATTATCTGGGTCGCAGCACTCGGCTATTTCGTCGATATCTACGATTTACTCTTGTTTAGCATTATTCGTATCCCATCGCTAGAATCCATTGGTGTTGCAAACGTGACCGATGTTGGATTGCTCATTTTGAATACCCAGATGTTTGGACTACTCCTAGGTGGGATTTTATGGGGAGTTTTAGGGGACCGATTGGGTCGTACCCGGGTTTTATTTCTTTCCATCGCACTGTATTCAGTTGGCAACATCCTGAACGGATTTGTCCAAACGGGAATGCAATATGCCATCATTCGATTTTTCACGGGTATAGGACTCGCCGGAGAATTAGGTGCGGGAATAACATTGGTCTCTGAATTGCTTCCAAAAGAAAAGCGTGGCATAGGCACATCCGTTGTTGCCGGCGTCGGACTTACTGGTGCTGTTGTTGCCTTTTTCATAGCGCAATTGTTTGATTGGCGAACCTGCTATTTCATTGGAGGAGGACTTGGCATATTATTGCTGTTCATGCGGCTTAGTGTGTTTGAAAGTGGACTATTCGAAAAGATGGAGCAGAAAAAGAGTATTGTTCGAGGTAATTTCTTCATGCTATTCAATAAGCGAGAGCGATTTATGCGCTACCTAAGAAGTATTCTCATCGGGCTACCCACTTGGTTTGTTGTAGGCATTCTTATTAGTTTTTCACCAGAATTCGCGCGCCAATTGGGCATAGAAGAAACCATAGACCCGGGAATGGGCATTATGATCTCCTACAGCGCCATCGCGGTAGGTGATGTCGTCATAGGGCTACTCTCACAGCGGCTTCAATCTCGCAAAAAGGCGATGCACGTTTTCTACGGCATTACCATTGTAGGTATGGTATTGTTTTTTACTGCCTCCTCCGCCCTTCAACTTTACATCTCTACAGGTATTATGGGTTTTGGAACAGGTTTTTGGGCTGTATTTGTAACCATTGGGGCCGAAAATTTCGGAACGAACTTAAGAGCTACGGCAGCCACCACCATTCCAAACATGGTTCGCGGCTCCTTGAACGGCATATCCGCGCTCTTCATTGGCCTAGGAACGTACATCAGTTATGTGGGAAGCGGAATTGCCACCGCGATTATTGTTATGGCAATTACTTACTGGGCAATTTCAGGTTTGAATGAGACCTTCGGACGCGATCTTGATTTTATGGAGGAGTAAATCGTCTATTTCAGAGAATATAAACTTCCTCTGCCTTATTTTAAGGTAAATTGGTCAACTAACTCGGTCTATGTGAAAACGCGTACCCTCTTTCTTCTCATTGCATTAATCGGTAATGTATATTCTTACGGTCAGATTATGCTCAATGAGTTCAATTCTAAGAAAGGATTCATAGACGAATATGGCGAAGACGAAGATTGGGTTGAAATATTCAACACATCGACCGACTCTATTGATTTAGGCCAATACTACTTGAGTGACAATCCAAGCAATCTTGACAAATGGGCTTTCCCAAAGATTGTGTTGCCTCCAAATGAGATCTTCCTAATATGTGCTTCAGGTCGTGAAGAGATGGTCTATCCAAACCACTGGGAATCGCTCGTGAAAGCTGAAAATATTTGGAGGTACTGGAGTGGCACCAATACACCCCCGGCGAATTACTCGCAATGGAACGAACTTGGGTACAATGATCAAGGTTGGCCACAAGGACAAGGGAGTATCGGATATGGTGATAATGACGACAATACAATTATCGGCCCCACCCCTTCAATACTGATGCGACGTGAATTTGTCGTGAATGATCTCGAGGATATTACACACCTTATTGTACACGCCGATTATGATGATGGTTTCATCGCTTATTTAAATGGTGTGGAAGTCATGCGTTCGACAAACATCATTGGTACTCCGCAATACAATGACTTCACAAGTATTGATAGAGAGGCTGAAATGTATTCAGGAGGCAGCCCGGAAAGCCTTGTCATCGGCCGTGAGGATGCAATGGACCTCTTACAAACGGGGACGAATGTTCTTGCCGTAAGAGTTCATAATGCATCTGCCAATTCTTCAGACTTAACCAGTAAATTCTTTTTAACGGCCGGAATCGCTTCATCGAATTACGCCTACCAAACGCTGCCAACTTGGTTTAATCCCCCATTGGTTTTTCCGCATGCGGATTTTAAACTCTCTGGCGAAGAGACGCTCGTTATCAGTGATTCCAACAGCGCAATTGTTGACAGTATGCGCATTCCTGAAAACTTAGTTCGATCGATCAGTCTTGGGCGCTCACCAGATGGTTTTGGAAATTGGTGCTACTTCTCAACTCCTTCGCCAAATGCAACCAATGACCAAAGCACATGCTACACGCATATAGTCGAAGATCCTATAATTGACCTTCCCTCAGGATTTTACAGCTCATCCAATCAGGTCTACATCAGCACTTCACCCGGTGCTTCCTCGTATTACACCACGAATGGTGATATTCCCGATGAGAATGACAACATGGTCAATGGGCCCATACTTGTAACACAAACCAGTGTATTAAGTGTTCGTTCCTTTAGTAATAACGGCCAAGCATTACCCAGCAACACGGTTGACCGCACATACATCATCGACGAGGACAACCACGATTTACCCGTTATTTCAATTATCACAGATGAAGACAACCTTTGGGATTGGAATACCGGTATCTATGTGATGGGACCTGGTGCGAGTACCACCTACCCCTATTTCGGTAGTAACTTTTGGCAGCCTTGGTCGCGCAAATCAAGGATGGAATACTTTGACAAGACAAAGTCAAAACAATTTGATGCCGAAGTCGATTTAGAGATTCATGGCGGTTGGTCCCGGGCAGAACCCCAGAAATCGTTCCGAATTGATGCAAAATCAATTTATACCGGTGATATTGAATACCCACTCATTGAAGGGAAATCACATATTCAGTCCTACAATAATTTCAACTTAAGAAACGGAGGTCAGCACGGAATCACCAATCGAATTCAAGATGCGGTAATGAGTAGATTGGCCGATGGAACCCATATTGATCGTATGGGCTATGAGGCATGTATAGTCTATTTAAATGGGCAGCATTGGGGGCTTTATGGCATTCGCGAGAAAATGGACGAGCATTACATTGAAAGCAACCACGGAATTGATAAGGATAAAGTGGACTTATTGAATCCCTATGGGGCCTTGGTAGGCAGTACATATCATTTTGATGAATCGTACAACCTTCTCATGAACACCAGTGCCTCAAATTCCTCATTCATGGAATTGTTCGAGTCACGATTCGATATAGCTAATTACATCGATTATTTCGTCTTCCAGACCTATATACAGAACCGGGATTGGCTTGGGATTGATTGGGGGCTGAATAACACCAAACTCTGGAGACCAGATACCACAGGTGGCAAATGGCGTTACATGATGTACGATACGGATTTCGCTTTTGGACTGTACGGCGGTAATATCTATCAGAATTACATCAACTTGGCACGCAATCCCTCCTATCCAAATCAACATTCACAGCTTTTCAATCGCGTCTTGAATAACCAAGAGTTTAAATGCCGTTTCACAAATAGATACGATGACCTCATTAATACCACGTTCCAAGCCGTTAATTTCAATACCACCACGGATGAATTAAAGACCACCCTTGGTCCAGCCATACCCGATCATGTAACCACTTGGAGCAGCCAAATGGGGCCCTATTCATACTCGTATTGGCTGAACTCTGTTAATGGCTTAAAAACCTACAATAATGGACGCATTGCAACAGCTCGTCAACACTTGGACCAAAGCTTGTCTTTAAGCGGTCAGCGAACTGTGACGTTGAATGTTTATCCAGAAAACTCAGGACTCGTAAAACTGAACTCCATCATTCCGGGCCTTCCGTGGAGTGGCATTTACCATGGTGCCTGTCCAATTTCAGCAGTAGCAACGCCAACTTTCGGACACATCTTCTCCCATTGGTATTCTGATAACAACAGTTACAATAACTCAGACCAAGATTCTATCCAAGTCAACCTGAATTCCAATACTGAGTTAATTGCGCATTTTGAGCGATGCGAAGACATTATAAGCCTGGGTATTTTGGAGTTCGATAAGCAACTCGTTGGCCAACTCTCTGAACCATTTAGTGCAATCGAATACACGTGGATGCTGAATGGTACCATTGTTTCAAACGATTCTGTTCTCTATAACCCTGTAAACGGCACCTACCAGCTTGTTGTGAGGTTTGATTCCTGTGAAATAAGTTCTACTCCACTCACGGTGAATAATGAATCCTATAGCCTATTCGTATTCCCCAATCCGGCTAATGATGTTATAAGGGTTCAATTTGTGCATGATAACACGGAAAATATGCGCCTGGCAATTTTCAATGTTAATGGAGAGTTAGTATGGGAAGAGAATAAAGACGGATTTGTGGGACAATACAACGAATCCATTGACATTAGTGCACTGAGTAATGGCTTGTATGTCTTTAGGGCATGGACCGATTCAATAAGTTACGCCGAACGATTCTTGAAAATAGACCAATAGAAACGAAAAAGCCCCGATGAAGACATCGGGGCTTTTTTGTAGCGAGAGAGAGACTTGAACTCTCGGCCTCCGGGTTATGAATCCGACGCTCTAACCAGCTGAGCTACCTCGCCATTTGTGGGGTGCAAATATAAACACCTTGGACATATATAAAAGTGTTTTTTGTCTTTTTACGCATGAAAATGACTCCCCAAACTTTTTAACGTTAAGTCCTAAACTGTTTTGTCTCGAATTAGTTAATTGAGTAAACACAAAGAGATATGGATACTTTGATCTACCTCCTAACTGTAGGGTTATTAGCGACCGCAATAATCACTTTTAAAGTCATCGATGCGTTGGCAAAAGAGGTGGCTTCGTTGAAACGAAAACTTGAGGAATAAAAAAGCCGGCGAAAGCCGGCTTTTTCTATCGTGTCATTTCAAGTTCATACAGCCAATAGAAGCTGTTGCCTGAATTAGGATCGTAATCATAATGATTGTATTTCAGATACATTGAGTCTTCCGCTTCGTTGATGAACCATTCAACACATGGCTCCCAATTCATAAAAAACTGATCTGTAGACCAAGAGTATCCCCAGCTTTGATACATGTGGTCATTCAATGCATTTGAGGCTAGCGTAAATCTTCCACTCTTTTCTAGATTCGCTGTGGTGCTCATATCTTGATTCGCAGCAGACAATGCACCTACTGCGCCATGCTCTCGGTGTAGCTCAACATTCCAGCCTGAACGATAAAAGCGTTCAGTGTTGGTATCCGTTGGTTCGACGGTTTCGCAGGATGCTAGAACGACAAGTGTTGAAAATGTAAAAAGTAGTTTTCTCACTGGTATTTTGATTGAGTGCTCAAATGTACTCTTCAGCATCCAAATTCCATACCAATTCAATCCAATTACCAAGATAAAACCAATGACGGACCCACTATTCCAAAAGTCTGACCAACACTCAGGTTTTTCTTGAAAAGAGGCTTCTTTTTATGGGTTGTCTTCGATTTCGATCGCTGCTCGTGGTAATTTTCATAGACAACTCGACCTATAAATTCGCCGATTACCGCACCTGCAACTAATTCGCTTACCCAGTGGTTGTGTCCACGAATGTCATATAGCAATGCCGTAGTGGCTAATGCATAAGGTACCCAGCTGCCATTAAATACTTTTGAATTAACGCTTGCAAAGGCAAAAAACATCGTGGCGTGAAAAGATGGGAAGCCTGTTCCGAATGCATCAGAATGCCAATAAATAGGGTGAAAATTAAAAAAATCATAGGGACTTTGTACGAAAGGATACTGGCTATCTATATCTGAGCCTACACTACCCAATGGTCTTGCGGGTCGATGCCTTGCAAGAATAGTTTTTAAAACAATATGACTTACAATGTAAGATTCGAATATCGCTTTGGTAGTTAAAGCTCCAGCCTCTTGAAGCTTTTCATTACCACTAATAACCCCTGATGCATACATTGCCATTACTCCTGTATACATCCATCCATCTACACCCCCCCACCATCGATTTAATTGCGGATAATCACTATAAATGCTTGGAAATGAAATTCTACTCCTAATGTGTACATCCAACGGCTCAATGTTCTCTTGAAAGAACTTCGTTGTTTGGTAGTCCGTAGCAATGAGCGCAAAGAGCTTGAGTGCATTTGCCGTGAGGTTGGGATTGTTCAAGGGGCGTTGGATGATCGCATTTGCATCGTCGTCTAACGTTAAAACCGTGTTACGAATAATTCCTAGACGGGTTTCTTTAATTGATCTATCCGGCTCAAATTGAATTTGAGCGCTCAGGCTAATTGTAAAAAAGAACGCCGCGGCTAACCAGCCGCGGCGCATCAATGATTGTATCGTCATTTGAAATTGGCGTGGTTTCCCACGAATTTCGTTATTCCCAAGTAAATAATGGGCGGTCTTGCATCATTTTTACGACCGTATCTCCCACTTCTTTGATGTGACTGTCTGAATCAATGTTCATGACTACTCGGTCAATCAAATCAGCGATTATATCCATATCGCCTTCCTTCAATCCACGAGTGGTTATAGCCGGTGCACCTAAACGAATACCTGAGGTCGTAAACGGACTTTTATCGTCAAATGGAACCATATTCTTGTTTGCGGTAATGTGGGCGCGAACAAGTGCTTGCTCTGTCGCCTTACCCGTAACACCCTTGTTGCGAAGGTCAATCAACATGAGGTGATTGTCTGTACCACCTGAGATGATATCGTATCCGCGATCTACGAATGCTTTTGCCATCGCAGCGGCATTCTTTTTTACTTGAAGCTGGTAGTGGAAAAATGCATCAGATAATGCTTCTCCGTAAGCAACTGCCTTTGCAGCAATGACGTGCTCGAGGGGCCCTCCTTGAATACCTGGGAAAATTGCCATGTCGAGTACATTACTCATCATTTTAATTTCACCCTTAGGTGTAGTTTCACCCCATGGGTTCGGGAAGTCCTCTCCCATCATGATCATACCACCGCGAGGTCCACGCAAGGTCTTGTGAGTCGTTGTAGTAACGATGTGACAATGTGGCATTGGATCATTCAAGATGCCTTTGGCAATCATACCTGAAGGATGTGAAATATCTGCCAATAGAATCGCACCTACTTCATCCGCGATTTCACGGAAACGAGCAAAGTCGATATCACGGCTGTATGCAGAAGCACCAGCAATAATCATTTTCGGTTTACACTCTTTGGCCTTCGCTTCAATAGCATCATAATTCAGCAACCCGGTTTCCTTCTCAACACCATAGAATTCAGCGTTATATGTTTTTCCAGAGAAGTTAACTGGAGAACCATGGGTAAGGTGACCGCCGTGGCTCAAATCGAAACCTAGAACAGTATCACCCGGCTTCATAACCGCAAGGTAAACGGCAGCATTAGCCTGAGACCCGGAGTGTGGCTGTACGTTTACATAAGCCGCTCCATACAATTCTTTGGCACGCTCACGTGCTAAGTCTTCTACAAGATCAACCACCTCACAACCGCCATAGTAGCGTTTACCAGGATATCCTTCAGCGTATTTGTTGGTTAAAACTGAACCCTGTGCTTCCATAACTTGAGGAGAAGCGAAGTTTTCTGAGGCAATAAGTTCTATGCCTTTGATTTGGCGTTCGTGTTCCTTGGCGATTAGGTCAAAGATGGCTGTGTCTCTCATGATCAAAAATGGTAAGTCACAAAAGTACTATGCCCTTGTGGATTTCCCATCATGAGTTTTTCACACTTAGAAAGGATTCGACCAACGTGTATCGGTATACAAGTTCGAGCCGGTCAAAGTCTTGACAAAAGCTTCTAAAGCCGCGCGCTCATTGGCTGTAAGCTCTAATTGAAGTCTGTTTGGTCCACGACGAAGACGAAGATCTAAGGTGTTGTTATTCACATCCGGAATCACTTCATTGTAATGTTCGATCACTGTCTGAAACTCAATAAAATCACCCGTATGCATCAACGGTCCATTTGGCTGACCATTAGGGCCTAAAACGTCTCTCAATGATGGAGAGCGAGTATTGGTAAAATCCGCACTCGCTAGGAAGCCAGCAACGTGGTCTACCCCATTGTTTCGTGAGTTAGGATCGATATCAAACTCTGGTGGTTGGTGACAACCTGCACATCCTGCTCCTCCACCAGTACGAATACCGTTGATATCGACATTTGGTGGCGCGAGGAACAATGCTTTGCCTTGATTTTCTTGGGCCGTAAAGTTCTGAAAGGGCTGATTCAACGCTGCTATTGTAGTGAAACCATCGTCGAATTTTGCATCAAAGCTCTCAATAGAATTGACAAAATCAGTCAAGGCTAAGCCCATTTTCCCGAGTGTAACGGTACTATCACCGTCAAAAGCCCAAGCAAACAATTCTCGGTAGTAATCTGTATTCTGTAATCGGTCCACCAAGACGCTAACGCCAGGCTGGCCATTGGTACCGCTAAATCCCATTTCGATGTGATCCTGTATAGGCTGTACCACTTGTGCCTCAAGGTCAGGGGCACGCTCGTCCCAGAACATGTGCTGTTCGATGGCGAACCGGTTATTGACCAATCGCATGCTGTGACGGCCCGTTAAACCGCCATTCAACCCAACACTGCGTTGTGCCGTATCTGAAAAGGCGAACTGCTGCTGGTGGCAAGAAGCACAGGCGATGGTTTGATTATCACTTAAGGCCTTGTCGTAAAAGAGCACCCGACCAACGGTAGCTTTTTTATCATCAATGGCAATCCCTCCTCTGTTGTCTTTTTGAATGTACCCAGGTGCCTGACTCGCATAGGAATAGGGCGGCTCAACAGGCACGCTCGTTCCAAAGGTCGCGTAAACAGCCGCAAACGGTTCCGAAGGTGTGGGCTCTGTTTTTCCACAAGCTGTGGCGAGCAGCACAAATGCTGAAAGTGCGAGAATGGTCGGGGTAGTTTTCATAGGCGCTGTTTCGTATTAGATGCCCGGATTTCTCAAAGGTTTAATCCGTGACCAATTCCATTTCCTCAATCAACCATTTTTGGCCAGCGAACTTATCTATGATAAACAGCACATAACGGCTGTCCACCATGATGTTACGACAGATGTTCGCATCAAAGTTTACATCGCTCATGGTTCCCTCCCAAATGCGGTCAAAGTTCAAACCAATAAGCTCTCCGCTGCCGTTCAATACAGGAGACCCGCTGTTTCCACCGGTGGTATGGTTCGAGGCAATGTTACAAACAGGAAGCTTGCCGTTTTCTGAATATTGGCCATAATCTTTGTTGTCATATAGTTCAATAAGTTTCGCCGGCATATCAAACTCATAATCGCCCGGCTTGTATTTCGCCATGGCACCGTCGAGATACGTAGTGGTGGTGTACGACACGGCATCACGAGGGCTCACCCCTTCTAGCTTTCCATAAGTCAAACGCAGCGTGCTATTGGCATCTGGGTAGAAGTTACGCTCAGGGAATACTTCCATCAATGCACGCATGTATTCGGCCGAGAGTTCGGTTGCATTTTGCATCAAGGCGTTGTCCGGTGATACTGCGTAAAATGCTTGGAATGCCGATGTGTTGAAGTTTGTCGCGGTAGGTGCAACTGCTGTTAGTTCAATAGGCTCATCTTTAGTGGCCAATTCTACCATCGCATCAATCTCATCATGAACCGTACTTACAAACGTAGCTTCGTCCATGTCCCCTATTAGGTCTGGGAAGGTTTCCAAAGCCATAGATAGCATAGCTGCTGTGGTTTTTTCACTGACCCTGCGGCTGTAGTTTTGTTGAAACCCAACCAATGCTGCGTTCATATCTGCATCAGACTTAGCACGTTGAAGTTTGCTCATTAATGAGAACCACTCCATACCATAGTAGATGGTTTCGATAAATTCGTTGCGCTTTAATTGGCCATCTGCAATCTGCGTATTGTTCACGGCAATTTCGTCCAACAGGCCGCTGTATTTGTCCCAAAGGTTGGCATCTGCAGCAATGCGAGCAGTGAATTCGGCTTCGAGCTTGCGTTTGCGGTCGAGGCCTTTGGAGAATTGGACCCCTTCAATCTGACCGATCCATTTTTTCCACCCATTGGCAATACTGGCATACTTTGAAGCATACTTGAGCTGTATCTCTGCATCCGCGCGCATTTCACTGTCCATGATAGATAAGAGCACATCGCGGATTTCTACGCGACGGGCGTTTTCTACGTTGACCAATTGGTCCATTTCAACCGCCGTTAGATATTCCTGAGTGCGACCTGGATAACCGAACACCATAGTGAATTCACCCGGGGTGCGTGGGGCAATATTAACTTTCAAATGTTGGGCCGGCGTGAAGGCTTGACCCTCTTCATCGTACACGCGGAACAAACTGAAATCCCCCGTGTGGCGTGGGAATACCCAGTTGTCTGTATCCGCACCGAATTTACCGATAGAACTTGGGGGCGCACCTACTAAGCGCACGTCATCGTATTTTATGGTTGCTAAAAGGAAGAATTGGTTGTTATTGAAAAATGGAACCACCTTGTAAGAGCGGTTTGAGTTGTCCAATTCTTTAGCTTCAATCAAGGCAGCCTCGATGTCTTTGAATTTATCACCAGAGTTCAACAAGGCATTGGTCACATCTTCCATGTAGACCAATTGCTCAACGAATAATCCTGGGTTTTTCAACTCCTCGTCCATAGACCGCGCCCAAAAGCCGTCTTTGAGGTAATTGTGCTCCATCGAGCTCTGCTTTTGGATCTGGCCATACCCACAGTGGTGGTTCGTTAAGACCAGTCCTTTTGAAGAAATGAATTCACCCGTACAGAATCCGCCAAAACTTACGATGGCATCTTTAAGGGAGCTATGGTTTACACTGTAAATGTCCTCAGCGCTAAGTTCGCAGCCCATGGCTTGCATCTCAGCGATGTTGTTGTTCAGGAGCATTGGGATCCACATGCCCTCCTTAGCGGATAATTGGACACTAAAAACCAAGATTGTGATTAGGGTAACGATTTTCTTCATCTCTTCTATGTAATTTGCGGAGTGTAAACTTAAACATTACCAATGAAGAAATTTCTCATAGCGGCAGTTAGTGTCGCACTTTTTGTAGGCTGTAGCGCTCCAGAAGGCACCTTCAACCTGAGTATCGATATCCCTGAGGCAGGCGATAGCCCTGTTCGTATTTCACTCGAGGACAACGAAGTATTGTTCGAAGGGAATTTGTCAAATGGCAAATTGGACACCGATATTGATGATATACTGGAGCAACACGTTATGGTTCAGATTCAAGAATTGGGTACACCAGGCATGTACTTCCACGATGGTGCAGATGTTAGCATTGCCTTCGACACGATCAACGGATTCCAAATCAAAGCGGGCGCTTTCAATGATTCTGTAAACGTCTTTAACCAGCGTCTAGAAATGTTCAACAATACCATGGGCATGCTTGAGATTAAGTTTAGAGATGCCATGACGCAAAATGACACGGCAGCACAAGGCATGATTCGTACGGAAGCAATGAACCTTTTAGACAGTCAAGCGAAAACGGTAAATAAATTTGCTAAGCGCAATGACTTATTGGGTGCGGCAATCATTCTAAGCCAAAACTCTTCCGACATCACCATCGAAGATTACATCGCAGTTCGCGACCAAATCAGCGAGGAATATCATGATTGTCCAGATTACGCGAAGATTGAAGCTAAGATTGCGGAATTGAGCCGCTCCGCCGTAGGTACTCCTTTTACAGATTTTTACCAAGCCACTCCGGATGGTGATTCATTAAACATTCTAGGTGTAGACGGTAAGTACGTTTTAGTTGATTTCTGGGCTTCTTGGTGCCGTCCATGTCGCGCAGCGAATCCTGCTCTGGTTTCATTATACAACAACTACCATGACCGCGGTTTTAACATCGTAGGCATCAGTTTGGATCAAGATGGAGCGAAGTGGAAATCAGGTATTGAAGAAGACGGACTGCCTTGGCCTCAAGTTAGCGATCTACAAGGATGGGGCAATGAGATTTCCGTGTACTATGCGATTCAATTCATCCCCCAAAACCTCCTCCTTGATGACAATGGCGTGATCGTAGGAAAGAACCAAACGCCTGAAGAACTGGCGGCATTCTTAGAGAACAACCTTTAGACCATTCCTCGTCTTCGTCTGAGTAACCATTCAGATGAAGCAAGTAACAATACGAATCCCCAGTACCACCAATGCGCGTGCTGGGGATTTTTTTCTTTAATTGAAATCCATTGCGTTTTTTTCTCAAAACCGCTAAAATCAGTGGAATCCAATGAATCGATTTCCACAATCCAACCTTCTTTCGACCATTGATTCATCAAATCTTTATTCAATGGTGTTTTCGTTTCCGCATCTCCCGCGTAGACGGTAACAAGATCTTCCAATACATACTCAGTACCGTTGGCTGAGTGAACGACTCGAATATTAAAAGAACCCGTTCTCGGAAAATTTATATTGAATGCCTGTGCAGGACCTTCGATCGACAAAACACGAGGTCGATCAATAATTTCTCCATTCTGCAAAACAGCAACTTCCACTTCGGATGGCTGTGGTACATTCGAGCCACTCAATAATGCCGTTACCCAGCGTGTCTGTTCGTTAGCGTACAAACGTTGCGGACCATCCAAAGATGGGCGAATAGAAGAATGCTCATTTAAAAAGCCGTCTAACACTTCCTCCAAGAGGATTGCTGCATTCGGGTCCATAAGTGCACTTTTGTACCAGTGTACCCCGGAAAAGTCCCAATTATTCATCTTTTGCCACTCCGCTCCAATGGCTAATGTAATTGGATCTAAAACTTTACTGGAGGCTGTAAATTGGGCCGATTTAATTTGCTTAATCACCTCGAAATCCGTGGGTAAACTACCCGACAACCACAACGTACTTTCTAGTTCTCTGGGCTTCTCTCCAATAGCAATGATGGGCTCAACAGTAGATTGTTTCGCTTTTGCTAAGCTCTCAAACTGAACCAAAGCGTATCGATTTTTCTTCGCCCATCTCCGTAGCATCATTTCGTGTGGATGGGCGTGCTTAGTAACTAGAGCAATAGTTCTAAAATTATCTACGACTTGAACAAACACTTGTAAACGATCCGTTCGTGCCTCTTTTGTGGCAACTACTTCTAATGAATAATTTCCTGGGCGTTCCGGTGCTATCAATAGGCCTTTTCTTGCTTTAATGCGTGAATCGTGCCATTTTATCTCAATGTCAGTCCCCTCCTCGCATTGCACCTCAAAAGGGATCTTATTTCCGGTGGTGGCCAATTTTGTAATACTAACGCCATAGATTAAATCAGGTGATTCTATACCGATGGAGGGTAAAAGAAGTACTCCATTAGGATTGTTAGCGTCTTGTGGAGTAGAAATATGCCCATCCCCTACGTAGATCCAAGGCATGTCCAAGGGTATGTTTTCTTCATTATAGACTCGTGAAATCCATTGAATACCACTTGACTCAAATTTGTTTTGTACGCGCTCAAATGCGGCATTTACATCCCCACTCACAGAACTGGAGGTATCTAAGAGTCCGACAATTACCTCAGGCTTAAGTATTTTACGTTCCTTGTGTAGGTCAGGAGCTACGATAGCATAAATCAAGAGACCGGTCCAAGCAAAACGTAAAAGAGCCAGCGTCCAATTGGGCACCGGCTCTTCGTTTTTATAAAAGTAAAGGTAGAACGCTACCAAGGCGCCAAATAGTGCGGCGATAATGGCAGCAATCACACTGTTCATCAGGTCAACATACCACCACAAACGTTCATTACTTGGCCAGTAACGTAACCGCTCATATCAGAAGCTAAGAACAAACAAGCGTTGGCCACATCTTCTGGTGAACCACCACGCTTCAACGGAATACCGTCGCGCCATTGCTGAACAGTCTTCTCGTCCAAAACTGCGGTCATTTCAGTTTCAATGAATCCAGGAGCAATGGCATTACAGCGAATGTTACGGGAACCTAACTCAAGCGCTACAGACTTCGTAAAGCCTATGATACCAGCTTTTGAAGCAGCATAGTTCGCCTGTCCAGCGTTACCCTTCACCCCTACAACAGAGCTGATGTTTACGATGGACCCAGAACGTTGCTTCAAGAACGTACGCTGCACGGCCTTGGTCATATTGAACACTGAGTTCAAATTCACCTCGATAACACGAGTGAAATCTTCTTCAGTCATGCGCATTAAAAGCATGTCCTTCGTGATTCCAGCATTATTTACCACGATATCAACGCCACCCAAATCTTCAATAACCTGAGCAACCAACGCTTCTGCATCCTCCATTTTTGAAGCATCCGAGCGGTAACCTTTAACATTGGTACCGTATTGTTTTAATTCTTCTTCTAACGCCTGTCCTTTTTCAACAGAGCTCAAGTAGGTAAACGCAACATTAGCGCCCTGCTTGGCGAAAGTTTCGGCAATACCTTTACCGATTCCTTTAGAGGCCCCAGTAATGATGGCCGTTTTTCCAGAAAGTAAACCCATATGATTTAATTAAGTGCGGTTTTATTCGGCAGCAAACCTACGGCATTATCTCCTTCGTACGCAAC
>Ga0181605_10000289_pt1 | contig 51413 bp, 42 predicted proteins | sample 041ome_11_FD_148676 | JGI IMG/M metagenome (GOLD analysis project Ga0181605, IMG submission 148676) | Coastal salt marsh microbial communities from the Groves Creek Marsh, Skidaway Island, Georgia - 041411US metaG (spades assembly) | ecosystem: Environmental > Aquatic > Marine > Intertidal zone...
GTAAACGGCGGCCGTAACTATAACGGTCCTAAGGTAGCGAAATTCCTTGTCGGGTAAGTTCCGACCTGCACGAATGGTGTAACGATCTGGATACTGTCTCAGCCATGAGCTCGGTGAAATTGTAGTAGCGGTGAAGATGCCGCTTACCTGCAACGGGACGAAAAGACCCCGTGAACCTTCACTACAGCTTAGCATTGAATTTGGATTATTGATGTGTAGGATAGGTGGGAGACTTTGAAGCTGGGACGCTAGTTCTGGTGGAGTCGTCCTTGAAATACCACCCTTTAATCGTTTGAATTCTAATCCACTTGTGGAGACAGTGCTTGGTGGGTAGTTTGACTGGGGTGGTCGCCTCCAAAAAAGTATCGGAGGCTTCCAAAGGTACCCTCAGCACGCTTGGTAACCGTGCGTAGAGTGCAATGGCATAAGGGTGCTTAACTGCAAGACCGACAAGTCGAGCAGAAACGAAAGTTGGGCATAGTGATCCGGTGGTTCCTTATGGAAGGGCCATCGCTCAAAGGATAAAAGGTACTCCGGGGATAACAGGCTGATCTCCCCCAAGAGCTCACATCGACGGGGAGGTTTGGCACCTCGATGTCGGCTCGTCACATCCTGGGGCTGGAGAAGGTCCCAAGGGTTGGGCTGTTCGCCCATTAAAGTGGCACGCGAGCTGGGTTCAGAACGTCGCGAGACAGTTCGGTCTCTATCTGTTGCAGGCGTTAGAAGTTTGAGAGGACCTCCTTTTAGTACGAGAGGACCGAAGGGGACGAACCTCTGGTGTACCTGTTGTGGCGCCAGCCGCACCGCAGGGTAGCTACGTTCGGTCGAGATAAGCGCTGAAAGCATCTAAGCGCGAAACTCACCTCAAGATGAGACTTCTTTTAAGGGTCGTTAGAGATGATGACGTTGATAGGTCGCATGTGTAAAGGCAGAAATGTCACAGCAGAGCGATACTAATTACCCGTAGATTTTTTGCGCTTTTATATTGTTCAAGATTCAAAATATTAATGACCTTACGGTGATTATAGCATTGGAGTTCACCTCTTCCCATTCCGAACAGAGAAGTTAAGCCCAATAGCGCAGATGGTACTAGGGTAATACCTGGGAGAGTATGTCGTTGCCGGTCTTAAAAGCCTTGTACTTTTGTACAAGGCTTTTTTTTTGCCATTACATGACGAATAAACTAATAATTATATTTCTTGCTATCTCTCTGCACAAATGTGTGTCTGCACAATCCTTGGAGTCAGATAAAACATTAAGTTTTCAGAATGTATCTTCTATAGAATTTCGACCTCTCGAAATTGATGAAGTTAGTTTTGGTTATATTACTAGACCCAATACATTATATCGAAAAAAACTAATACAGGGAGATACATCTTCTATAGCTGATTCGAACTCTTATTCTCAGGCTATGTTCAACATTGGCTCGATTGCAACTCAGAATATTGGTTTTCGATTATTTCGACCAATAAACGAAAGCGGAGATTTGATGTTAAACATTTGTAGAGAATCTAATCCAGGGTGGGTAGCGAGAAGTTTCGTAAGATATACAGATATTCATTTAAAGTATTTTCAAAAAGTTGGAAAGAGAATTGAGACTCATATCAACACTGGTGTAAGTGTTCTTGACAGAGAACAAAATGGTGGAGTATTAGATTCTATTTATTATGATCTGTCTTCAAACGGAACAAATGAGCTGAATTTAATTGGTAATACATTTTTACCAGACGCTTATAACAGGCATTTTGATACATATTTGAAGGGAGGAGTGAATTATTCGTTTGCTGAAACAAACAAGACTACATTCAAGTTGGGAATTGTTGGAGGTATGCAATATCATAAGTTTAGGTATCAAGACGGAGATTTGGATACGTCATACTACGATTATTTTACCGAAATTAATCAAGCTACTATCAACGACTCCTTCAGATTGAATGAATTTTGGATAAAACCAAATGTGCAAATTAATTATTTAGATTCTTTACGAGGAGTTACGGGTTTCGTTAACTTGGAAATAAAACAATCCTGGTATGGATTACTAAACAATGGAAGGTCTGCTAACCCAATGAACCAAATGGTTCAATCCAACTTTTATTATAGTACTAGGCGGTTTATGATAAAAAATACCTCTAAATTATTCTTGCAAGGATACAACAAAGGTGATTTAAGTGTGCAATCGAAAGGTTCGATCAATATTGCGGGAGTTGATTCCCTAAGTGATAAAATATTAAGAATAAGCTCCGAACTACTGCTCCAACAAGGTCGTCCGTCATTATTGTATGAAAGATATGAATCGAGTATTACGATAATTAATTCCGATCAGAGGAAGGTGTCAATGCAAGCATATTCTGTGGGAATGGATGGAGGTTTTGGTCCTATCTGGATGATGGTGCAGGCGGGGTATCGTAAGATTGGAGATTTTATATTTCTAAATCAAAATGCGGAGATTTTTCAGAAAAGGAATAGTATTGAGATATACAGTGTTAAGGCCTCAATAGCAGTGAAAGGGAAGTGGTATGAGCTAAACAGCGAGGGCTGCTATCAATGGAATGACAGATCAAAGTACTATTCCGTTCCTGAGTGGATTAATACGAATCAAGGATTCTTAAAATGGAATATGTTCTCTAAAAAGTTAAGAATGAGAGGAGGAGTCCAAACAGAGTTTTATTCTAGTTATTATTCCAGAGGGTATTTGCCATTCTATGATGCTTTTTATGTACAGTCGTTTCATCGATTCGAAGACTTTTTTCAATTGAACGCTATGCTAACGACAAGAATTAAAACAGTAACTGTAGGTGTAAGTGCCTACAATATCTTGTACGGGGTGTTTGATGTAAATCCTATAATTGCTCCAAACATGGCTGCTGTTCCGCGATACTTTTCTCTTCAGTTCGCTTGGGATTTTAAAAACTAGATTAGGTTTTTTGCTTTTTCTTTTTCGCTGCAGGAAAAAGGACGTTGTTTAGAATCAAACGATAACCAGCTGAATTTGGATGGAGGTTTAGATCTGTTGGAGGATCGCCTACAAAATGCTGATAATCCTCTGGGTCGTGTCCACCATAAAATGTCCATTGACCTTTTCCAAATTCTCCATGAATATATCTCGCTGTGCCTAATCCTTTGCTTTCACCTAAAATCAGTACTTCAGGTTTTATATACTTCGAGTTATATGAGGTTGTTTGTCCCATAAACCCTTTAATGATTTTTTCATGATTTTGACAAAGCATTGTAGGTACGGGGTCCCATTTAGCGGAAAAGTCGAAAAGTGTAAAGAAGTCTTGTTTTTGACCGGCCCTACTATGCAAATTGGTTCCATCTATATCCGAGAATTCATATTCCATTGGATTAGTACTTAGTTTATAGTTTTCAAAAGCGAAACCTTTGTCAAATTCAATTTTTTGTTGTGCTAAAGGATCTGCGGGATCACCATCAAACATTTTTTCGCAGATATCTACATTTTCAGATGAAATTGCAATATCGTAAGAATCGGTTCCAGAGCACATTGAAAACATAAAACCTCCGCCAGAAGTGTATTCTTTTATTCTAAGAGCAACTGCAAGTTTCAATTCAGAAACTTTAGCAAACCCTAATCGATTTGCTGTTTCTTCAAATTCTTGCACCTGATCTTGATACCATTTCGCATTTCTATACGATCCATAAAACTTTCCATATTGACCTGTAAAGTCTTCATGATGTAAATGAAGCCAATCATAGAGATGCAGTTTACCATCTATGATTTCATCATCATAAATAACATCATAAGGAATCTCAGCATAAGTTAATACAAGAGTTACTGCATCATCCCAGGGTTGTGCAGACTTTGGTGAGTACACCGCGATCTTTGGCGCAGTTTCCAATTTTATGGCATCCATATTCACTTCTGGATTTGAAATTTCCAAGAGAATGGAAGCGGCTTGTGTGTCATTTATCTTTTCAAATGATATTCCTCTGATGACTAATTCGGATTCAATTTCTTTAAAATCTTCTAATAAGAAACTACCCCCTCGATAATTTAGGAGCCATTGGACTTCTGCTTCTCTTTGCAAGGACCAAAAGGCTAATCCATAAGCTTTTAGATGATTAGCTTGTGTTTCATCCATTGGGATCAGAATCTTACTAGCAAGTGAAGAATTACAAAACACTAAAACGAGAAATAAGAGCGAGAAAAGTCTAGAAAGGTGGTTCTTCTGGGAAATTTTCATCAATGCTGTCAAAGTTACTTGATTTTAAAACTTGACGACCATAGTCATCTTCAACGCTAACACTTGGTTTTGCGTTGTAATCAAAGTTATCATTATCCCAATTTACGAATTTCGCAAGATGGTTTTGGAAACGAATTTTAACGTCCTCCGTGGATCCATTTCTGTGCTTAGCGATAATTAGTTCTCCAAGGCCTTGGGTAGAGTTCCCATCCTCATCAGCTGTGATACCGTAGTATTCGGGTCTATAAATAAACATTACCATATCGGCATCTTGCTCGATTGCACCAGATTCACGTAGGTCACTCAATTGAGGTCGTTTATCACCACCTCTAGTTTCAACGGCTCGACTTAACTGACTCAGAGCAATTACTGGAATATCGAGTTCTTTTGCAATTCCCTTGACTGCGCGTGATATTGTGCTAATTTCTTGTTCACGATTACCTTTCCCATCGCTGCTCGCAGACATTAATTGGAGATAATCGATAATTACCATTTGAATGTCCTTTTCGGCCTTTAACCTTCTGCATTGAGCGCGTAGTTCGAATACAGAAAGTCCTGGTGTATCATTGATGAAAATTGGAGCATTTGTTAGTTTGCCAATACGTGCATTAAGTTGTTCCCACTCCCATGGCTCAAGATTTCCTTTCTTAAGCTTCTCACCAGCAATCTCTGTTTCACTAGCGATAAGTCTATTCACTAATTGAAGTGAAGACATTTCAAGGGAAAAAACCGCAACTCCTTTTTTATAATCAACGGCAGCATTGCGAGCCATAGATAATACGAAGGCAGTTTTACCCATGCCTGGTCGGGCTGCCAAAACAATCATGTCGGATTTCTGAAAACCACCAGTAACTCTGTCTAGGTTGGCAAATCCGGTTGGCACACCGCTGGTTCCATCAAGTTTGCTGATTGCTTCAAGTTGCTTTACCGCTTTATGAAGCAGTTTATTCATGTCCTCGTAGCTTCTTCGAATGTTGCCTTCGGCTACTTCGAAAAGCTTGGCCTCTGCACCGTCAAGTAGATCGAAAACGTCTATGGTTTCGTCATAGGCCTTTTTAATAGTGTCACTCGAAATTTTTATTAGCTCTCGTTGAATATGTTTCTGAGATATAATTCTTGCATGAAACTCGACATTGGCACTGGATGCAACTCGATTTGTGAGCTGAGCGATATAAAACGGACCACCGATTATCTCGAGTTCACCCCTTTTTTTGAGTTCTTGAGTTACAGTGAGGATATCAATCGGTTCGGACTTTTGGAAAAGATCCAAAATTGCTTCGTAGATCATTTGATGATCTTCTTTGTAGAAACTGTCTTTTTTTAGAATGTCGATAACGTCCGTAAGCGCTTCTTTGTCAAGCATGAGTGCACCTAGAACAGCCTCTTCAAGGTCAATAGCCTGCGGAGGAAGTTTGCCATAATCTGGAGTGTTCAATTGATTGCGAACAACGCTTAATCCAGAATCGGCTGCTTCTTTTTTCGTAGGTGATTTTTCCATACTCAAAGGTAGGAAATGGGACTTGTCAAGTCATGAAATACGTTTGATGTTATAAACCGAATGCCGGTTTTATTGAAAATGGATTCTCTTTGATATCAGGGTTTAAGGGACTTTTAAAATCCTTATGAACACAGTTTTAACCAATACGTGAAAAAACCATTTTTATATGTGGTATCCCATCTTCGAGGTACATAGAATCGATTGGCTTAAATCCAATATGGCGATAAAAGTCAGTGAGATATACCTGAGCAGATAATGTAATATCAGGACTTTCAGTTGATTTGACAATATTATCGATACACAATTCCATGATCTTGTTACCAAGGCGGTTTCCTCTGTGTTTTGAATTTACGACAACGCGCCCGATGTGCCATCCATCTGAATTAAAAAATCTGGCGTAAGCTAATAGTTCATCTTCATTGAAAATTGTAGCATGGAGAGAATCTAAATCTCGTTCATCAGGATCCGTGTAAACACACTTTTGTTCTGAAACGAAAGCTTTTGATCTAAGGAGCACTATATCATGCCACTTTTTTGAGTCTAAACTGTCGAGTGAATCAATTGAGATTTGTTGGCCCATGAACTTCGGGTTGAGTTAGTTGTTTTGTAACATGAAGATATATCAAATAAGATAGGAGCAATTTCTACCAATATCGTAAGATGAGGCTTGGAACTTTTTTTCAACCTCAAAGAATCTTGATAAGATTACTCCAGAGGATATGAGTTTTCAAATTTTGTCTGACTTAGGTGATGGAAAGGTTTATGCTGGACAAATTATCAACTATAAAGTTTCTCGATTTAAAGGAGTGAAAATGAGATGGACTGAGGAAATATGGCACTGTGAAGACCGTAATTATTTCGTTGATGAACAGCGTATTGGTCCATATTCATTTTGACATCACAAGCATTTTTTTAATGAGATTGAAGGAGGTGTAAAAATGATTGATATTGTCGACTATGCACTTCCCTTAGGAATATTAGGAAAACTGGCACACACCACTTTCGTGAGAAAAAAGTTGGTAGGCATCTTTGAACACAGATTTCAAATACTTGAAAAGAAGTTTTCTCAATAAGAGTAGTGCAATTCCATTTTTTCAGCGTCCCATTCATTCCAATCCTGTATGAAGCATAAGGGAGACGCACCTAATTTACCGTTTGAGTTCAATGTAAAAACTTCGAGGCCTTCCTTGGCCCGGGTAAATGCGACATAAAGTGCATTGATTAAATCGACATTTGTTTTTGCCTTCTCTTCAGTATAAAGTGATTCATATCGAGTGTTTTTCAGTGAACTGCAAGGGACCATGGCAGTTTCCAAATTTTCTATTTGAGTTTGATTAATCCATGCAAATGTCTTGGTGGTGCTCTTTGCTTGAAATTTCGGTAAATACACATATACGAATGGGAACTCAAGTCCCTTGGATTTGTGGATAGTCATTACCTGCAGTGCATTTACGTTTGCGGATACTTCAATGCTCAATTTCTCAGCGTCTTTTGCCCATTGATCAAGAAAGGAATGCTTTAAGTATGTTGAAGTTTCATCATAAAGTAAGGCATAATCGAGGATTTTTTTAATAAAGACATCTCTTGAGTTTAAATTGAATAGCTGGATCAGCCCTAGCATAATTCCAAAACTGTCTTGGTTGAAAAGTGATTGATTCAGTTTTAACTGAAGTCGATTACAAAGCTGAGCAAATGATGCTTTGTCGGTTTTTAACCATGTGGCAATTTCATGATAATCACCAATCAATAAATTGTTCTGATATATGCGAGCAAGAAAACGCTGTTGGAAAAATTGATCTAATGAATTTGTATAAGCTTCAATTGTGGCTATGAGCAATTGAATTTTCAAATTATTAGATAGCAATAGGCTTTCGTCACTGGTTACTGAATATCCTGCTTCCAATAATTTGCCCGCAAAAAACGAAGCATCAGAATTTCGTTGGAATAGCAGACATATATTGGATGGTTGCACCCCCGCCTTGATCCGCGATGCAATGCTTTTTTCAATATTTGGGAATAGAGACTCTTCTATTGTACAATTCTCTTCGAGGTCAATTGCCTTAATGGTAACAATTCCACCCGCTTTTTTAATTGGTTTTTGTTCAACATCATCATAGAATGGTTGCTCATTTGGCTGTAGAAACTGTTGACTTAATTCTTTGAAAAAGCGATTGTTAAACCTGACTATTGAAGGAAGCGAACGATAATTAGAGTCAAGAACCGATTTATTAAATTCAGATTGTAATAAAACATCTGTCGGGCGGTTGTTTACTGGTTGATTAACAAATTGGTCAGGTTCGCTACCTCGAAACCGATAAATGGATTGTTTGGCATCTCCAACTAGTAGTGATCGATTCCCTTCCGCAATGGTGTTCTCGAAAAGTGGCAGGAGATTTTGCCATTGTAACCTTGAAGTGTCTTGGAATTCATCAATTAATATGTGATGATATTTTGCTCCAAGTCTTTCGTAGATAAATGGGGTCTGATCCTTATTAAATCGGTCCGATAATAATTTGTAAAAATCTGAAAGAAGCTGTTGGTTTTCATCTGATTTGATTTCAGCAAAGAGCATGCGCAACTCAGATATTAAACCAAGCTTGAATAAGTGAGGTAATATGTTTTGAAATAGAAGTGCATCCTTGAATTCATCGATTTGCTCTAACAACGAAGCAAGACCACCTTCAAGTTCATCTTGCAATTCAATTACTGAAGGATTCTTTGAGCCAGATTGCCATTTATGTGATTCGATTGTTTGGAGGACATAATTATTGGGCGTAACTAGTTTTGAAAAATCGCAATCAATGGCGGCATTAAAATAGCCAAGAACACCTCTGCTGCCCTGATACAGATCCTTTGGCTTTATATTAAAGCGTTCTAATAAATGGTTAATTCTATGACCTATTTCTTGCGCCATTGATTTTGTGTGTTCAATGCGATCTCGAAGATCGTTTTGAACTTTGAAAATAAGTGCAGGATTCAATTTTTCAGTGTAACCAGATTGAATGAAAAAATCCTCGCTATTTAACTCAAATGCGAGGGTTTCCAAACTAGAAGTAACATCCCAATATTTATCGGATTGAATTTGATATTTTGAATATTCGAGAATGAGTTTAGAAATTTCAGCATCCACACCTACCTTGTCCATCACTGCGCTAACGACTCGATCAATCAGCTGTTTAGAATCGATTTCAACTTCGAAATCAGGATTTAGTCCGAGCTCAGAAGCAAAACTGCGCACCAAACGATGCACAAATTTATCGATGGTATAAATGGAGAGGTTCGAGTAATCATGCAACATGGCATTCAGTATTGCCTTGCTTCGAGTGATAATAATTGTCTCATCGGAATTAATTTCCTTAGAGATTAAACTTAGCATCAACCTATGTTCATCGGTCGATGCTGTTGGGTCAGCAAATCCTGAGATGTAATCAATAATTCGTTCTTTCATTTCGGCTGCAGCCTTTACCGTGAAGGTTATAGCTAAAATGTGTTTGAAATAGTACGTTGATTTTTGCTTTAGGATAAGACTCAAATAGAACTTAGCCAAGGTGAATGTTTTGCCTGAACCAGCACTGCTTCGATACACGTGAAAATTGCCTGTTGCATTCATTCTTCGCAATATTCAACTTTATTCTGCGATTTTCGTCTCTATATAAAGTATTTCCATTTTGAATAGAGTCATAGCCTGCATATTGGTTTTTTGTTTTTTGCAAATTGAGTTGAATTCACAGAGTGGCGAGTCACAACATTTAAATGACCATGTTCCCAATGAAGTCTTGTGTCTATTCAAAACAGGAGTAAATATTGATACGGTTTTGGCCGAGGTCAATATAGAATCTCACTTTAAGTTTTACACAATAGAAAGGCTTTCCGAAGCTATGAATCTTTGGAAAATAGGATTTTCTGGAGATGATGACAGCGAAGCGTTAATGGTCCTGAGCCGTGACGAAAGTGTGCAGATTGTACAATTTAATCATACTAATTTGAGCGTTCGCAATATTCCTAACGACACTTTGTTTTATCGGCAATGGGCTTTTTTTAACGATGGGTCAAACGGTGGCACTGGCCTAGCCGATATTGATGCAAAACTTGCATGGGATATATCCACAGGAGGAATAAGTCCACTTGGGGATACTATAGTAGTGGCAGTTATCGATCAAGGTTTTGATTTGGATCACGTTGATTTAATTGAAAACATGTTCGTCAATCGAGGAGAGATTCATGGAAACAATGTGGATGATGATGGAAATGGCTTTGTTGATGATCGTCAAGGTTGGGACTTCTATAATGATGATCCATATCATCCAAATAATAATCATGGAACCCATGTTGCAGGCACGATTGGGGCGAAGGGTAATAACGAAATTGGAGTGACCGGTGTAAACTGGGATGTGAAGATTTTACCCGTAACCGGGTCGTCAACTTTAGAGTCAACGGTTATTCAGGCCTATGCATATATTTTGGGATTAAGACGAATGTATAATCAGACCAATGGTGAATTGGGTGCGTATATTGTAGCGACAAATTCATCCTTTGGTGTAGACGAAGGTCAACCTGTGGATTATCCTCTTTGGTGTGCCATGTATGATAGTCTTGGTGCCCAGGGTATTCTTAGTGCTGGAGCTACCGCTAATGACAATATAAATATTGATGAAGTTGGTGATGTTCCAACGGCTTGTGCGAGCAATTTTTTGATTTCAGTTACGAATACTAGATCTACGGATGAGATAAATAACAACGCAGGATTTGGGATCGAGACCATTGATCTTGGGGCTCCGGGGACTGGTGTTTATTCGACATTTTCAAACAACAACTATGGAAATAGCACAGGTACATCCATGGCGACTCCACATGTTGCTGGAACTGTCGGGTTAATGTACTCTGCCATTTGCCCGGATGTATTTCAGTCATACGGAACCAATTATCCTGGACTCGCGTTATTCATGAAGGATAAGTTACTCGATGAAGGAGTAGATGAAGTGACGGGATTGACTGGTTTAGTCAAGACTGGTGGAAGATTGAATTTGAATAAATCAATACGAAGTGTGTCTGATTTATGTGTTCAGGTAGTCTTCAATGCTGTTGAATCAGAATGTGATTCGTGCAATGGGAGAATTAAGGCATCAATTCTTGGTGGCTCATCTTCAGTCCAATATTTATGGAATACAGGTTCAAGCGCAGATTCAATCATAAATCTTTGTCCTGGAATTTACACCCTTACAGCGATTGATGGATCAGATACACTTATTAAGTCTTATGCACTTTCAGATAACACAGGCCCAGATTTGACTATTGAATCTAATGATATTTCGTGCGCTGGATTAACCGATGGTTCCATTGATGTTTCAGGTGGATTCAATTATTCCTGGTCAGATGCATCAAGCGTATCGAATCGTTCAAATCTAGAACAAGGCTTATACTATTTGACAGCTACTGACAGCTTGGGAGTTTGCACTACGACAGCGATAGCTAGCATTGCAGAGCCAGAACCATTGACAGCTGAGTTTGAATTTATCCTGCCAAGCACTCAGGGTGGGTCAGATGGACAACTCACGGCTACACCAGTTGGAGGGATATATCCATATTCGTTTAATTGGCAGACTGGAGATACAACAGCAAGCATATTAAACCAAACCGAAGGCATTTATGCAATCACTGTGTCCGATGCAAATGGTTGTGAATTTCAGGATTCAGCGCGTTTAGGTTATCCTCTAACTACTGAGCCAATCATATCTGAGAATCTTAATGTTCGCATATGGCCTAATCCTGTGAGTGATAATTTGTTCATTGAGTCGGATCAAGATATTCAATGCATAAAGCTCATTGACGTGCAAGGTAGAACTGTTTTGTACCATGAACCTAATAATTTAAAACTTGTTGATTTGAACATGAGGAATGTTGAATCAGGAGTTTATATTGTTTCGATTTCCTTAACGTCAGGAGCTGTTTTGTATAAGTCAATTATTAGTCATGAGGTCAGGTAAGTTTCTTGTTTTAGTAAGTTGTCTAAATCTGGTTATAGTCTCTTGTGAAAAAGACGTTACAATTGTTGGAGGGAGGACTTTTTCAGAAAAAGATGGGGCAACACCATATTATATTGACATTCCCAATGGTTTTCCAGAATACTTAATTCCCGAATCAAATTTGCCAACTGTGGAAGGAATTGAATTAGGAAGAAAGTTGTTTTATGACCCAATTCTATCTAGGAATAACAACATTTCCTGTGGTTCGTGTCACCAACAAGAACACGGATTTTCTGACCCTAAGAGGTTGAGTATTGGTACTAACAACGAAGAATCAGAATTTCATTCAATGTCGATTGTGAATCTAGCTTGGCAGCCTCGTTTTTTCTGGAATGGAAGAGAATCTTCGCTCGAAAATCAAGCTTTAGCTCCTGTTGTTAACCCTTTGGAGATGGACATGACATGGCCTGAGGTTGAACAGAGACTGAACACCCACACTGTATATCCAAAACTATTTTTGGAGGCTTTTGGAACCGAAGTTATTGATTCCTCATTAGTTACACGGGCCATTGCACAGTTCGAGTACACGATCATCAGTGCGAATAGTAAATGGGATCGATACCGAAGAAATGAGATTGAGCTGTCTCCGCTGGAAGAGAAAGGCCGTCAAATATTTACTAGCCTCGAAAAGCACAATGGAGACTGCACACATTGCCATAGTGACATTGATCCGTTGGTCGGAGACTTTGTTATGCGCAATAACGGACTGGATTCTGATGCAGAGTTGAAACCGGGCTATAGCATAGTGACTGGATTAGATCGGGATTACGGTAGATTTAAGACGCCAAGTATACGTAACTTGGCATTTACCGCTCCTTATATGCATGATGGTCGATTCGAAACATTGCGAGATGTACTTGACTTTTACAGCGAGGGAGTTCACTTCAACAGAACCGTGGATCCTTTAATGGAATATGCCAATGAGGGTGGAGTGGAGATGTCAGAAGAAAGTAAGGATGCCCTAATCGCCTTCTTATTAACTTTAACGGATAGTACACTTATTTCTAATCCTGCCTTTTCGGATCCTAATGAATAGTTTAGAGTTCTTGCAGGTGCTCGACTTCTTTAGCTTCTGCAGTTCTGCGATAGCATTGCATGGCATCCTTGAAAACAGCGGATTTAAAAATTGATTTATTTAAAAGCATTCTAACACACTCTTGAATGCCCTCAATAATGGAAGGATGTGGATGCACTAAGTCAGCTAAAACTTCAATTGGTTGATTCATTTTAATTAATAGTCCGATAGCCTGGATAGCGCTTGAAGCGTGCTCGCCAACCGCGCGCATTCCCAATATGTGCATATCATCATCATCAGTCACTATAATCTTGAAAAAGCCTTGTGTCTTCCTCATAGCGATGGCTCTGGCGATGCAACTGTAGTCTAATTTGACCACTTTACATGAAAGGCCCTTTTCAATGCATTGTTGCTCATTCAATCCGACCGCAGCGACCTCAGGAGTCAGAAACATAATGGTGCAAACATTGTCATAAGAAATATCTTCAGTGTTGCTACCATACATACGTTCAATGGCAAATCGGGCTTCAATTTCTCCCATATTGACCAATGCGATATGACCTGAAACATCTCCTACCGCATATATATTATCAACATTCGTGCGTGTTCTGCTGTCGGTAATATAACTTCTAGCTGAAAGTGAAACTCCTGCAGCTTTAAGACCAATATTTTCAGTATTGGGCACTCTGCCCACGGATAATAGTGCCTTTTCTACTCGAATTGTTTCTTGCGTTCCGTCAAGGTTGCTAATGACGTATTCAACTTCACCATCCACAATTTCCATTCGCTCAAGCTTGGCGGTACTGTGAATTGTAACCCCTGCAGTTTTCAAATTGTCGCTCACCACTCGCGCAACATCTTCATCTTCGAATGGGAGAATTCGATCGGCCCTATCAATCAAATAGACCTTGGTTTTTCCAAAATTGGCAAAAATTGTGGCGTATTCACAGCCGATCACACCTGCTCCTAAAATCACAAGACTCTTTGGATAATCGGTCATGTGGTGAATTCCATCACTAGTCATGATGATTTTTTCGTCTGTCTCTATGTGTGGTAGAATTCTTGGACGGCTGCCCGTTGCGATTACAATGTTATCTGCCCAAATAACCGATTCTCCTTTTTTAGAAATAATTCGGACTTCATTCTTGCTAAGCAGTTTACCAGTTCCACGAGCATAGGTAAACCTAACTGTGGTTGTTTCTTCTTGGAGTAGCTTTATGTGGGCTGAGTACTGTTGCTTTCGATCAAAAATCGCCTCTTTTACGGTTTGTTGAACATCTTCCCAAGGGATCTCAAATCTTGGCCGGCCATTTTGTTCCATCATTTCATTGATGGTGGCTACTTTATGAGAAAGTTCCCAAGTAGTTTTAGAAGTGAGTGCTCCGTCATATATGCCGGCTCCTCCAACTTTCCCTTTTTCTATTAATATGACTTTTTTTCCAAAGTCAATGGCGCGCATTGCAGCTGCATAACCCGCAGGTCCACCTCCAATAATACAGACATCAAATTTTTCCAAATCTGCGAAGTAGTTTAGGCTAAAGTACCATAATTAGACAAGTGAAAACTATTTCAGGCAACGGCAAGGTTCTTTTCATAGTCTTATTAGAGTATTTCACCCCAAACCAATCCTCTTTATTGGATTTCTGACACTAGAATTTGATGTAATCATTAAATCGCATTGGTATGTTAGAATTTCGAGACAAAAATTTCATTTCGCTACAACATTTACGCTTGCTTCGTTGGTCAATGATTCGAGGTTTACTTTTATTCATCTTTTTGTTCTTGGGTGCAGCTCAAGTGCATTCACAATGCACTGTTTATGATGGACAAGGAAATGTTTCGGGCAATCCTGTGTGGGTTAGCTGCAGCGGAGGAACATATACTCTTTACATACAATCTCCGAATAATTTTGGTGCCCTTACGATAAATTGGGGAGATGGAACGGCCAATACGACAGTTGCATCATTGATATCACCTGCCTTTATCTCGCACACGTATGCCGCTAACATCGCGAACTACACCGTGACGATTACCGAAACAAATGGTTGCACGATAACGGGCCTTGTTGTCATGGAGGAACCTGTAAATGCCTCCATTCAAATTCCCATAGGTGGGGTGACACAGACTTGCGCCCCAGATTTATTAATCTTTACCAATAGCAGTACGGATGTGTCAACAAACACAACATTCACTTGGGACTTTGGGGACGGTTCACCACTTGAAACATTTGGAGATACGAATGCAGGCCAAACTATTTCACATACTTATGAGCAGGGAACAGTAGACTGCGTTACTGAGGTGACTCTCGAGGCAGAGAACTATTGCAGCTTTGGAAATCCAACTACCGCTTCGTTCAACCCAATTCAGATATATGATATAGATGAGGCGATTATTACAGCCGATTTTCAGTTATTATGTTATCCGGATACAATTGTCCATTTTGATAATATGACTGATAAAAATTGTGTTCCACAGGGAAATACCCCAACGATTTGAATATTGGAATTTTGGTAATTATTGGGGTACAGGAAGTGATTCAATCATAGATTGGACTCCTTTTGACCCACCTGCGAAACCTGGATACGATATCGCATTTCCTGGGATTGGTACATACGTCATTATGATGGCAGATAGAAATCAATGCGGGGCCGATACTACGTTCATAACCATACAAATTACAGATCAGCCCAATGCTGATTTTACAATGAGCACAGATTCTAGTTGTCAAGGAGATGTTGTAAATTACACGAGACTGTCTACTTTGGCCACAGCTCACTTAATAAATTTTGGCGATGGAGGCGGTTTCCAAGGCTTTGGAGCAACGGCCTCTCACGTATACAATACCGCGGGAACTTTTACTGTCACTGTAGTTGCCAATGTCGGTGGAGGATCACCTTCATGCACCGATACGACAACTCTACCTATCGTGATTTTACCGAGCCCGAGTGCTATTGCCAGTATTAATCCGAATGGAGGGTGTGATTCGGTGACTTCGGTTTTTATTAACACGAGTAGTGGAGGAGCCTCTTATTTGTGGCAATTTGGTGGAGGAGATACTAGTACGCTTCAAAATCCACCACCGATTTCCTTTACTACTTCCGGTCAACACGTTGTCACGTTGACAGTAACAAGTAATAAAGGATGTGCAAATTGGTTATTCCTATGATCTTACCATCTCTAAGTTGATTACCGATTCAGGCGGTGCCCATGAGGTTTTGTTGAAGTGGGAAATTGCAAGTGAAAAGCAAAAAAGGAAAAAGCGAAGAAGCAAGTTTTTGATTCCTTGCGCTAAGTTCTAGGCGGAAATACCTTGTGACTTGGTGTAAACCCTCCATTTTTCAAGTACTTGAACCATGTCTTCTGGAAGTTCACTTTCAAACTTCATGAATTGACCGGTGTTTGGATGCTCAAAGCCCAAGGTTTTGGCGTGAAGAGCCTGCCTAGGTAAAATGGTAAAACAGTTATCTATGAATTGTTTGTATTTTGAAAAGGTAGTTCCCTTGACGATTCGGTCACCACCATACCTGGGGTCTCCAAATATTGGATGGCCAATGTGCATCAAATGAACCCTTATTTGATGTGTGCGCCCCGTGTCCAATTTGCATTTTATCAAAGTGACATAACCCAATCGTTCCATTACTTCGTAATGTGTGACGGCATGTTTTCCATATTCGCCATTCGGAAAAACAGCCATACGCTTTCTGTCAGCTGGTGATCTACCAATATGACCTTCAATCGTTCCACTATTGTTTTCCATGTCTCCCCAAACTAGGGCAACATAATGCCTATCGATCGTGCGATTAAAAAAGTGAGCGGCCATTTTCGTTAAGGCTATTTCAGTCTTCGCGATTAATAATAATCCAGTTGTGTCCTTGTCTATTCTATGCACTAAACCAGGGTATGATGTGTCGCTCGTTGGGTTTTTAGGAAGATTTCCAAAATGGAATAAAAGTGCATTAACAAGGGTTCCAGTAGAATTTCCGTGCCCCGGGTGGACAACAAAATTTGCGGGTTTGTTGATCACCATTACTGCGTCATCTTCATATATGACATCAATAGGTATATCTTCCGCGATTAGCTCAAATTCTCTTTTGGGATGAGGGAATACAATAGAAATAACATCTTCAGGTTTAACCTTGTAGTTTGCCTTTACAGGACTTTGATTGACGATCACGCTGCCATTTTTAGCGGCTGTTGAGATTCTGTTTCTTGAAACATTTGGAAGTTTATCAAACAAGAATTTATCGATTCTCATTATTGTTTGACCTTGGTCCACTTCTATCTTGAAATGTTCGAAATGTTCGTCCTGATCATCTTCATCGACTCCGACTTTATCCTCTGTCATTTTATTTATTGGCAACAACTAGCTTATTCGTACTTATAATTCCATTGCCTAAATCTATAAGCCGAAGCATATAGATGCCGGTACTCAGATCAGAAATATTCACTGAAACTTTAGAGTTGATCATCTCAGTTTTTACAATTTGCCCACTCATGGAATAAATATCGAGGCGCGAGTTTCGATTTTTTGGAACAATAGTGATGAAATTCTTGGCTGGGTTAGGATACATATCAAACCCACTTTGAGTTTTCTTTTTCTCTTCTATACCCAAACTTGGGTCGACACCAAAATCGGGTCTCATTAATAAAGAACCGTCAAATGATGACTTAAACCATTTATCTCCAGTTCGATACAGAATGTGCTCTCGGGCATTTGTATTCTTGTCAAATCCGATATAGACCTTGTCAGATTGCAATTGACGGTATCCAACATAAAAGGTTCCTGTTATATAAATAGGCTCGAAAAAATCATATCGAGTAAATTCATTTCCATCCGAATATTTTGGACTAATAGGGATTTCGGAGGTGTAAATTGGGTCGGATGCTGTGTCCTCCCAAACCATTAATTCCAACTCAAAGTCTTCAGCATTTTCGACTAAAACTCGGGGAAAGTTGATCCATAAACCTCTAAGAGAATCAGGTTCGGGTGTATTAAATTCATAAGCTAATTCGATCCCTGCCCCCGTAAGTGCATAAGATTGTTCTGCAGTGCCATCATCATATGAATAATACTTCCAAAAACGTTGATTTCCGCGAATAGTATCGTTGATATTTTCGTCATTGTTTCCTGAGATGGCATACCAAGCTGTGAAATTAAAGTCCACATACTCTTTTTGAACATCGGGGAATATTTGTTCATCACCTTGAAGGAATTGATACCTGCGAACTGATTGTTTTGGTAAGTTCAAATCTGCCGTTGTAAAGAAATCTATCTGATTACCTTGATCATCGGAGATTTCATAATTAATATTTAAAACATTTGCGTCAAGCACTCCAATGTTTCTAACGTCAAGATTGACTGTGTCGGCTTGAAGAATATCAAAATGATTCAAATAGTGCGAGTATGGTACACTAGTATATTCTCCTGTGAATGATGTCAAACCGCTCAATATTGACACATCTGTTATGGTGTCTTCGCTAACACTATCGCGCTCTGCTCCGAGTCTTATGTAATCCAAATGCCAAAGGTCAAACATGCCAGATAGTGTGGCATAGTTTCGAAATCGAAACTGAAATCCAGGTTGTAAAAAATCGAATTCTGAAACGCGTAACCAAACTTGTTCACTCCAAATTCCTGGTTCGTCAAGTCCACCGGCACGGCTCCATGCATGGCGCCAAGTTTGATTTGTCACATCGAAAAATTCCAGAACCAATGTGTCATCCACTTCAGGTTCGTTGCCATGTCCGCCAGCTTGGTAAAAAAACGACAAAAATACGTCTTCCATTTCTGGGTCAAGGTTAAACGGTTTCGATTCGAGTGTGTCGGCCGGACCTTGAGCAGTTTCGGACTCAATGTTATATGGAGTGCCAACAGCATCAATCCCATCGAATGTGGCTACCCCTTGAGTTAGATTGTCCTTTTGAAGGTTGTTGTTGATGTATGCGCCTCCTCGGCCTGATTCATCTCCAGGAGTGATCCAGTGTGAGTTATCATCAGCGACTAGGTACAATGTGTCAAATGTGTTTATAAAAGTCTGATCAGGTTCTAGGGTGTCATAACTTACCAGTCCTTGGCCTTCATCAAACTCAGTAACAATATTCGTCCACCCCGTATCTGCACTTATTGCCTCACCATTTTCATTATAAAATGTTACATACAAAATTGGGTTTGGATCAAACTGAATTGGTCCACTAATTGGTTTCGTTTTAGAATAGGTCTGTGTATATACTAAATCCAGAGTTTCAGGATGTTCACCATTAACTTCAAATCCGAAAAGCACTTTAAGAGATATGTTCTCGTCCGTTTTTGTTGCATTATAAACCTTGATTTTATTCTTGGTAAAATCATCGAAAAAGGGCAATTCTAAAGTGTCCACAATGTAAATGAAGGGCTTCCGGTCAATATCTCTATTCGACTTATTAGAACTAGAGTTGTTTTTTAATTCTGATATCAGTGTTTCATTGTTCCGAAGAGGCACAACTTCTTCAAAATTTTGGGCAAAATAATCTAACGATGAAAGGAGAAATAAAGATATGCAGATGAAATATTTCATTTGATTAAATAGAGGCCTTAATGGAATCTAAATTAACATTCGGCAATTTTGTGATATCCAATGTCAACGTAATATTTATCGGAGATCCTAATTTAATGCTTTCTCCAGATTTCTCTGATTGGTAAAACACTCGTGCGGCAAGCGAGTCGCCACCTGTTTCGACTGTTTCATCAAAATTGTACGCACCTCTATTTAATTCGAAGTTGTGAAGTACCTGAGTTGCTTCATCTTTTGTAAGCCCGTATAGAGTGGGTACTACGGAGTTGGCACCTTCATTTAATTGGCCAATTATCAAATCTATTTTACTTCCAACAGGTATGTTCGTTTCTGGCTGTATGGTTTTTCCATTAAGCTCAATACCAATGGCACATCCGTCACAGGGATCGGTTTTGGATGTGAGCTTACCGATAATGAAACCTCTTCTGTTTAATTTACTAATTGCAATCGCGCTTGTTTGGTTTAACACATTAGGAACTTTGACCGTTGGAGTTTCATAACGAGATATGGTCAAATATATTTTACGATTCTTTTTTACCATTGAGCCTTCTCTAGGCTGTTGTTCCATTATAATACCACCTTGCTGTCCTAAATGAAAAATCGAATCGATGACCTCAATTTCAAGATCCAATTGAGTAAGTTCTGCTTCAGCTTCTACCAAATCGTATCCTTCTAAATTAGGAACTGTAACCGCCTCACCAGTTTTTGCGTAATTGATAAGGAAAAAGTAAGTTCCTAAAATTACGAGCGCAATAAAAATGCCCGCAAGAATCAGTTGTAGAATGAAGGTTTTCGAAAAAAGAAATCGTAACATCTGCCTCAAAGATAAATTGTTGTGAGCTACAGTTTTTTTAGGTCTGCGGAATTAATCATTATTTACAACTTTTGTCGCAAATTGAATAGATGAAAAATCAACGGATTGTTATAACAGGAGGAGCAGGATTTATTGGATCTCATTTGACCTCGAAGCTGGTCGAAATGGGAAATGAAGTGGTAGTGGTAGACATTCTCCTTCGTGGTAATAAGATTCCAAAAGATGTTCAGTCAAAAATAGAGTTTCACCAAATAGACGTTTGCGACTTTAATGCGATGGCTAAGATTTGTAAAGGAGCAGATCTGGTTTTTCATTTTGCTGCGATTCTGGGTGTAGATATTGTGGCCGATAATCCCATCGAGACTATGGAGACAGAAGTTAATGGGATGCAGAGTGTTGCACATGCCGCTGCAGTGAATGGCATCAGACACATAGTTTACGCTTCTACGAGCGGTGTTTATGGACACTTGGCACTTGAACAAAGTGTTAGCGAAGAGATTTTGGTTGACCCACGTACCAGCTACGCGATGGCAAAACGATACAATGAGATCTATTTGGCTTCACTCTTTGAAGAAAAGGGAATTCATTCTGTGGCATTACGGTTTTTCAATATATACGGGTTAAGACAAGATAACCGTATGGTGATTCCTCGATTTATAGAACAAGCCATGGCTGGTGAATCCCTTACCGTTTATGGTACAGGTGAGCAGACTCGTGATTTCACATATGTGGATGATGCCATTCAATCAACGATCAAATTAGCGGAGAATATCAATGGATTTGAGATTTATAATATCGCAAACGAAAAGGAAGCAACAATATTAGATCTTGCGAAGGAAATCATTCAAGTAACCGGCTCGAATTCAGATATTAAGCTAATAAACGCTCCAAGTAAACGATATGATTACGAAGTGGGTCGTAGATATGGATCAAGTGAGAAACTTGAAAAGAAAATAGGTTACAAGCCACGAACAGATTTGCAAAGTGGTTTAAAAACCATTCTTCCCACTGTGTAGATATCGACCATTTGCATGTTGATAAACTGGTGGGGTGATATCTTTTTTTGGTTTTGACAACACTAGCTTTGATTGAGATAGAAATCTCATGAAAAAGAACATTGCAATTATCTTCGGAGGATTTTCTGGTGAGCGAGTCATCTCAGAACGAAGTGCCAAGGTCGTCTATAAATATTTAGATACTGAAGAGTTCAAACCGTTCCTTATTGATATTGACCAGAAACAATGGGATCTGATTCATAAAGAAGCTCGAATACCTATTGATAAGAACGACTTCAGCGTTATGGTAGGTGGTGAAAAAGTGGAGTTCGATGCTGTTTTCTGTGCCATACATGGCACTCCTGGGGAAGATGGAAAAATTCAAGGATACTTCGATACGATTGGAATACCTTATAACAATTGTGGGGTCCTTGCCTCAGCAATTACATTTGACAAGGCTGCATGTAATCGATATCTAAAAGCATCTGGCGTTAATGTAGCTGAATCATACATCGCTCGGTTGGGACAGACATATGATTTAGATGTAATTGTAGAAAGAGTTGGTCTGCCATGTTTTGTAAAACCGAATGATGGAGGATCAAGTATTGGTGTGACAAAAGTTAAGTTGAAGGAAGATTTAGAGAATGCTATTGCGCACGCTCAACATGAAGGTGTAGATGCTCTCATAGAATCCTTATTAGTCGGGACTGAAGTTTCTTGCGGATGTATAAGTAAAAATGGAAAAGCTATATCGATTGGTATTACTGAAATTGTTCCGGCAAATGAATTTTTTGATTTCGATTCTAAATATGAGAATGGTGCTACCCAAGAAATAACACCAGCAAGAATTGAAGATACTCTATATGCGCAGGTTCAAAAACTAACCGAGAATATTTATACTTGGTTGCACTGCAAAGGGATGATTCGAGTGGATTACATGCTTTGTAAGGACGGTATATACTTGATAGAAGTGAATACTACACCCGGTCTAAGTGAGGCGAGTATAATCCCGAGACAAGCCAAACATTTTGGACTATCACTTGATGAGTTTTTCAAATTAGCGATTCTTGAAACGATCAGGGATTAACCTTTGTGTTTAAGAATTCGACAAGCTTTTGGATTGCTCGAGCCCGATGACTGAATTTTGATTTTTCATCCAAGGACATTTGCGCAAACGTTAGGTTTGAGCCATCAGGCATAAATATTGGATCGTATCCAAATCCATTCGCACCATGTTTTGTGTGGGTAATATGCCCATTAACCCGACCTTCGAAGGAGTAGTTTTCTTCATTCCACCACAGGTTAATTACCGTTCTAAATTGAGCGCTTCGAACCTCATGTTCATTTAGTTCAGCCAAAACCTTGTTCATGTTATCATCGAATGAACAATCAGGGCCTGCGTACCTAGCTGAGTAAACTCCAGGACGTCCGTTTAAAAGGTCTATTTCAAGCCCCGTGTCATCGGAAAAGCAATTCAAATTGAAGCGTTCTTTGATAAAATCAGATTTGATTTTGGCATTTTCGTCAAGAGTAACTCCATACTCATCTATTTCGTCTTGAAACCCAAGTTCTCTCATTCCAACTATGGTAATTTTTGGATCGATAATGTTCTTGATTTCATTCAACTTATGCGAGTTGCCTGAGGCAAATACAAGTTTCGTTTTATTTGTCATTTGCGTTTCAGGTCTGTTTTTGTCTTTGTGAAAATGGTAAGTAGCAAGATCAAGAAAAAGGGTAAAAGAGGGATTTTAAATCTTACTAGTGCCCCAAAATTTGGAGATGATAACCCGATCCCAAAGGCGAAGAAAATACTGAACAAAAGACAGAATACTAAAAAAGGCTCACCAGTCATTCTTTTCAGTGTAGTTATAGGATTTCGCATGGTGAAAATTGCAATTGTAAGCAGTAATAGTGCGGTGTTTTCAAGTGCTGAGAACAACATCACTATGTTATTTACATGAAGCAATGTCGGGCCAAAAAAGCCGAAAAAGCTGGCAATTGGAAATTTGCTGAGTACACCGAACGTGGTCGGCTCAATTTTCCCGATGTCGAAAGAGTTACCACCATAGTAATCTTGTTTTAGATCCTCCTGCGCGACAATGGCCTTACGCATAATATTCTCTGTAGAATATTCCCCGAGCGTATCAGAAATCAAATCAAAAGTGAAAGCAATAATGACTAGGCTTAAAATAGTGATTACAGGTACTAAGCTCAGCCGAATAATGCGATTCTGAATTCTTTGAATTGAATTGAAAAACACCCAAACCAATGTTCCTGGAAATAGCACCAGAAATATATATGGTTTAATTGCGATGATAAGCCAAAGACAAATAAGGGATAGGGTGATTTTAATAATACTTGGTCTTCGGAGTATAACTAACCAGTATATACCAAACACGAAATAACATGTGGCCGCAAATGTTATTGTGTCTTTTGATATACCGCTACCCCAGAACAAAATACTTGGGACTAATAGTGTCGACCACATAGAGATCTTTACATTCCCCGTAATTCGAACGAATAGTTGAAATAATTTCCAGGCAGCTAAATACGAAATGAAGCTAAACATCAGTGATCCTATCAAGTAACTCTTGAAGCTTAGCAGCAGAAATGGAATTGCGATCTTAGATACCAATAGAGTTCCGCTATCATTAAATATGTGTTTAATTGGATAACCAGTCTCCGAATCGAATCTAGAGAAATTCTCTATAGAATTGTCTCCAAAGCTTACTTGCAGGCCAGACAATGGATCCTGTAAGATTAAGTTTGTATACGCCATTGCAGTTTTGTAATATACAATGGTGTCACCACCGCCATAGTAGAATAGATATATCAAGGTAAAAGCTAATCCACCCGATATTTTTGCTGCCAGACCAATATTGAAAATTTTTCGATTTTCTTGACTCGGAACGAAATAGGCTATTAATACGATAAGGAAAATGTAGATTGGTGCTAAGAAAACCTCCCAAATCTCTAGAAGATCATTACCCATTCGCTCTTGTGTTCTTTGTTTTACAGTAATTCACCATCAATCTAGAGGCTAAAGTAGTAGGCTTTTAGATACTAAATAGCCATACTCAACAGATAGATGTTATTCATATTCAACAATTGCAATTCGGACACTTAAATCAAGTTTAAATTTGACACTAACTAAGGCTTATGAAAATACTGGTTACGGGAGGTGCAGGATACATTGGTTCACATACCATCATAGATATCATTGAAAACACAAATCATGAAGTAATCTCCATTGATAATTTTTCTAATTCAAACGAAGACACATTTGATCGAATTGAGAAAATAACAGGTAAGCGTGTTAAGAACTATAACCTTGACTTGACGGCCTATAAAAGTCTCAAAGAGAAATTTTTTGATGTTGAAAAGGACATTGATGGAATTATTCATTTTGCCGCGCTAAAAGCTGTTGGAGAATCAGTTGAAAAGCCAGTGTTGTATTATCACAACAACCTAAATAGCCTGATAAATTTGCTAAAATGTGTTCAAAAGTATAGTGTCAAACATTTCATTTTTTCTTCATCATGCACAGTTTATGGCAATGCATTAAAGCAACCGGTAACCGAGGAGTCACCGACACAAAATGCAGAATCTCCATACGGCTACACTAAGCTAGTGGGTGAAAATATTCTAAAGGATTTTTCACTATCCATTTCAGAATTTAATGCAATTTCCCTTCGTTATTTTAATCCAGTTGGTGCACATATAAGCGGCCAGAACGGTGAATTGCCAATGGGTAGGCCAAATAATCTTGTACCCGTTGTTACTCAATTTGCTTCCGGTTGGATTAACGAGCTTACTGTACATGGGGACGACTATGGTACTCGTGACGGCACGGCAATAAGAGATTACATTCATGTTTCAGACATAGCTCATGCACATGTATTGGCGCTTGAATACTTATCTAAGAGTTTTGGTGAACTTCGATACGATGTGTTCAATTTGGGCACCGGAATTGGCGTTACAGTTTTTGAGGTGTTCGAGGCATTCGAAAAAAGTGCGGGTCTGAAATTGGATTACAATATTGGCCCAAGAAGATCGGGTGATGTTGAATGCATATATGCAGACAACAAAAAAGCCAGAACCAAACTAAAGTGGATGCCAAAATACACCATCGAGGATGCTATGAAAACTGCCTGGATTTGGCAGCAGGAGTTAAATCTTATTCGTGATGATATGGTTCGCCCCGAATGATAGTAAAAGCCCTATATAACTGTTCCGTAAAGATTAATCGAATTATTTGATGGTTAAAGGTCATTGCAGATATTGAAATTTTCGTTTCTGCTTTTAGGTAAACTTCATCGCTAAACCCATAAGCTCCACCAATCACAAAGCAGAGATCTTTAGCCTGAATGTTCACACCATCTTCGAGCCATTTTGCAAAGGATTTACTTGTGTGTTTCTTACCTCCTTCGTCTAATAAAATTATTCGCTCACCTGGAGTAATTCGTTTTAGGATTAGTTTTCCTTCTTCTTTTTTTAATTCTGACTTGGGCAATCGGGCAGCATTTTTAACGTCAGGAAGCTCTTCCCACTCATATTTTATATAGCGGGAGATGCGCTTGTTATACTCTGTTAGGCCAACATTAATGAAATCAATGTTGGTTTTTCCAATAGATAAAGTCCTTATCCTCATTTTGAATCTATCTTTGACATAACTTCAAAAGCAATACATATGAAGGCAATACTCGCATTATTACTTCTTTTTCCATTTGCACTGCAGGCTCAAGATTATGAAAAACTATCTGAAGCGTTCACAAACGGAGATGCAACTTCAGTAGGTCGCATGTTAGACGCTACCATTGACTACACAGAAGATGGTAAAGATCAAAGAATTGGTAGAAGTGATGCAGAAAACAAACTGCGTTCCTTTTTTATCACAAACGCACCACGCTCATTTAAAAAAGTGCACGAAGGCGTATCTTCTAATGATGTTCACTACATGATCGGAGATTTGTATACATCCAGCGGCAATTTTCGGATTACACAGTATTTAAATAAATCAGGTGACCAATACCTTATTCAGAGTATTGAGATTGAGAAACAATAAAATCAAGTTCTATTAATGATTGAATTCATTAAAAACGCACTCGCTGAGGACATTGGGGAGGGCGACCATACATCACTGTCCTGCGTTCCATCCGAACTCGTATCCACTGCTGATCTGCTTGTGAAGGAAAACGGAGTATTGGCAGGTATAGAATGCGCGAAAAACATTTTTGCTTACTATGACAACTCACTTCATTTGGAGCCCTTGTTGGTAGATGGTGATGTGGTGAGTCCTGGAGATGTTGCATTTACTGTGAAAGGTAGTGCCAGATCAATATTGGCAACAGAGCGACTAGTATTGAATGTTATGCAGAGAATGAGTGGAGTGGCGACAACTACGGCAAGATATGTCGAGTCAATTCGTCACACCAAGGCTAGAATTTTGGATACAAGAAAAACGACACCTGGCATGCGTTTATTGGAGAAACAGGCCGTTTTAATTGGCGGAGGCATCAATCATCGTGTTGGGCTTTTTGATATGATTTTAATTAAGGATAATCATGTTGATGCGGCAGGTGGAATGGAGAATGCCATAGAGCGATCAGTGAGGTATAGAGGAACTACTAAACCCGATTTGAAAATAGAGGTTGAAGTCCGTTCGATGGATGAATTAGAGATAGCTTTAAAATATCCTCAGGTGGATCGAATAATGCTTGATAATTTCTCACCAGATGAAACAGCTGAGGCAGTAAATATGGTTAGTGGGCAGTGCGAAGTTGAATCATCAGGAGGAATAACTCTAGACACCATCGTGCCGTATGCAGAGGCTGGAGTAGACTATATATCAGTAGGGGCATTGACGCACTCAGTGAAATCGATGGATTTAAGCTTGAAAATTCAATTATGAGAAGATTCATTCTGCTTTTCATTTTGATAGTTCCAACACAAATTATTGCTCAGGAGAATGATTTGTATTGGATAAACAGGAGGCCTTATATGGGCTATTGGCAGCAGGATGTAACGTACAAAATTGATGCTCGCCTCGATGACGAAAAAGAAGTCATAGAAGGTGAGTTAGTGCTGACTTACACAAATAATAGCCCGGATGTTTTAAAAGCTTTGTACTTCCACTTGTATCAAAATGCATTTGAACCGGAGTCGTACATGAATAAGTTTAGTGGGCATTCGCCTAAAGATTCCGTGTTTCAACATATCGAAGTGATGAATCTTAAGGTGAATGGAGTCCTAACAAAGGTCAATAGGGATAACACCTTGCTCAAAGTGATCTTAGATAATGATCAAACCATCTCTACGGGAGAAAGGGTGGTCATCACCATAAATTTTAAAACCTTTTTTGGTCCAGAAAATGGTCGTATGAAGTCGTATGAACAGCATGGTCACAAGCATTTCAATGTGGTTCATTGGTATCCGAGAATTTCTGTTTATGACAGGAAGTTTGGATGGACTACTGACCAACATTTGGGTAGCGAATTTTATGGTGATTTTGGTTCGTTTGAAGTGAATATCACGATACCTGAGCACTACATTTTGGATGCTACTGGAATAATGACCAATAGGGCAGAGGTATTACCACCTCAACTGATGGAAAAACTAGATATAAAGAATTTTGAATCGAAACCCTGGGGAGAAGCGCCATCAGAAATAATAGCAAAGTCGAGTAAAACTAAAACATGGAAATTTCAAGCAGAGAATGTGCATGATTTTGCATGGACAGCGGACCCTGCCTATCGTATTGGGAAAGCGACCGCAAAACTTGAAAATGGTCGCGAAATAGATTGTTACAGTCTTGCCCAAGAACAACATGCTAGCGGCTGGCAAAATGCGGCTGAATACACAGCTAAGGTGATTGAGCTTTATTCTAAAGATTTTGGGGAATATGTATATCCCAAAATGATCGTTGCAGATGCTAGAGATGGCATGGAATATCCGATGCTGACATTAGATGGAGGACGAGATCCATATTATAGAGACTTGCTTGCGCATGAGGTTGGTCATAACTGGTTTTTTGGAATGATTGGTAGCAATGAAACTTATCAAGCAGCATTGGATGAAGGTTTTACACAATTCCTCACTAGCTGGGCAATGGAGCATTTAGAAGGGGATACAATTCCTTGGTCTCAGCGAAATTATGGTCTTCAGATCGGTAAAACTCAGGCTCGGGATACGCGGACCGAACAGGTTTATCAAGGCTATTATCGATCTGCTATATCCTTGGATGACGATCCGAGATTAAATACGCACAGCGATCATTTTGAAACAGGAAATGGTTATAGCCAGGTTTATTATAAAACTGCGGTAATGCTATATAATTTGCAATACGTGCTGGGCGATAGTTTGTTCCTAGAGTCTATGCAACATTATTTCAATCAATGGAAATTTTGTCATCCATACTTTGAAGACTTTCGAGCTAGCATTATTGGACATGCTGGCGTGGATTTAAATTGGTTTTTTGACCAATGGCTTGAGTCAGACATGAAGATTGATTATAAAATTGTTTCTTTCAAACAATCCTCAGACAGTAGTTATATCTTGAAACTTGCGCGAAAAGGAGAAATGCAAATGCCAATCGCATTGACTTTGCAAGATCGTGAGGGCAATCAAATGGAATATTGGATTCCAAACACCGATTTTGTGAAGAACACGGATGCCACGGTATTGCCAAAATGGGTTGGGTGGAATGATAAAGCTGAAGGATATGAAGTTGAACTTAGTGGTGTGTCAAACATTAAAAGAGTTTTAGTTGATGGGAGTGAGCGACTTGCTGATGTGAATCAATTGAATAACTCGATTCCTTTTCCAATAGATGTTCAATTTGACAACCTATCATATAATTATCCTGAACATGCCTATATGATCGAGTGGAGGCCTAGCCTTTGGTATAATGGTTTTGATGGAATAAAATTAGGATTGCAGTTTAAAGGCGACTATTATCAAACTCGACACGTAACTGAACTTGGAGCATGGTATAACACGGGTTTGGGGCAGCAAACAAGCGAGTTGTTTGATCGAAGTTTGCGAAATAATTGGTGTCGATTTAATTATCGAGTTGGATATTCAACGCCATTAAATGCGATTGGAAAAAAAGCTAATATTTCGATCAAATCAAGCTTCTTAGATGGAGTGTTTTTACAGAACCTATCTTGGAAGGTTCAACTGCCAAATAAAAAAACTTCGATTGCCCATTCCTTTGGAAGTATATATCTACCGGGAGATGCTAGTCTTAATTACCCAGTATATAGTCAACTTTGGAATACCGAAAAATTCAACAATTACACTGATTTAGAATTGACTCATCGTTACAGGTATGGTATTCGGAGTCAAGGAAGAGTTAAAAGCATATTGAGAAGCCCGTTTGGATTTAGCGATTATCAATATGGCTATTTGAATTTAGAAGCCATAAATGATAATCAGTCGAAAAATATCAACCTTCGAACACGTGTTTTTGGGCAATTAGGTTTCGGTTCAAATTGGGCTCCAGAATCACAACTCATGCTGTCTGGAGCAAATGCCGAGCAAATGTTGTCAAATCCTTGGATTCGATCTGCTGGTTTTATACCAGCTTCAGAAGGCGTGTTTGATGGATCGACAAGTTGGTTTCAATCGGGAGGTGGTCTTGGGTTAAGGGGTTACTCTGGATATGTTGCTCCAGAAATAAATGGAGATAGTTTACTTCGCTTCGCTTATGCAGGTAAATCAGGTTTGGCGCTAAATACGGAATTAGAGTTTGACGATTTTGTCAGCTTGCTTCCATCCTTTGTACGTTGGATTGAATTGAAAACCTACCTATTTGCAGATGCTGGTTTAATCGGCATCAACTACACCATTGAATCATTTGAGTTTTCGTCTCTGCGCGCTGATGCTGGTTTAGGAGTTGCGTTGGAGATTAAACAATGGGGAGATTTAACTGATTTAAGACCAACAGTCATTCGGGTGGACTTTCCATTATGGTTAAATCGCCCTCCAGCAAATCAAGACTTTCTTCAGTTTAGATGGTTAGTTGCCATTGATCGCGCGTTCTAGCTATCGATCCTTATCCATAATTGCGACTATTTTCTCCAACACATCAATCAGAAGAAAATCATTTCCCATGTCATGTCCAGATTCGATCAATTCACGAACATTGGTAGAACCTAATGCAAAACGTACAAAGGCGTGCTCTTCGTAACTGACCGGCTGTCCAATCATTAGTTTTTTGAATTGATCTTGGTATTCGTGACCTCGCAGAACCAGGTGTTCGTAAAGGTTTTTAAGTTCTTCTGCGTTGAAAAAACCATTGACCCCTTTAACTTTTACAGATAGAATCGAGATGTTCGTTAAATCTTGGTCGGGAAGAAGTTCAAAGCACGCTTTTGATTCCAGGTAATCTATCATTCTTCGGTTCCAGTTACTGATAGCAAAGGTTGACTCTCTCTCAGTGTATTTGCTAAGATTTTCGGATTCGCAAATTGCAGCCTCCCACCTTAGGGTCAGCCCAATGTTTTCATGAGCATTAAAAAGTCCCCTTAGCTTTCGATAGGATGGAGGGATGTCGTATTTTGAATAAACGGTATCAAATCCTTGAACTAGATCTTCATTGATATTTTCAGGTAATATGTTTTTGGCATAGGTTTCTGGAACTAACAACGCACCCGAGAATGGCGGGCTTTGGTAGAATTTGGAACCAGTAATCATGAGTAGACAATTTTCTGCCAACAACTCATTAAACAACTTAGGTCGTGCCCGCATTTGGCACAAATCAATAACCCAAGTCACGTCATCTGGTCCATCTTGAATGATAGAAACACTGTCTTCAATTCCGGATTTACTTCCAATGACCAAGTTTACAATTATAGCGTGAGTGTCTCGGTATTTGTCAATAGCTTCATAAATTTTACGTTTATGATCTAAAATATTCCCGTCCGATGTGCGAGCTGGAAACAGCAGATGGTCCACTTCAAGATCTTTCTTTAGAGAGGTGCCCTTGACCACTTTTTCCAGAATTTGTGTTTTTTCTGCGTGGTATTTTCCTGTGTTGGCTAAAATTGAGCCGGTACCTAGCTCTTCAGGCCGAGTGATTAAACTTATTATTGGCTTGTCACCATTGATGATTTTTGAGAAAAGAAGCGGATAATAACAAAGGTCGCTGCCGGAAGGAGCGAAAAATATGTTGAAATCTGTGGTGCTCGAATTCTGAAGAAGTGCCTTCATCCGATAGCGTTGTTTGATTCGAATATCCTCTACTGTTGCTTCACCGGATATCATCATCTTAAAAGAGGCCTTCACCCGCGCCTTAACATCGTTTGACAAAGGAGAGCATGTGCACGAAGCTCTACTCAACAATCCCTCAGAATCATTGGGATTCAAAAAGTACTTGTTTAGGTTCCCTTCTTTTAATTCAATGCGCTCATCACCCCCTGAGGTAATGGCTAATTCGAAATCTGTCATTCAGGCCAATTTAATTGCAAATTAAGTTATCAAAGTCTGAAGTTTCGATTTCTATCCACTTTACTTCTTTTTTACCTATAATTTCGACTTGTAAAAGAATAAATTGTCACAAGAAACTAATGTAATTGTTGTCCTACGAGAGTTGGATCCTTCTGAATTCGCTTTTATACAAGCGCTTTCTTATGGTGGCTTGGTAAAGCTTTACTCTATAATCGAGATTGAAGCCTTAAAGGATGAATCAAAGTCTATTGAGATTATACAGGTGGACAGTTATGACCAAGCTTTATCGGATCGTGAACTTTTTGATGTGGTTAAAGGTTTTGGTCATAAAAAATACCCTGGCACGGGGGAATCTATCATTAAAAGCCTCGGATATAAAAATGAGTTTTATCCCTGGTATGCGTTGAAAAGTCCAATGCAAAAATCCAGCTTGAAAGCACACTTTGAATATAAAACGCTGAAGTTGATTTTGGATCAGTTTGTTTGTACGAGCGATGTTCATGTTTATTCTGAAATGGATTTATCAATATGCTTTGACTCAAAATCATTAAGCTGGCATACTAAGGCTAATCGAGGAGGCGCAAAAAGAGAGTCAAGAAAATATTTCTTGACTCTCTTGATCCGTGCTTTTATGGGGTTATTTAGAAGATACAAGAAGAATAAGATATGGATAGTAAATAGCAACTTGACGCGGCAAAGCATGTTTGAATTAGATGGTAAATCAATGACCGAAGGCGATCCATTTCTCGGGTATTTGGAGGACGAAATTGGCCATGATAATTCATTTCAAAATATTCTTATCCTGAAAAATCCAGGTGCCTATAAACTTCCAGGCTTATTGCAAAGTATAAGACCCTATCACAATATACAAAATCACGTTTTTTTTGAAAGTAAACTTGTTTCATTGCAGGGATTACTGTTTTATCTTGAGGCAAGAAAGTATAAAGGGGCTATCAAGTATTCCTTGATGGAAGCCTTCAATGCAGCTCAAGGATTTGATCGATTCCTGATAAGAAGATTACAGTCATATTCCTCGACTTTGATGTTGTGCGCAATTCGTTATGAAATTGCGAAATCATTAATTGCAAAATATAGACCTAGGGCAATTGGTGGCGATGATGAATTTACATTATTGAAGTTCCCATTATTTCAAGCTGCAAGATGTTTAGAGGTACCAACATATGCCATACAACATGGAGGGATCAGCCTAAACAACATCAATTATTCCTTTGTCAAGGATGATCAAAGGTTTAATCCTCTATCGACAAAAACGTTAGTGTGGGGAGAAATGACAGCGAAACAACTCTGCACAAATTCTATTTATCAGGAGAACCAAATAGTGGTTGTGGGCCAAATAAGAACTGATGTTATTCCGGCTTTAAAATCAAATAAGATTGAGGCATTCAATTCAGAAGTCAAAACCATCGTTTTTGCAAGTCAGCCATTACCACACGATCAAGACTTAAGGAATCAAATGTTCGCAGATTTCGTCCAGCTTAACAAAGTTTTTACCGGTCAAAACATCCTTTGGAAGCCGCATCCTAATGAACGATTAGATATTGAGAAATTTCAGGCTATTGCGGAAGAGTCGGGTGTAACAATTTCGATTTATGAAGGTGATTTATATGGTTTGTTGGCTCAATCGGATGTGCTTATTACGAACTATAGTACCGTTGGTTCAGAGGCAGTGTACTTTGACAAAGAGTTATTGGTGCTCGATTATAGTGGAAATGATAGCGCTGGTTATGTTAAAAATGGAGTTGGACATTTATGCAAAGATTTTACGGAATTGGAAAGTGCCTTGAAATCGATAATTCAGGGTGAGACTATCTCTAAACAAGAAATGAGACAAACATATAAAGCTCAAAGGGCGTATAAAATTGACGGTAATGTGCGATTTCGAATAATTGATGTAATTAACGCAATAAGCAATGACGGATAATATGATAGCCAACAAACTAAATGGGTTAAAGATGATCGTGTTCGACTTTGATGGGGTATTCACTGACAATAAGGTTTATCTCTCTGAAGAGGGCATTGAATCAGTTCGTTGTGATCGATCTGATGGTATGGGCATAGAAATGCTTCGCAAGTCAAGTGACATAGCACTTGTTGTACTGTCAAAAGAAAAAAACATGGTTGTTCAAAAACGATGTGATAAATTAAAATTGGAGTGCTATCATTCCGTGGAAGATAAACCGACTGCTCTGAAAAAGTTAGTCGAAAAAAAATCTATTGATATCGAACAAGTTGCTTATGTCGGAAACGATCTGAATGATGTCGAATGCATGCAGATGGTTGGCTTCGCTGTGTGCCCAAAAGATGCGTATTCTTGCGCTGCTGAAGTTGCGGACCTCATTCTGAGTAGAAATGGCGGTGATGGAGCTGTGCGTGAGCTTTGCGATTTAATTCTAGATGAAAGAATGTAATGAGAAAAACAATTAATGTCGGAGATAAAACTGTAGGTGATGGACATCCAGTTTACATCATCGGGGAAATTGGCTTAAATCATAACGGAAGCGTAGATATAGCAAAGCAGCTGATCGATTTAGCGAAAATGGCGGGCTGCGATGCAGTTAAATTTCAAAAGCGTACCCCTGAGATATGTGTTCCGATGGACCAGCGAGATAAAATGCGCGAGACTCCGTGGGGCTATATAACGTATATGGACTATCGTTACAAGGTTGAGTTTGAAAAAACGGAATACGATGAAATTGATCGCTATTGCAAAGAAAAAGGCATTCACTGGTTCGCTAGTTGTTGGGATGAGCCAAGCGTAGATTTCATTTCACAGTACGACATTCCATGCTTCAAAATGGCTTCTGCATCATTGACAGATACGGATTTGTTAAAGCATCACCGGTCCAAGGGATTGCCAATTATCTTGTCATCAGGAATGTCGGAATTAGATCAAATTAAGGCAGCAATTGAAGCAATAGGAGATGAGGATTTAATGCTGTTGCATGCTACCAGCACATATCCGTGTCCACCTGAAGAATTAAACCTGAGAATGATATCGACTCTTCGTGGGATGTATGATTTTCCGATTGGATATTCGGGTCATGAAACTGGGCTTCCAACAACCGTAGCATCGGTTGCTTTAGGAGCAAATATTATTGAACGGCATATCACTTTAGACAGAGCGATGTGGGGAAGTGATCAAGCTGCTTCGGTGGCTCCGATTGGTTTAATCCGATTAGTAAAGCAAATCAGACAAATTGAAATCGCTATGGGCGATGGAGTCAAAAAGGTATATGAAAGCGAAATTCCAATTCGAGCTAAACTGAGAAGAAAATAAAAAAAATGAACGGACTTGCTATTATCCCTGCAAGAGGTGGGTCTAAACGGCTTCCTCGAAAAAATTTGAAGATGCTCGGTGGAAAGCCATTAGTGCAGCACACACTCGATGCAGCTTTAGATTCTGGTGTGTTTTCCAAGATAATTTTGACCTCAGATGATGATGAGATTTTAGAGATTGGTAGGGCATTTGAAGGTATTACTCCTGAAAAGAGAGATCCCGAACATGCCAAGGACACTGCGAAAGCGTTAGATTTAGTAGTAAGCATGGCACTCCGCGATGACATCAAGGATAATTTTGACTTCATTGCTTTGTTATTGCCTACATGCCCCTTTCGAGATGCGGACGATATTAAAGGTGGATACGCCCTCCTGAGTCAAGATTATGATAGTGTTGTTTGCATTACAGAAATGGTTGACCCAATTCAGCTTTCTGTCGGATTGGATGAAGATTCAAAACGGATTGACCCAAACGTGATTTTAAATCCTTCTCCGTTGATTACTGGGAACACAAGATCACAAGATTTTCAGAAATATTATAGAGCAAATGGAGGATTCTATATGTCTTGGACTAAGTCATTCCTGACAAACCAAAATTTTTTCAAAGGCAAAGTAAAAGGTCAAGTGATGGATCAAAAGAAAATGGTCGACATTGACTATGAATCAGATTTCATGCTTGCCGAATTTATTTATAAAAATGTATTGAATAAGAAATGAACTACTCAGAATTATCTAAGCGAATACACGGACCAGTATATAGTATACTCACCCCGTTCAAAGAAGGAGATGCAATCGATTGGTTAGCGCTTGAAAATTACCTAGAAGCTGCCTACAAGGACGGGGCTCGCAACTTCTTCGTAATGGGTTATAATAGTCGATTTAGCCAATTGTCGTGGGAAGAAATAAAGGTGCTGAGCCAATTTTTGGTACAGAAGGTTAAGTCACTCGATCCTATGAATATATGTATCGTGGCTGACCCATTGCATTGTTCTACCAAGGTTACCATCGATTTTTGTCAACACGCTGAATCAATTGGGGCAGATGTAATATCACTTATCGTTCGTGAAAAGTATTATTCAAACGATCAGATGGTCAGCCACTTCAGAATGGTAACTGAAGAATCGGCTATTCCCATCTTAGTTCATGAGATGCCTTTCCTTAATGGATATGGTGGTCCTGTAGTGAACTATGATCTCGATTTACTGGATCAATTGGCTGACATGGAACACGTTGTTGCAATTAAGGAAGATGCAAAAGATGATGAGTATTCAGCGCAGGTAATAAATAAAATAAAGGATAGAGTGTCAATTGTGATTTCAGGGGGTGGTAAACGTCAATGGCTTCGATTCGCAGATATTGGATGTCAATCATGGCTGAACGGAATTGGTGTTTTCCGACCTTATCTGGCAGCAAACTTTTACAAAGCATATCAGAAAGGTGATATGGACTACTGCAATCGTTTGATTGAAGAAGTAGAAGTTCCATTTTTTGAGAATGGGGTTAAAAAATATGGATGGCACTTGACGATTAAAGCAGCAATGCAGCAGCAAGGTTGGTTTCATCGCAGAGATAGAATGCCGTTGAAAGAATTGTCAGATGCAGATTATAAAGCAGTCGCAAAAGTAATGGAGTCACTTCCATTAGATGCCTACAAGAAATACTAAATAAACCATTATTGAAATTATTCAATCTCATTTGACAATGACATCATGATAGCCATCATTGATTACAATATGGGAAATCTTCGATCTGTCAACAAAGCATTCAAACGAATAGGGATAGATGCTGTAGTAACGTCAAACATAACTAAGTTACGATCGGCTGACCGGCTTGTGCTTCCAGGTGTTGGGCACTTTGAGCGAGGAATGAAAGAATTGAAAGATAGAGGACTGCTTGATTTAATCAATGAACAAGTATTTGAAAAGTCCAAGCCGATCTTAGGGATTTGTCTAGGAATGCAGTTGATGACTCAATCAAGCGAAGAAGGAAATGTGAATGGCCTTCAATTAATCAATGCCGAAACGATAAAGTTTGATTTGTCAGACCAAGGTCTAAAGGTCCCGCATATTGGATGGAATACAATTAGTGCAAATCCAAATTCAAAACTGCTTGAAGGTTTGTCCTCAGAGGCATTTTACTATTTCGTTCATTCCTATTATGTACGATCACAAGATGTGAAATTGACATGTTCGATTACCAATTACGGTCATGATATTGTTTCTTGTTTTGAGAAGGACAATGTTTTTGGGGTGCAGTTTCACCCTGAAAAAAGTCATAGACAAGGCTTAGATTTACTCAAAAACTTTGCGACATTAAATGTATAGACCAAGAGTCATTCCTTGCTTACTTCTTGAAAATGATGGATTAGTGAAAACTCTAAATTTCACCGACCCAGTTTATATAGGTGATGCTATGAATGCCGTGAAAATATTTAATGACGCTGAGGCTGACGAGATTGTGTTTCTTGATATTAGAGCTACTGAACGTCAAAGTGCGTTCAACTTTGAGTTGATAAGCAGAATTTCAGATGAGGCGTACATGCCAGTTGCGGTTGGTGGCGGAATTGATTCCATTGAAAAAGTCCGGCTCGCCTTTCAAGCAGGGGCGGAAAAAGTGATATTGAATTCTGCATTTTTGGAGAATCCAGAGTTGGTTTCGGAAGCGGCTGAGATATTCGGCTCGCAAGCTATTATGGTCGCATTAGATGTCAAAGAAGTAGATGGGGAATATGCCGTTTATTCCAAAAGAGGTCAAACAAAAGAGCCTACAAGCATCATGGAATATTTGCATTTGGCCCAGAATAAAGGAGCAGGAGAGATATTCATTAATCATATTGATAGAGATGGCACTCAAGAGGGATTTGACACTAAATTGATTTCCGCGATGAGCTCCAGAATAGATATACCCTTGATAATTTGCGGAGGTGCTGGAGACTATGAGGATTTGAAAACTGCCGTTGATGCAGGTGCTTCCGCTGCAGCTGCGGGGAGTCTATTTGTTTTTATGGGAGGACGAAATTCAATTATGATCAACTACCCAGACAGGGAAGAAATGGCTGAAATTTTTAGGTAAGATGAGTGTGTATAAAGTTTGTTCTCGATGCGTCATGGATACCTCGGATCCTCAAATATCCTTTAATAGCCGGGGCGAATGCAATCATTGCACGGACTACTTATCCATCTTAAATAATCAAAACAATCAAAAGAGCAGCTCAAGGACTGAATTAGATCAATTGCTTTCGGAGATTAAAAAAGACTCCGAGTCAAAATACAATTGTTTGATCGGAGTCAGTGGTGGAGTGGATAGTAGTTATTTGGCCTATTTGGCAAAGGAAGAATTTGGATTAAGACCTCTTGCCTTACACTTGGATAATGGTTGGAATTCAAAACTTGCAGTGAAGAACATTTCGAAGATTATTCGAAAATTGGGAATTGATTTACACACTCATGTGATTAATTGGAATGAATTCCGTGAGTTGCAACTGGCATATCTATGTGCATCCGTCTTAGACATAGAGGTTCCAACTGATCACGCCATTCGGGCAGCGATGTATACTACAGCCAAGGGAAATGGCATTAAATATATCTTACGCGGATACAACCGACACACGGAGGGAATAATCCCAAAGGCATGGACGTTTTATAAACTAGACTTGAATAATCTATTAGATATTCATAGTCAATATGGAAAGGGAACCTTGGAAACGTATCCAATGATGGGAACCCGAGAGATGAAAAGGATAGAGAGAGACTGTGGGATAAAAACTGTTGCGCCTCTGAATTATATGGAGTTTGACGAAGAGAATGTTAAATCAATCATTACGGAAAAATTAGGTTGGACGGCATATGGAGGTAAGCACCACGAATCTGTGTTTACGCGTTTCTATCAAGGTTATATCTTACCCAAGAAATTTGGAGTTGATAAACGCAGAGCTCATTTCAGTAATGCAATCTGTCAAAACCTTATGACGAGGAATGAAGCAATTGAAAAGCTCAACGAACCAACATATGATCTTGAAACGCAGAAGCTAGATAGAGAATATGTGATCAAAAAGTTTGAAATCACCGAAGACGAGTTCGATGAAATTATGAATCGGCCACCACGCTCTCATTTTGAGTTTAAAACAGAATTGAAATCAAAAATTCGAAAGAAATACCTCGATCCACGAAACCCTTTGATAAGGTTTGTAAAGCGAAAAGCAAACTTCAAGTGACACAATATTCTAGCTTCGTTAGGAATTCATATCATAGAAACAACTAATGGGGATAGTAAAATCTCAAGCCATTTACAACTCGATATTCAATTACCTAGGCCAGGTAATAGGATACATAAATGTAATTGTGTTATTCCCAATCCTGTTAAGCCAGGAGGAATTTGGTCTTACTAGATTGCTGGCTTCGCTGGCAATAGTTTACGCGCAAGTTTCATCGTTTGGATCTCAACGAGTCATTATCCGATTCTTTCCTTTCTTTCGGAAGGGTAGTAGTGAGGATCATAATGGTTTTTTGCCTCTGGTTTTGTTCAATGCACTTATTGGGTTTTTCATTGTCACGTTTGTTTTTTGGTTGCTGAAAGACACTCTATTGGCCAATCAAGACTCAGAACTGTTTCGATCTTTTTACTTGGTTGTTCCTCTGTTGACATTATTGACAATGTTGAGTTGGATTTTCGAAAGCTATTTAAAAGCATTGCTTCGGACAAGCTTCACTTCCTTTCTCAATAACATTCTCTTGAAACTTTTATGGCTATCAAGTACGCTCTTATACTATTACCATTGGATAAACCTCGAGCAGTTTGTCTGGATTTATTGTTCAGTGCACCTTGTTCTAATATTGTTCATGGTAGGTTACTTATGGTATCATGGAGAATTGTCACTGAAACTTAATTTCTATTACTATAAGTGGCGCGTGTTGAAAACACTCTATCGGTATGGAGCATATTCAATACTGGACAATACGAATTCTGCCATGATGAATAATTTAGACAAGATCATGATTGGATTTTTGGTCATGGACGACTTGAAAAGTGTGGCAATTTATGCCGTTGCAAGCCATCTTAGTGGGGTAGTCATTATTCCATCCGTATCAATTAACAGGATTATGGTGCCGTTATTATCTCAAAGTTGGCGTAAAAAACAAAGAGATAAAGTGATAACCATGTATAGACAAAGCAGTGAGATTAGCCTCGTACTTGCAGGTGGGTTATTTGTACTTATATGGACGAACATTGATGGCATCATGCAGCTAATTGATAAAGACTACGCAACTGGAGTATATGCTATTCTGTTTCTAATGTTGTCTCGGGTCATTGATGTATCCTTTGGTATAAATGGAGACATTATCCTTATTTCAAAGCATCATTGGTTCAATACAGTTTCAGGTGGGGTATTGGTTTTGCTTATGATTGTGTTCAACTTAATTTTCATTCCAGTTTATGGTTTTGTTGGAGCTGCGTTTGGCACATTGCTGGCGAGAACGGCCTACAATTTATTGCGATTCTATTTTTTACGCAAAAGGGAATCGTTAAATCCTTTTACGATAAAGAATGTGTACACTATCGGTATACTTTTAATCGTGCTGCTCATTGGCTCGCAAATCCACTTTCAATCAATGCATTTTCTAGTCGAAATGATTCTTAAGGGAATGGTCATTTTTCTAATGCTGGCCATACCTATGTATAAGTTAAAGATATCTGAAGACTTGAATAAAATGCTCTTTGATGCATTGGGAAGAATCGGCATCAAGCTATAATAGGTGGATGTGAACTAAGCATATTCATAGATTGAGATCCATTTGGACAATCCTCGGTTTAGTATCTCAATTTCTGATTCATTGAATTGGTCTTTGTATCTGCCCATATTGTGTTTAGATAGGTCTACATTCAGCATGCTGTCTTGGAAATCAAATTGAGCAAATCCAGAAATTCTTTGTAACACATCACTAGGATCATTAATTAGATCCTCAAATTTTACTTCTATATAAAAGTTGCTTTTGACAGATGCACGCTGTGCATGCCATGTTTCCAAAACTTCATTGTACCAGTTTATGCATTGATCTAATTGATTTGGAGCCCAGCGCTGCGTTGCTAATGACGCAATTACATCTCTGGGATCTCTCATCATATGAATCAATTTGCCATTTGGTACAGTCTTTTCGATTGATGCCGCGAATAATAAATTATGCGTGTTGTCTTCCACCAAATAGGATTTGCCTTGACCCTGACATATTGAATCGAAACAACTAGTTAGAAATTTCTGAATTTGCGGTGTTAAAGACTCCTTGGTACGCTTTGTACAAAAGTACATCTGGTTATTACTTATACCTCTTGGAGTACCTGGCCAACGAGCTGGATATTTAAATTCGATGAGGGTTGAAATGAAATCTCTGACCATGTTTTCGTATCCGTCAATCCATTTGTTTAATTGCCAGCCATCGTATGGAGCTGGCGTTACGTTTGGATCAAGAGAAGATTTAGCCTCACTTTTATTTGCGAGGGAAAATAGAAAGCTTTCTAAATCCTTGATTTTGGCATCGGCCCAATAGGGCGACCAATAGGCAGGAAATGTGTTGTAGAAATCAAAGACGCCCCTTGGATCTACAGTGAACCGATATTCGAAAGGTAATGTGGCTATGTCCGAATGCTGTTTCAATATTTTTTTCAAAATATTGGTTCCAGATCTACCTGTGCCGGTAATGAATATGACAGCTTGTGCGCTCACTACGTTACTATCAATCTAATCACTTCGAAAGCTTCGGCATATTCAATTCCAGCCTGAAGTCCACGGTAATTTGCAATGCCTCTGATCAATTTGTCTTTGGCATATAATCTCTTTGATTGCGATTTGTATTGTTCCATAGCCGCTACTTTTTTTGCGACATCGCTTTCCTGTAACTCGATAAAGCATTGTGAGCTGAACTGGAAATTATTCCAAATGAATTCATACCCCAAAAGGGTTGTGTTCTTAAAGGCTCGTTTAGCCTCCATGCTTATAGTCCCGTGATCTTGATGGATATCATAGCTTGATGGGCAAAAGACCAAATCAGGTTTAAGCTCTCGGTTTAGTTTTACTAGATCTTCTAATATTTCTTGTCGGTGAGCAGGGAAATGCCTGACTCGATAATTTAAAATACGAAGGTCATCAGAACTAATTCCGAGTTCAGATGTAGCTGCTTTCACTTCATGAGTAAGAATATCAGAAGGGAACCCTACAGGTACAGATTCCTCACAGGTCGAAAAAGCGACATATACGACTCGTTTACCGAGTGCGGTTAGTTTGTGAATTGTTCCACCACATCCCAATTCTCCATCATCAGTGTGTGGAGCTAGGACAAGTACGGTGTTGAAGGCATTAAGAGCTGATAGATTCATATTCGGTGTCGTAATGGCTGTAAACTTGCGTAAAAGTAAGTTGACTAAAATTGCTACTTGATACTTCTTCTGAAATCTCCTCGATTGTCAATGGTCCATCGCACAAAATCGGTATGAAATAATCGTATTTTAAACCCTCTATTTTAGACTTGGCGTGCAACAATAAGGCTTTTAGATCCAGCTGATTAATTAGTTTAACAGCTGGGATTTCTAGAAGTCCGTTTTCATATCTATAAGGTTGAGTATTTGGCTTAGAAAAATCGTTGGCCAATTTGATGTCGCTTACACAAAATGGACAGTTCAGCATTCGTAAAATGTCATGTACGGTATACATTCCACCCACATGATTATCTAGTTCTATCCCAGTATTTTTTGCAACCGACAGGGCAGATCTAAGTTCGCTGCGAATTTGCTTGTTTCCAATCCCATTAAATTTGAATTTTCCCGCTGGTTTCGGCAGTAAAACTTTCGGTAATTGGGAGTCAATGATGAAGTACACATTTGGGGTGTCACCAATGTTGCTAGGTGGTAAGCGATACCCTCTAAATGGGGGGAAGGTAAAGGCACGCTGAAATCTATTTTTCTGCTTCGAATTCCATACATTGTTTACTTGGCCTCCAAATGGTTCACCTCTTGGCTGGTAAGTAGAGTCCGCTTCTAGTTGCTCTTTCAAGACGAAGGATTCATCTAAAAATGAGGGTAGTGTTTGTCTAAAAAGTTCCAAACCAGCTCTGCAGACTTTCTCGTAGAGAGTTGCAACATCATCCTCTGGGCCAATGTAAACTTTGACTTGGCTTACAATGGGGCCATTGTCAACGCCAGGATACATCTTGTGAATAGTCAATCCGGTAAATGAATCTCCTCGAATCAGCGCCCATGGAATGGGGCGTGAACCTCTATTCATAGGGAGATAAGCTGTGTGCAAGTTATATATACCAAGGCGCGGTATGTCTAGAATTTCTTGTTTGATGATTTCGCCCCAAAAGCAACTGAAAATGATATCAAGCTCAAGACTTTTTAATAGCCTCATAGACTCATCAGAATTCACTTTCATTCCTTCATAGAAAGGAATAGAGCGTTTCGCACACTCATCTTTCAGCGATGCATGCCCAAGTTGATTGTGCCAAATTTTCATTCCAGGTTCATCATCTCGAGTATAGGCACCTAATACTTCAAAACCTCTGTCTATCAAGGATTGTAGCATCCAAACACTTAGGTTCTTACTTCCTATGATGAATGCTTTCAATTGGAAATGTTTTTGTTTAAAACATCAGCCAATGTTTTAGTGAGTCCAAGGCGACTGAACTGTTGAAACCCATCGTTTCCAACTACCATTAGCTGGTTTCGGGAAGATGAAGCCTTGAACATTTCTGACAAGAAATCTTTAATTCCTTCAAAATCGTCATAAGCCAGCATAGGTTTATGACCAACTTCGTTTAATATATCAGAAGCATTCCCATCTTTTGGTCCAATAGATAGTATAGGTCTCTGTGTTGCCAAGTATTCGAAAATTTTACCCGTGAGGATCAATTTGTTTCCTGGACTTTTTGGAATCGGAAGTAACAGTGCATCTGAATCAAGCATTAATGAAATCGCCTCTTTATGCTTCACAAATGGATGATATTGAACTAGATCTTCAATGCTGGCATTTGCAATTGATTTTTTTATATCGGCATGCACATTTCCAGTCAAACAAAGTCTGAAACGACTTTTGAATTCTTCATTGGCTTTCAATTTTGCAATTGCCCTCCAGAGTTGTTCATTGTTTTGATTTGATTTGAGATTTCCTACGTATGAAAGACGAATGATTTCATCTGATTTGACATTAGTATGATTATCGAAATCTTCAGCATCAAAGCCATTTGGAACACAGAATATGGATTTTGCTCGATCCTGAAATTCGCTCACCATTCCAGGCGTGGTAACCAATAGGGATGTAGCTTTAGTCACTACTTGGTTTTCAAATGCTTGATCTTTCGCCTTGCTGGAATCCGTTCGGTTCAATAGGGCATTATAATAAATGCTTGTCCAAGGATCGCGAAAATCAGCTATCCAAGGAATATTGAAGTCACGAGATAATCTTTCGCCAATGAGGTGTGTGCTGTGTGGAGGTCCTGTAGTAATAATGGCCGCAGGTCTTTCTTCCCGGATAGTTTTAATTGCAGCACCGAATGCGTATTTGTTCCACCCTAATCTTGCATCAGGGATGAAGTAATTAGCCCTTACATAATTTGCAATTCGCGACAGAAGGCTCTGCTTGTCTTTGATGCTCCCAAGTCCGACTTCAACTGATTTGCCTTTTTTTCCTCGCAGTAAATTGTACAATGCAAAAGGCTCAAACGTATCCGTCTTGATCACTTTCATTCCTTTTGGAACGTCACGCTCAAGGGTTGAATCTGTATAAGGATAGCTCCCATCTCGAACTGTTATCACTGTTGGTTCCCATCCGAATTCAGGTAAATATTTGCAAAACTTTAACCAACGTTGCACACCTGGCCCTGATCCAGGCGGCCAATAATAAGTTAAGATGAGGACTTTTTTCAAGCGGCTTCTATTGGTTCTTCAGCGGTTTTTCTTTTGAATAGATAAAAGAACATTCCTCCTGCAAACAACAAGAATATAACTGAACCAGCCAAGGATATATTCTCGCCCAAAGGATATGATTCTGGTGCGAAAACCATTTCGATTTTATGTTTTCCAGCTGGAATTTTAAGAGCTCTTAGAATATAGTTTGCTCTATAAATCTCGACAGGTTCATTATCAATGTACGCCTTCCACCCGTTAGTGTAAATAACTTCAGAAAAGACACCTAAACCATCAGCAGAATTGTTCGACTCATATACTAAATGATTCGGATCGAATGATGTTAATTCAATCGTGGCATCTGCTCCCTTTGAAATATTATAGTTGTAAAGTTCATTCTCAAATTCTTTATGGATGATTGCTGTTTCCAAAGGATCAATTTGAGAAATTGAAGCCATTTCCTCATCATGTGTTTCAACGGGTTTAATGCTATTGACAAACCAGGCATTTCCACATGCTGTCGGATTCTCAACCACTCCATCAGCACTTTTCTGAACGATATAGTACTTGGTGTTCAGCATGTTATAGGCGGTCATGGACTTAGTCACCTCTGGGTTCATGACGAGTCCATTTGGCCCTTGTAAAATGGCCTTGTTCAAGGTCTGGATTTGATTTCCTAGCTGGTTCTCAATCATATCCTGATATCGCTGGATTTTTGCAGCGTGGTGTCCTCCAATGTTTTCGTGATGGTAGCAGGTCAAACCATCAGTCCAAGGATTCCCCAATAAGCTAAGCACCCTATAATGTGGGTCTGGATCTTGAAGAATCCTTTTATCGGCTGGGCTTGGTGCGTATTGATTTGAATACTGCTTTTCGGCAACAAATGAATCGTCATTCAAGTATCGCTTACTAACTCTCCACATATCTCCGACTGTGATAAATGCTAAAATGATCAATGCATATGTAAATTTTAATTTTCCTTTTACATAAGTCCAAATGATTCCTGCACAGACTGACATGATTACAAACGAAAGCATCCAGTCGCCCATAAATAGTGATTTACGATCTGCCAATAGGGCCTCAAAAAGTTGTGGGTTATTCCATGGTTGCTTAGACTGAAGTTGTGCATCGTTTGGACCTGTCCAATCATTGGTCAAACCGTATAAAAGCAATAAAAGCATGAGTCCACCAGCGCTGTATAGGGCTAGCTTGAACCCTTTCATGAATTTCTCCTTATCGAGATTACTTGAAAAAGCTTTTGAAAGAGCTAACATACCCAAGGCAGGTATTGAGATTCCCGCCATTGCGAGAGCCATGCTTGGAGTTCTGAATTTGTTGTACAACGGGAAATAGTCAAACAGGAAGTAGGTGAAAAAGGAGAAGTTTTTACCCCATGCAATGAAAAATGATAGAACAACAACAGAAAGAAGCCACACTTTAATCTTGTTGTCCACTACAAACAATGAGAGTATAAAAAGAAATATAAAGGCCGCACCAAAATAAATTACTCCTTGAAGAAATGGTTGATCACCAATGTAAGTCGGTGCCATCAAAGGTTGGTTCCTTCGTTGTCGACCGACCAAGTCAGCAACTGCTCCGTCATTTGGAAGTTCTTCTGCACTTGCTCCTCCCATAAAGGTGGGCACTACGACACAAAATGATTCCATAACTCCATGTGACCAAGACATAGCATAACTCCGATCTAAGCCGCCTTCGTCTTTATCTGACTTGGAGGACAGGATTTTTTTTCCTCCCCGAATTGTTTCTTGGCTATGCTCATAGACATTATAAACCTTGCTAAAGTTTGGAACGAACCCAATAATACCTGCAAAAATCAGGACACCTACAGTCTTAGCGAAGTCAGGTAAAGTTTTTTCGCGAATTGCAAATATCAAATAGACGGCACCGGCCAGAATGCAAGTCAGGATGAAGTAATAAACGATTTGATAATGGTTTGCACTTACGAGAAGTCCTACAAAAAGGGCCGTCAGCACTCCCCCGACAAACCGTTTACCATGAAAGGCCAAGGCAACTGAGCCCATCGCTGGAGCCAGATAGGCAATGCTTAAGACCTTCGTATTATGTCCAGCCATTATGGAGGAGAGCAGATTGGATGAGAGACCGTAGGCGATCGCTGCTACCAAGGCTAACCAAGGATTGAGCCCCATAAGCAATAGAAGTATATAGAAACCTAAACAGCTGGCAATAATCAGATTTGCTCCACGTGGAAAGATGGAAAGGACCTGGCCAATAGCCCGCATAATGTTTGTTTTAAACTTAGCATCGATATTGAATGTGCTCATTCCGCTAAAAACACGGGTAGTCCAAAGAGTTTCTTTTCCCATTGCTCTATATTCCTGAGACTCATGCGCTTGCGCTTTATGCTTGACAATGTCACTTTGAATTAGTCTTTTTCCTTCAATAACAGGTGAACAATAGATGAAAGCCGAGGCAATGATTGCAAGCACTGCGACAAAGTGTGGAATCATCGCTTTGAAGTCTATTCCTTTAAGCATAAAATGTTGATTTGCTAGAGTTAAATTCTAAATCCAATATTAAACATGTATTCTCAGTCTTTAATAATAATGAGATTACATATATGAATGATGCAATTTTAAGGGTTGATTGCCTTTGTGAGCTAAAACAACACCAAAGTGAGGTTTACTGCTGTACATCCACTTTCTTTTAATGAGCAGCTTTTTGTAAAAGCCCCACCAAAAAAGATCTTTAATTCTATAAAATTTTGATTCAAAACCCAGTTTCTGGAAACGTTCCAGAATCAGATCCTGATCAGGTCTGTCGTCTACAATCCCCATAACGCCTATTCTTCCGCAAGTAAGTGCGATTGAAATGTTCTTTGCGCTGGTCAGAAAATTGGTCATGCCCATTAGGGTATGGTATTCAGCACCATTATTAGTGATATTAACATGACGGACACGACTTACATCAATATTTAATGGCGCTATAATCGAATCAAAGGTGTCAACTTCCACATCTAATACATTTCCGGTTTTATAATGCCGATCTTCAGGTTCGTAAACAGTCAAATAATTATTTGAAGATCTGTTAGCAAGGTGGAAGTGCAGAGTTGTTTTCTCTTTGTACGTGCCCATTTTTACCAACTGAATATTCTTTATCCCTTGAGACTCAATTACCTCCTTTGCTCTTGTGTGATTGTTTTCGTCTGGATCGATTCCGATAACTAGTCCGGTTGCGCCAACCCTTTCCGACATATTGAAAAGATCGGATGTCAGATTTTTCGAACTGAGGTCAAACCCGACTTGAATGCCTATTGATCCTTTCTCGAGATACGGATATTTTAATGAGGTTTCAAAACGATTATAGAACTTAATGATAGAATTTGTCCTCATGTCAATTATTGGTGGTTGGATAGATCAATCTATTTCTTCGTATTCAACAAAATCATCGTCACCCGCACTTGATGTTGTGTTGGTTCGATTAGATTTCATTCGAATTTCCGTATCTCCTTTGCTGTAAATTCGCTCACCTTGAGTCTTTTTTTTCATTTGCTCCTCCATGTTTTTGGAGGCTTTTTTCACAACAAATAACCCTAGCGCGGGCAGCAGATATCGAATCATCAATCTGAAAATTAGCACAACTGCTAATATTATGGCGAGGAGTTTAAGAAGCATTTATCTCGACAAGTATAGGTTTCTCTCTGAATAAACCTTCTTGAAATACTCGTCTTTTAAATCTTTTATGAAATAGATGGCCTCGCCTGTAGACTTCATTTCTGGTCCCAATTCTTTTGAAACATCAGGGAATTTATCAAATGAAAACACGGGAAGTTTTATCGCATAACCCTCTTTGTGTGGCTTGAAATTAAAATCCTTCACCTTCTTTTCACCCAACATCACTTTAGTGGCATAATTAACATATGGCTCTCGATATGCCTTGGCTATGAAAGGAACCGTGCGCGAGGCTCTTGGATTAGCCTCAATGACATAGACCACTTCATCTTTAATGGCAAATTGGATATTAATCAAACCAACCGTTGACAAGTCAACAGCAATTTTCTTGGTGTGATCCTCTATTTGCTTCATTACGTTTTCGCTTAAATCAAAAGCTGGAAGTACAGCGCTCGAATCACCCGAGTGAATTCCGGCAGGCTCAATATGCTCCATGATTCCAATGATGTAAACATCCTCTCCGTCACAAATAGCATCGGCTTCTGCTTCAATCGCACCTTCTAAGAAATGGTCTAAGAGCACATTGTTGTCAGGCATGTCCCTAAAAATATTGACAACGTGCTTTTCTAATTCTTCCTCGTTAATGACAATTTTCATTCCTTGTCCACCAAGCACATAGCTTGGACGAACGAGCAAAGGATAACCCAATTCTCGACTGAGTTCAATTGCTTCCTGGGCAGTTTCAACCGCACCATATTTTGGATATGGAATACCAAGCGCCTTCAGTCGATCTGAGAATCTTCCTCTGTCTTCTGCTAAATCCAACGCTTCATAACTAGTACCTATCACTTTGATACCATAGCGATCCAACTTCTCAGCGAGCTTCAATGCAGTTTGCCCACCAAGCTGAACAATCACACCTTCAGGCCGCTCATGCTCAATGATGTCAAAGATGTGCTCCCAGAATACAGGTTCGAAGTATAACTTGTCTGCCGTGTCAAAATCTGTAGAAACCGTTTCGGGGTTACAATTGATCATGATGGTTTCATAGCCGCACTCTTTAGCAGCGAGCACACCGTGAACACAGCAGTAATCAAATTCAATTCCTTGTCCAATTCGATTTGGCCCTGAGCCCAGCACGACAATTTTCTTTTTGTCTGATTTTTTACTCTCGTTTTCTTCTTCGAAAGTGGAATAGTAATAGGGCGTTTGTGCTTCAAATTCAGCGGCACAAGTGTCAACAAGTTTGTATACTCTTTTTACTCCAAGTTCCATGCGTTTTGCACGAACTTGACTTTCCAAACAATTCATCACATGGGCGATTTGTCTGTCAGCATAGCCTCGTTGTTTTGCGTCATACAGCAAATCGCGTGAAAGTGTTTCCAAGGTGTGTTTTCCCAATTCACGTTCGATGCTGATCAATTCATCAATTTGATGCAGGAACCACGGATCAATTTTGGTTTTGTCATAAATTGTCTTGAACGGAATGCCAAGTTTGATCGCGTCATATATATGAAATAATCGATTCCAGCTTGGATGCCCTAAACTGTCTAGTATCTTATCCTGATCAGTCAATTCTTTACCATCAGCGCCTAATCCATTTCTTCTGATTTCAAGCGATTGACATGCTTTTTGAAGCGCTTCTTGAAATGATCGGCCAATACCCATGACTTCACCCACAGACTTCATTTGAAGACCTAATTCTCTGTCAGATCCCTTGAACTTGTCAAAGTTCCAACGAGGAATTTTAACAATTACATAATCTAAAGTAGGTTCGAAAAAGGCTGATGTATTGCCAGTAATCTGGTTCTTTAACTCGTCTAGGTTGTAACCTATTGCCAGTTTAGCTGCCACCTTCGCGATTGGATATCCTGTGGCTTTTGATGCCAATGCAGAAGACCGACTTACTCGTGGATTGATCTCAATGGCGATAATGTCTTCCTTCTCATCGGGACTCACGGCAAACTGAACGTTGCATCCACCAGCGAAATCACCAATCGAACGCATCATCTTGATGGCCATATCACGCATTTTTTGATATGTACGATCAGATAATGTCATGGCAGGTGCCACGGTAATGGAATCTCCAGTGTGGATTCCCATCGGGTCCATGTTTTCTACAGAGCAAATAATGACCACGTTGTCGTTGTTATCACGCAGTAGTTCTAATTCAAACTCTTTCCAGCCAAAGAGTGCCTTGTCAATTAATACTTCATGTATGGGTGAGGCATGAAGTCCACGTTCGAGAAGTTTGTCAAAATCTTCTTTTTTATGAACGAAAGACGCACCAGTGCCGCCCAAAGTGAATGATGGTCGGATAACCAATGGAATGCCAAATTTTTGAGCCAATTCTTTTCCATCTAGAAAAGATCGAGCAATGCCTGATGGCGCATAACCAATGTCAATTTTATCCAGTAATTGTCTGAATTTCTCCCTGTCTTCTGTGATTTCAATGGCATCAATATCAACACCAATTAATCTCACGTTGAATTCATCCCACAACCCGAGTTTATCACAATCAATTGCCAAGTTAAGGGCAGTTTGCCCACCCATGGTAGGTAATACGGCATCAATTTGTGGTTGTTCTTCAAGTATTTTGCGAATCGATTTTGGATCGAGCGGAAGTAGATACACGTTATCAGCAGTGACAGGATCGGTCATGATCGTGGCTGGATTGCTGTTAATCAATGTAACTTCAATTCCTTCCTCGCGGAGTGATTTAGAAGCTTGAGAACCACTGTAGTCGAACTCACAGGCTTGTCCAATAATGATTGGGCCGCTCCCAATAATGAGTACGGACTTGATGCTCTTGTCTTTTGGCATAATTTAAGGCAGTTTCGATTGGATAAATCGCTCGCGAATGTAGGTGCTGAAGGTTAAAAAAAAGGCCACTCTTGATAACCTGTGAATTACTTAGTATTGATGTTCATAAGTCACTTATCTAGTTTATAAGCCGTCCGTATAATTTGAGTTAAGAAATCTCAAATTGACCTTTACTTCGCAAATCATGAAAATATTCTTTCGATTT
>Ga0181605_10000309_pt1 | contig 49554 bp, 40 predicted proteins | sample 041ome_11_FD_148676 | JGI IMG/M metagenome (GOLD analysis project Ga0181605, IMG submission 148676) | Coastal salt marsh microbial communities from the Groves Creek Marsh, Skidaway Island, Georgia - 041411US metaG (spades assembly) | ecosystem: Environmental > Aquatic > Marine > Intertidal zone...
AAAGTGCTTCATCACCCTTTCCGCAATATCAACCGAAATATCCTCAATAACTGGATCGGCTATATCCTGAATTTTAGCGGTGTTTATTAGCGCATCTAAGCCATCTAGAGTTGATAACACGTGACGATAATACTGAATGTAGTTATCAATGTCATCATCTCGTTTGATTGCCAGTTCTATGCCTTGCTGGTTTATACCACTTGAGTATCTATAGTATGTGTACACCTTTTCTCCAGGTGGTCCGTCCATCCATATCAGGTCACCTTCTTCCTCGCACTTCAACAGCCTTTTCAAACTAGAAATTGTATACTCAAAAACATTCTGGACAAAGTCGCTATTCGTGGAGTGAATGAACTTCCTCTTGTACGCTCTGTGAAGGTCTTTTACCACGTCATTGAATAGGGGTACATCAATGATCTTAAGAAACTGAATGCTTTGTGTGTTCGCTGGACGATAATTATCCATGCCTTGGTCTTCCTCCTTGAACTTTAACCACCGATGTAAAGCCTCAATCTCCTCAGTATTGGTCTTGGTATATCCCTTGTTCACTGAAGGTGTGCCGATAACAAACTTATTGGCAAAAAGATTATATGATCCTAGTGTATCAATCTCCACAGTAATGGTTTTGGTATCTCCCTTGCTCACCTTTCGAAGGTAGCTCTTAAGATATAATCAGTAAGCCATGGAGCCAAAAACGCAACTAAACATATAGATGTATTTCGACTCACTCTTTATTCCCGTATGTGCAAGAATCTATGTTTTAAGCATACTTAGTATGCAAATAGTATGCAAACGCATTAAAAAAAAGAAAGGGCCTCAGAGGTTAATTACCCTGAGCCCCTTTGTTTATATGGCGGAGAGAGAGGGATTCGAACCCTCGTTACGTTTCCGTAAACACGCTTTCCAAGCGTGCGCGTTCAGCCACTCTGCCACCTCTCCGTATAATGATTTTTTGCTGGCTGCGAATGTATATAATCAGAACTTGGATTTTTCAGTCTTCTAACAATTCGTCCAACTGCCTAATATAATCCGTCCAAGTAAACTTCGCGCTCCTTTCAAGACCTAGGTTAATCAATCTGGTTCGTTCTCCTTCAATTGTTACTAAATCATACATCGCGATAGAAATCTCTTCAGGTGAATATGGATTTACCAACTTAGCTGCACCCTTGGCAATCTCATTCATGGATCCCACCTTGCTGGTAATAACAGGACAACCCATGCTCATTGCTTCTAACACCGGAAATCCAAAACCTTCATACAATGAAACGTACACACATGACGCAGCATGGGTATATAATTGTCTCAAATCAGTAGCCGAAACATATCCCCATCGCTTTATCTGATCCTTATTGGATGATTGCGATATCAATTGATCCAGATCCACTTTCCACCCTCGATCTCCAACGATGATCAGGTCGTAATCACGATTCACCTGGCAAAACAGATCAAAAGCCTGGATGAGTTTAGCGTGATTCTTTCTAGGTTCTATCGTTCCAACGCAGAGAAAATATGGTTTTGAAATGTGCAGAGTTGACTTACTAGCATCATTCTTTTCAAAGGACCTCATGCCAGGATAGATTCGATTTAATTTCGAATCAAAGCCATAATGCTCACTAACATCAGACATAGTTTGATCAGAGATAGTGATAATTTTATCCGCCTCCGATAAGGCCCTCTTCAATAAAAGTTTATGGCCGAGCCTACTTTTAATTCGATGAAATTTCGGGTGTAATGTTGGGGTGATATCATGAACGACTACAAACTTCCTGTTGACTATGAATAACCCAATGGTAGCGTAATGACCTGTATCAATCAATACTTCAATATTGTACTTACACAGGTTCAATTTTGATACTCCAAAATACCTCGAAGGATTAAAGAATGAGCTTTTCCAAGGTGGCATATGGATATGCTCGAAGGGTAGGTCTAGCTTTTTGGAACCTATGGTTATAAACTGATGTTTCGATTGTGAACAAGACCTGACTAGGTGCTCGGTGAACACACTGATGCCAGCCTTTTGCTGAATCCATGGTTCAATATATATTGCTACCCTCATTCGAAATTCTAATCACTTAAACAGCGCAACCTCATGCATAATCTTGAATTCGGATAACGCGAAATGAACGTAATGAATGTCCCTCACATCATTCGTTTCGCTTCATAACACTTGGATCCATTTCTTGAGCTTTTAGAATATAATCGTTCCCTCTTTTTATATCGCCCATTTGTTGATATAGAATTCCCAAGTTCAATAACACTCGAGCATTCGTTGGGTCGAGTTCATAGGACTTATTAAAGTTGATTAAGGCGGAGTCTCTCTGCTGTGTCATGGCATATACAATACCAAGTTTCTGATAAACACTGGCATCGCTAGGGTCCGCTTGTTTAGCTAATTTCAAATACTTCATGGAGTTTTCCAAATCTCCTAACTCTTTGCCATACACCTCGCCTAGGGCGTTATAAATCCTGGCCCTGTCTTTTCCTTTTAGCAATTTGGATAGTACGTTGTAACCCACGATTCCAGCTTCATACTGTTTCTTTTTTACCGCCATCGAAGCCACTGCCTCCATGTTGGTTCGCATGCGCGGATCATAAGACTTCATCTTTAAAGCACGCGTAAAATAGTGCACACTGTAGTCGTATTTCTCCATTTCGAAATAGATATTTCCCAAGATGTCTAGGGGTGGGAAATATCCCGGATATATCTCTAGTGACTGAAGCTCGTAACCCTCAGCTTCCTTAAGAATACTCAGTTTTTTAGCTGTATTTTCTGGTCTTTTTGCTTCGTCTAAAAGTTCACTTCCCATGGTCATTTTAATTTTTGACGACCCATCGGAAACACCCACATCACTTGATGCAAGCGTATAATCGTTTCTCCAGGCCCCATTGCGATCAATGGTTTTGGCCGTGTATCCTAGGAGGATTATTCCCGCTATGGCCACGCCCAGGTTCATTCCTTTTTTCGTCCCCAATTTTTCTACCAATAGCCATGCGACAGCTATGGTGAATCCAAGCGATGGAATGAACAAGAATCGCTCATTCATAAACGCGCCAATGTCAAAAAACAGGTTTGAAAACAAAATGAACGTACCCAAATAAAACAAGGCGCCATAACCCAAGTAGCTAGGTTGGTGCCCCTTCAATCTTCGTAATAAGGTGACCATACCGAAAATGAAAAGGCCCAAGTAAATTAGAAGTGAAACAAAGGCTAATGGGTCAGACCAACTAGCATAACCTGATGCTCCGTCCACCAATTCCTGGTAGGTTGCGAATGGATGAAATGGGTAATAATCATGCGTTAGTGGATGTGGCCAAACCAACAACTTCAGGTAAAGTCCCATGGTGAAGAATATACTAGCTAAACGCTCACTATCTGTGGCGTTCAAATAGGGTTTGTTCATCAATTCCTTGGCAACCTCCAACGACCCGCCCTCATCTCCCAATATTGAAATCCTTAATGCAAGATAAGCACCTGTTGCCAAGACCATCGGCATCATTGCGACTACTGCCTTGTTCAATTTCAATTTGGTGAAGAATACCATCGTCAACGGCACTACACCTAAAAAGGTAACGGTCGATTCTTTGGATGCGAGGCTGAGCCAAAACCAAATACCACTTAAAACCAATTGAGCCACAGACTCGGTTTTCAAGTACTTCAGCACGCCATAAAAGCTTAACAGGGCAAATAGCAAACTGAGGATCTCGTCACGACTTTTAATGTTTGCGCCAACCTCTGTGTGGGTCGGGTGCGCTAAAAAAAGGGCCGTAGCGATAATGGAAATCGTCCACCACCATCGGTCCCGACTTTCTCCCTCGAGAATCATTTGCAAAACGAGTAGCAGTATCACGCCCATGATGCCGTACAGAAGGATATTGATGATGTGCGAAACGCTCGCATTTTTCTCAAACAGCTCCCATTCGATGGCGTGTGTTGTTAGGGCGAGCGGCCGATATCGACCTCCTTCGACTAGGTTTTTCTTTTTACCAAAAAACCCGGTCATCATGTCGTTGGTCCAGATTTCTTTTATTCCTTCAACGCCCTTTTTGGTGTAGTCGTTTGCGGTGATGTACAACTTGTCATCCAGGGTATATCCAAAGTCGTAGGTGTTGCCATAGAGTAAAATACCGAAGGCAAAAATGGCGATGATCGGAGCCCAAAAAATTGAATTTGTCATTGAACCTGTCTCGATTTGCTGACTTGATTCCACAGAAGATGTAGTCTCCTCTTGAATGTTTTTTTCTGCTTGTTTCCGGTATCCCTTTTTCTCTCTTCGCGCCATGCTAAGAAATTGATAATTCACCGCGCAAGTTAGTGACCATCTGCTCCTTCACCCAATTCGGATCTTCGTTTTGACCGAACAAAAACATGAGTTTGGTAATGGCCGCTTCAAAGGTCATGTCCGCTCCGCTTATTACGCCTGCTTTCAAAAGACCAGCACTGGTTTCGTATTTCCCTTGCTCTACCTGACCCATGGCACATTGAGTCACATTAACAATGACCAAACCCCTGGCGATTGCATTTTCTATTATATCGAGGAACCATTTGTCAGTCGGGCCATTTCCAGCACCAAAGGTCATGAGTACGATGCCTTTTAATTCTTTGTTGCTCAACACCGCACGAACTAATTCCGAGGATATTCCAGGGAATAATGTCAAAACCACTACCTGATTATTGAAACCATCGATCAATCGAAAATCATCCTTGTCCGTTGACCAAAGCTCGGCATGATTAAAGTTCAAACTGACTCCTGCTTGAGCTAAAACTGGATAATTTGGTGAGAAGAAGGCCTCAAAAGCCTCAGTACTGAGTTTCTTCGTGCGATTTCCACGGTAGAGCATGTCTTCGAAATATACCGCCACTTCTTGCACAACAGGTTCTTCATCCAGTTTCTGCGAAGCAATTTGAACTGCCGTAATCAAGTTTTCTCGAGCGTCTGTTCTGATCATTCCAATGGGCAATTGCGACCCGGTAAGAATCACAGGTTTTCTCAATCCCTCGAGCATAAAACTCAATGCCGAGGCAGTGAACGCTAGCGTATCCGACCCATGAAGAATGACAAATCCGTCATATTCAGCGTACCTATCACTAATCACGTTTGCGATCTGCGTCCAATGATTTGGATGAATATTTGAACTGTCGATTGGTCTTTCAAAAGAGTATGAATCCAGCTTTACGTCCAGTTTATTCAACTCAGGCACATACGACAGAATGTAGTCTAGGTTGAAAGGAACCAATGTCTTTTGGTCCTCTGATTCTACCATGCCTATGGTGCCTCCGGTGTATATGATTAGGATAGATGTCACCGTGCGAATTTGAAGCTTTTATCGAAATAAAAACCAGCCGTTGCAATGACTTGTGTTCGACCGTTCAACATTGGGTTTACACCTGCTTGACGAGCCGAAAACCCTGTTGGATAAACCGTTGAAGCCGCCTGAGGATCATACAGCATTCTTGATTCAACACGCAGGAAACCGTTTTCATTAGGAGCATATTCAAACCCCAGGGTGCCGCCATAGATGGTCATTCCCCCTGTGGCACTAACCGAAGAATTTTGAGTGTTCGTTCCATAAACTGGGGCTAATTGACGGCTATTGATGGAGTTTTCATCACTGAATATTTCACCTCGAAGAGACGCGGCAAACTGTTCGTTGATATGATATTTCACGGTTGTTAAGGCAGCAATAAGTGGGTCACCTAACCAGCTAGAAAATGGCCCCTTCCACTGATAAGCAAAAGCAACATCCAATCCAAGCTGAACATCGATTCTATCATACGTCCAATTTGCGAACCCGTTCTGATATATAAGGTATCCATCGTTTAATATCCCAACATTCTCTTGTCCCGCCATTGAGGAATAACTCATTCCAAAATGATCCGTAAAATCATGGGAAACTAATAGCCCAAAGGTTTTAAAATCGTTGTTATCTATGTGTAAATTATATCCGTTAATGGCGTGCAGTTCGATGTGCCATTCACTCTCTGTATCATAACTCAATCGAGCACCGCTCTGGTAAAACGGCCCATAGAACGTGCCGAGGGTGATGATACTCATATGATTGTCTTTGGGCAAAAAACTCTCTGTGCCAACGTGTGTCTTGAAAAAGCCCATATCCAACCAAAGTCCTTTTGCCAATCGAACTCCCGCATTTGCTTCTTGCAAACCCCTGTATGTTCCTGACCAAGCTATGGCAGGAATGTCTCCAGCATGCATGGTTAGCACTCCTCTTAATCGATTTGAATGATAAGCCCCCGTAATTTGAGCAATATTCAACCCGAAGTTGTTGTGGTACGCACCTATAGCATCATGCTGCTGGTAAGCCACTTCTTTTGCATTAGAGTAATAGGAATAATACCCATCGGCATAAGCGCCAAAGGATAATTCGGCCGTATCCTTCCCGTCTTGTGCAATAGCGATTTGGGTAAGAACTGCTAGAACGATGGTGAGATATTTATTCATGATCGGGGAATTCACGTTTGAATAGGTTTCGACAATTTTCGGTGGTCTGTCTTTCGATTTCATCCAAAGAAACGCCGTAGCAAGATGCTAATTTTTCAGCGACTAGTTTGGTATAGGATGGCTCATTTCGTTTTCCGCGATGGGGCACCGGGGCTAGGTACGGTGAATCTGTCTCGAGCACTAAATGCTCCAAGCCTATTTCATGGATGAATTGGTCAATCTTTCCGTTCTTGAACGTAACTACCCCACCTATTCCAAGCTTAAACCCACCGTAAGCAATGATGTGTTCCGCCTGTTCTTTTGATCCAGTGAAACAATGGAAAACACCCGTCAATTGGTCATCATTTAATCTGTCCAACACTTCTAGGGTTTCAGCAAAAGCATCGCGAACATGGATAACAATAGGAAGTTTTAATGCCTTGGCCCATCCTATTTGTCTTTCAAATGCTTCAATCTGAATTTCGAGAGTGGTTTTGTCCCAATACAAATCAATTCCAATTTCGCCTACTGCGCAGTATTGCCGGATAGGCTTGAATAAATGGCGTTCAACGATATCCAATTCTTCCTGAAAATTCTCTTTCACGGAACATGGGTGCAAGCCCATCATAGGGTGTGCACTATTAGGGAGGCGATCGGCTACCTTGTGCATAGCATTGATGTACTCCGAATCGATGGCTGGCATTAGAAAATGCTTTACTCCCTCCGCTCTTGCCCGAGAAATCATCTCATCGAAATCTTCGTTGAAATCTTCGTGGTAGATGTGGGTATGTGAATCGATGATCATCAGCCACGAATTTCACGAATGAACACGAATAATCTGCTTGTTCTAATAAATCAATCTTTTATACTGCAATTTTTCTCGCCCAAAGTTTACCAATAGCCCGAGTCTTAAGTTTGAAGCTTTTACATAATTCAGTGTTTGTGCAATGTGCTCATCAACGATAGCTGAAGCCGCTTTTAATTCTAAAATTATGGAGTCAAATACAACGAAGTCAGCATTATATGAATGAGTCAATATTTGGCTCTTGTATTCAATTTCGAATTTTCTTTCTCTTGAAAAAGGGATTCCCTGTTCTTGAAATTCAATCATGAAAGCATCACCGTATACCGCCTCTAAAAATCCATGGCCTAGTTCATTATGAACATTCATGCATGCTCCAATTATTTGATACACCTCATTTTTATACAAAATCTCAGCCACCACATTCAAAACTATCAATCATGTTTCATTCAATGCCAGCAACAATAATGCAAAATTCTATTCGTGCACATTGGTGAAATTCGTGGTATATCTTCCGTTTTCCATTCCTTTACAGTCTTGTCAGATTCAACCCGCATATTGATTGTTCGCTTCAGCTCCATAGGAGATATCGTGCTTACCACACCTATCATTCGGGCGCTAAAAAAGCAATTGGATGGGGAGGTAGAAATCGACCTCATTACTAAAACCAGTTTTGCATCGATCGTTCAATCAAACCCTCATATCAACGAGGTCATCACCATTGAAAAGAGTGTCTTCGAAGTGGATGATCGACTGAAGGCAAAACACTATGACTATGTAGTTGATCTGCATAGCAATATCCGATCGCGTCAGGTAAAACGGATTATTAAAGCCCTAGACTTCACTGTAAACAAGCGAAATCTGGCGAAATGGATCTATGTCAACACCAAGAGGGAGTGGTTGACGATCGAACATTTTGTGAAACGCTGTTTTGATTCGGTGAGTCCACTTGGGATAGTGGATGATCGACAAGGCCTCGACTATTTTATCCCTGAAAATGACCGCGTTGGTTTATCCGTCCTACCCACACATTTTGCTTCCGGATATATCGCTTATGCCATTGGCGGACAAATGCCTGGGAAGATTCTACCGACTGAAAAAATTATCGCTTTGTGTCAAAAAATTAACGCTCCGATTCTCCTTTTAGGTGGAAGTGAAGATGCCGATCGAGGGCAAGCAATTGCTGATCAAGTAGGCCCTAGCGTGTGGAACGGATGCGGCCAATTCAATTTGAATCAAAGTGCCAGTCTTATTGACCAAGCCAAGTGCGTGATTTCACACGATACAGGATTGATGCACATTGCAGCAGCATTAAAAAAGAAAGTGATCTCACTGTGGTTTGCGACCACGCCACAAATTGGATTTGCGCCTTGGATGCCCGGTGAAGGATCTGTAATGATTGAGGCTGATTGCAAAAAACGGCCGACAAGTAAGCTGGGAAATCGCAGGTATGTGGACGGGTGTGTGTTTAATATAAACCTCGACAGCATAGCCGAGGCGGTGAATGACTAATCGATCCTCAATTCCTCCATCGGATCCCAAAACACCTTTTTAAAATTCTGGATCTTATCGTTTTGCACCTCTATTCCCTCCTCGGCCAATAGTTCCTGCATCTTGAACGGAGTTTCAAAATGCATTTTACCCGTCAATAGGCCTTGACTATTCACGACTCTGTGTGCAGGCACGGGTGGGATTTGGCCGTGCGCATTGTTCATTGCCCAACCGACTATTCGGGCTGAGCGCGCTGCGCCTAAATACTTACCGATCGCGCCATAATTCGTCACCCTACCCTTTGGGATGAGTCGTACGACTTGATATACCTGATCGAAAAAGTCTTTTTCCACGGTCACAAATGATCAAAAAAATACTCAATAAACCCAAAATGATTCGGACTAACGTTTGAAGCCAATACATTCGCCCGATGTTCAAAAGAGGCACCCTCCTTTTTATATTAAGTCTTGCACAAATGATGGGCATTGCTCAATCAGAAAAGAAGACGATTCCAGCTACGCGGGCCTCTAATGAAATCAAGATTGATGGTATGTTGGACGATGAAGCTTGGGCAAATGCTCCTGTAGCCAAAGATTTTATTATGTATGAGCCTGAAAACGGAGCAGCGGAATTACCAGGTTTTGAAACGGAGATTCGTGTACTCTATACAGACAATGCGGTCTATATCGGAGCAACGATGAAAGATCCAAACCCTGACAGCATTCTCACGCAAATCACCCAACGAGATGTCTATAACCAGAACTGTGATTGGCTGGGCTTCTTCATTAACCCATACAACGATGGATTGAGTGATTTCAATTTTTGGGTGACGGCCGCGGGCACTCAGAGTGACGCCAAAACCACTGTAAATGGAGATGACTTTAGCCTAAACTCCGTGTGGAAGAGCGAAGTTAAAATCACCGAGGAAGGTTGGGTAATGGAGGCAGAAATTCCTTACATCGCCTTACGTTTTCCAGAAACCCCTGTGGCCGATTGGGGACTAAATTTCATGCGAAGCATCAGACGAATTCGTAAAACCTACTCTTGGAATTTCTTGGATTTGGCATCGGGCAATCGATTGGAATACCAATGTGGTTTGCTCACTGGCATGAGCGACATCGATCCTCCCGTTCGTTTGTCTGTTATGCCCTATGTTTCTAACTATGTTGACGACTTTAACGGTGCGACCACCTTTGATGTAAACGCTGGTCTTGATTTAAAATACGGATTGAATGAAAGCTTTACGCTTGACATGACAATCATTCCAGATTTCGGCCAGGTAGCTTACGACCCTCAGTTTTTAAACCTCAGTCCTTTTGAAAACCAATTTGATGAAAACCGACAATTCTTTACGGAGGGAACCGAGCTGTTCAACATTGGAAATCTCCTTTACACTCGGAGAATCGGTGGTGCACCTAAGAACATACAAGGGGTTGACTTAAATACAAATGATAGCGTAGAAATCAGACAAGAATACACGCGCCTACTTAATGCAACCAAAATCTCTGGACGAACAAAAAAGAATCTTGGAATCGGAGTTTTGAACTCGATAACCGCAGATAATTTCTCCACTAGAACGGAAAACGGAGTCGAAACTGAAGTGCTCACCGAACCGCTCACCAATTATAATGTGTTGGTTTTTGATCAACGGTTTAATCGGAATAGTTCTGTCAGTTTGGTGAATACCAATGTTCTAAGAAAAGGGGGGAGTCGAGACGCTAATGTAACGGCATTGCTCGGTTCTTTTTATTCAAAGTCAGGCGAGTATTTAGTTGATCTTGGAGCCAACCAAAGCGCCCTATTTCAAGGCGATTCAGTAGAAACAGGATATCGTGGATCTGCACGAGTTGCTGATGTTGGTGGACATTGGCGCTGGGCCGCTCAAGCTGAGTTAAAAACGGATGATTACGAAATCAATGACCTCGGTTTTCAACAAAGAAATAATGCGATTTATTATCAGGCTGAATTCGGATATCGCACGGTGAACACGGTGGGTCCATTTAACAAGTTCAGTCATGATCTCGTGGCTTGGTATCAGTTTTTGTATAACCCCTATCGCTACGAGGAGACTGTTATATCCTATAGAGGATTTTTCTTAACCCGAAGCTTTTTTGCCTTTGGTTTGAACGCTGCCATGACACCCAATGATGTATACAATTATTTTGAACCACGAGAAGCAGGTCGGTGGTTTAAGGGGCCTGCACAAAGGAGTGTAGGCGGATTCATTTCATCTGATTACAGACGGATTCTAGCGATAGACGCACGTGGCACATATTTCTGGTGGAACCGACTTGGAAAAACCGAAACAACCTTTGAAGTTGAACCACGAATCCGCTTGGGTGATCACTTCTTTGCTATCCCACTCTTTAGAATTGTAGATGCAAATAACGATTATGGATACGCTCCTGATAATGATCCAAATAACATCCACTTTGGTAGAAGAAACACGTTGACCATCACAAATTCTATTGACGCTCAATATGTCTTTACCCCAAAATCATCTTTGTCGTTGATTCTAAGACATACTTATACCGATGTGGACTTCCTGGACTTTTATCTCTTGGAAAAAGATGGAAACCTCACATCCACGCCCCTAGATGGAGTGAACGATCTCAACTTCAACGCCTTTAATATTGACCTGAAATACGCATGGTGGTTTGCTCCAGGAAGCGAATTAGTAATCTTATATAGACAAGCAGTTGCCGCTGCAGGCAACACCGTTGGCCTATCTTATTATCAAAACTTGGATGGAACCTTCGATTCGCCTGTTCAGAACAATATCTCCATAAGGTTCACGTATTTCTTGGATTATATGACCACCAAGAATCGACTGAGCAAAAAAAGCTAGTGCTCAACGCTAGCTATAAATCTCTCGATAGGAGATCATTCTATTCAATTCTGGGTCCCATACTTTCAATCTTAAACACCTCCAGATTTCCATCAAATTGAGAGAGGTGGGCTTTGCCTGCTGAAATTCTGGCATCTCGTCATAGACATCTTTCAATCTGTAAAAAGGTATCCGAGCGTTGGTATGATGAATATGATGAAACCCAATGTTTGCAGTAAACCATTGCATCAGTGGGTTCATTCTCATGTAACTTGAGGATTGCAAAGCAGCTCCGATATAGGTCCAGCCATCTTGATTGGCAAAGGTCACGGATGGAAAATTGTGTTGTGCATAAAACAGGTAGGAGCCTAATCCGCTTGAAATTACACTAGGAACGAGAAAGGCAATCAAAAAAGTTTGCCATCCAAAGGTCACCAAAGCGGTTATGCCAATTCCATAGTGAAACAACAACGCAAGCGCTGAATCCCAGTGCTTGGATGGATTTCGAATCAGAGACAAAATACACATACCCCATGCAAAGGCAAAAATGTATCCTGCGGCAATGGTGAGAGGATGACGAATAAAAAGGTATGTGATACGTTCCTGCGATGTTAGACTAAGAAACTTCTCCTTGGTGACTATCGGAAACGACCCAATGCTTGACGAAAACAACTTGGAATTGTGATTGTGATGATAATCATGCGAGCGTTTCCAAATGCTTGGAGGATTAAGTGTATATAATCCAAAGAGCGTGAAAATCACCTTCGCTATCCACGAATCTTTCAAGATGGTATGATGCAAATAGTCATGATAAATGATAAACATGCGCACCAACAAAAGCCCTGCTATTATGCTAAACAATATCCTGAGGAGCATATTCCAGGGATAATAACCTCCAGCAAATGCCGCCAATAGCAGCAGACCAGTCGAAATGGTGTGAAACCAACTCTTTGCTCGATCTTCCTTCGCGTATTGCTTTGTAGCTAATATGAGGTCTTTACCTTCTCGCATACCTATGCATTGGGACGTTTGTGCTTCCAGCGTTTGTGCGTCCAAAGCCAATACTCTGGCATTTCGTGAATATCTTTTTCTAATCGCTGTGTAAACCGTTCTACGATTTCTTCGGCTGAAACCATGCTAGGGTCCGCTACCAAATCCTCCAAAGAGATTTCATAATATCCCCTATCCCTTCTTTTAATGCTCACATACACCACAGGATAGTTCATCTTTTTGGCAATCTTACCCGTACCTATAAAAACCGGAGTGTCTTGATTCATAAATTCCATCCAATGTGCTCCTTTTGGCGAAGGTGTTTGGTCGGCAATAAACGCAGTAGCTGTAACCTTTTCCCTGTCTCGTATCATTCCTCTCAACGTATCTTTCATAGCATACAATCCATTACCTAGGCGGGTTCTCATTTTATAAATGAGTCCGTTAAAATGCTTGTTTTTCAATGGATGATAGATAACAAACAATTGATGAAGCGGTTCAATTGCAAACCTGGCTCCTCCTAATTCCCAGTTTCCAAAATGACCCATTACAATGACAATGCTTTGCTTTTGAGAATAATATTTTTCAAACAGCTCCATGCTAGCAAATGACAGTCGCTTTTTAAGTGTCGATTCAGAAATCGTTAAACTCTTTACTGTCTCTAGAATCAAGTCACAGAAATATCGATAAAACTTGTGCTCAATCGATTTTAACTCTGCGATTGACTTTTCTGGAAATGCATTTTTGAGGTTTGCCATTACCACTTTTCTTCGATAACCGAACACATGATAGATCAAAACAAATATGAAATCAGACAGGCCATAGAGCATCCAAAATGGCATCAATGAAATGGCATATATCAGAGGAAGTGTTATGTAATATCCAATGGCGCTCAATTGTTCCCTTTCTTAAACTGATAACTCAGGAACTTGATTTTCTTGCCTTGCTCCAACCACATTTGTTCATAGAAGGTGCGAATATTCAACACCTTTTGCATGGTTTCATCAAAGCTCTTTATACCTACTTCATACAATTGATCGGTATCATCCCTCATGTTGAATGACATCCCATTTTGTGATTTGTTGAATTCAGGTATTGACTCCTCTTTGGTGAAGTCATACAGGTCATCGCTATCCGATTTTAGGTTTAATAGACCGCCCGGTTTCAGAACCTTGATATATCGATGGAGGAATAATTCGCTGGTAAGGCGCTTCCTTGGCTTCCCGATTTGTGGATCAGCAAACAGAATCCAAATTTCACTGATCTCGTTTTTCGCAAAGAATGAATTGATGAAGTCAATTTTAGTCCGGATGAAACGGACGTTGGTCAAACCTTTTTCTTGAACTTCTTTGGCTCCAGAGAAAATTCGAGCACCCTTTATGTCCATTCCGATAAAGTTCTTGTCAGGGTATATTTCAGCCATACCCACCGAATACTCTCCTTTACCACAAGCCAATTCGAGCACAATGGGATTATCGTTTCCAAACTCCTCATTCCACTTTCCCTTGAGGTGGAAATCTGCATTTAAAACCTCCTCATTCATAGGTTGAATGACATGAGTAAATGTCTCGTTTTGTGCGAATTTTTTAAGCTTGTTTTTGCCCATGGACTCTTTACGTTTCGGTCGGGCAAAGGTGTGGATTGATTTCTTTCTTTTGATGCTGTGTCGAAACGGGTTTTAATAGCTCCCCTTCATTGGGGATTAGGTCACGCCACCCGGTGTGTTCCGATTATCCGTGAGCAATTAAAACTGGGGAATGAAGTTATTATTTCAGCAAATAGTGGGCCTCGAAAGCTAATAGAAGCACAATTTCCTTCATTGACTTTTGTTGATATTCCATTTATGGAAATCACCTATCCTAAAGATGGGAACATGGTGGGTCATTTTTTCTGGCAAGGACCCAAGTTGATTCACAGCATTTGGCGAGAACATCAAATGCTTAAACGCATTATTCAAACTGAAAAGATTGATCTTGTTATTTCTGATTCTCGATTTGGACTTTGGTCTAAAAAGGTGAAGAGCATATTTATTACTCATCAAGTCCAAATCCTTAGTCCTCGATTTCAATGGGTCATTAACCTTTTGAATCGTTGGATCATGTCAAAATACGATGAAGTATGGATTCCAGATTACGAGCAAGCTCCGGGCCTTGCCGGAGTGCTTTCTCACCCAGTAAACTTACCGAAACACGCCAAATACATTGGGCCTAAAAGTCGATTTAATGACCCCTTGGAAAGGGTAGATGTGAAGTATAAAAACTTGGGGATTGCGAGCGGGCCTGAACCACAGCGATCGCTATTTGAAGCGGAGTTGGCGCGAAGATTCATTGAATCAGACGAAGTTTCTCTTCTTTTGAGGGGAAAGCCCAATGAAAATGACATAAAGGATATTGGTAAGCTTAAAATCGTTCCGCATTTAAAGGATGATGCGTTTTTAGCCGTGCTTTCTCAGTCAGAAAAGGTGATATGCAGAAGTGGGTATAGCACCATCATGGACCTTCATGTTCTGGGTGTAAAAGCTGAGTTTCACCCTACACCAGGACAAACGGAACAAGAATATTTAGCTACGCTTTATAATGGGAGATCCCTCTGAAAACATGCCTTTTGTTCGACAAATGCCCATAATACTAGTCGGTACAATTTAGAGTAACATCTATAACTGGATTGGTTTGCAAATTTGAAGATGTTGCATAATCAATAGCTAGTGGCCAACAAAATGTGCCAAGACTTAACCCACAGAAAAAAGCATCGATGAATGCCAGGCCATTCTCGCTAATCGGTAATTCTACGTGCTCTATTTCGCACCCTTCCAATTCAATTGTGTAAAGCTTCGAAAAATCGCTTTTCATTATTCTAATAGGCTCATTCGTTTCACCGATTTCGCGCATATTCATTGTAACCGTTGCCTTTCGTTCTGACTGAAACGTAACTTGCTGAGTTTTACCTGAAAGAATTGCAGCACAACCTTGATTCAATAGTATAACACCGACCAATGGGATAATAAATTTTAGTCTGTTCATAGTTGTTTGATTGATAACAAAGCAAAATTGCAATTATTCCCCACTCTACACAAAAAGATCTCACTGGAATGTATGATGTACAAGATAGACTTGTAAATCGAAATTAATTCAACTCTGTCCTTCCTGTTAAAATCGGAACCCTTCGAATCGTTCGCGCTCAACCTTGAAATTCAAAGCGGGATGCTTTGCTTCCAATTCGTCAATTAATTCCACTTGCTTCCGAAGAAAACGCTGAAATGAGTTGCTCTCTGGGTCCATGGGTCGGTGATTTGCAGCCTCAACAATGGCCTTCACCTCTTTGCAGAGTGAAGTGGTTTCTTCCGTGAAAAAGCTTTCCATAAATTTCTCCCAGATGTAATGGATAGCCTGCGGGGTAGGATGTAACATATCCTGACCATAAAAACGATAATCCCGCAAATCATCCATCATAAACTCATACGAGGGGAAGTAATGACAACTTTCAAATTCATCCACCACCTCGTGAATCGCGCTGTTCAGAATAGACTTACTCCGCTGGTTTTCGATCGCCCCATCTTTCCAGTGCCTCACGGGACTTACGGTAAAAACAACTTGAGCGTTTATCTTTTTTGCGGCCAGAAACTCAGGAATGTGGCGCAGAATAAGATGTACATCCTGAAAACTCAGCAACTGCTTTTCAAATTCTGTGTTCGGAATTTTGTGGCAATTCGCTACAATGTGATTGCGCTCCTTGTGATTATACACCCAAGCCGAACCAAGGGTGATAAAAATGTAATTCGCACTTTTTATTCCATCTCTCCCCTTCGCCAGGTTCTGGTTGATTTCGTCTAGCGTTTCTTTTGGAGACTTTTTGTTAAATGACCCATGATGATCCAAACTCACCCAGTGTTCGTTGACTTTGAGCAATTCACTTTCAGTGTAAGGTCGATCATTTAACATCCGCTCCAGTGCATTCATGATTGAAAACGGATTGAAAAGAATGCCAAAAGGATTCACTGTAACGTCAAACTTCTGGCTTTGCATCAGCTCCCCAATATTCTCGGTAAAGCACGAACCAAGCATTACAACTTGATCACCATGACTAATGTGAAATGGAAATTTGGGAGCGGTAATATTGGTTCGGAAACTATCCATCATTTGATGTCTTACTTAGCCTTTTCTAAAGTAAATGAAAAGGTAGTGCCTTCTCCTAAGACACTGTGGACATTGATAGATTGGCCATGAGACTCCAAAATATGTTTGCAAATAGCCAGGCCAAGGCCAGTTCCTCCCTCATTTCGTGATCTACTCTTGTCAACACGGTAGAACCGTTCAAAAAGTCTTGGGAGGTGTTCTTCATCAATTCCAATACCATTGTCTTTGACCTCTACCAAAATATGGTTAGGTGTATCCGAAAAAGCAACCACACAATGACCGTCCTTTTTACCATAATAAATGGCGTTCATCACAAGATTAGTGACCACTTGCAAAATCTTATCCTTATTGGCTTTCACCAAAATGGGACGATCGTACGTTTTGACAAATTTCAGTCTGATGGATTTCTTCTTTGCTCTCAACTCTAGGAGTGAAAACACTTCTTCCACGAGGTCCACAATGTTTACTCGATCCAATTGCAATGAATCCTGATCCGTTTCGATGTTTGCAATTTCAGACAAATCTTTGACTAAAACAGTCAGTCTTTCTAAGTTCTTATCCGCCCTGGCTAAGTAATCATAATTAATCTTTGGGTCCTCCAAGCCCCCTTCAAGTAAGGTGTCAATGTAGCCCTGTATGCTGAACAATGGAGTTCGAAGTTCGTGTGCTAAGTTGCCCACAAAATCCCTCCTGAACTGCGCCTGTTGTTTCAGGCTTGTGATTTCTGCCTGCCTAGTATGTGCCCACTTTTCAGCCTGTTGCTGAACGATTTCCAGCGGAGGGCGTTTCATGAATTGATCCGTTTTCCGGGTGAAAATTATGCGATAAATCACCTTGATTTTATCGATAACAACCCGTTCAACCAACCAGGATACAACGATAAAAATCAATAGTCCAAGCAAAAATGCAACCCCAGCTGTGGTTAAGATCGATGAACTAATGGCAACTTTACTTGCCAAAAACATTGCCGTAAAACAAAAAACTGCTGAAACGATTCCAGCTACTGCAGCCAATTGCTTTGAAGAATTGATTTTCATAAAATTCGAATTACTCTTCGAATTTATACCCGACCCCTTTGATCGTCTTGATATGCGGACTGCCAATCTTTTCTCGCAGTTTACGGATGTGCACATCGATCGTTCTATCACCCACAACCACATCGTCTCCCCACACAGAGGATAATATATGGTCTCTTGTAAATACTTTGCCCGGCATAGAAATCAGGAGGGCAAGTAGCTCAAACTCCTTTTTCGGTAAACTCATCTCTTGGCCATCTTTGATCACTAGATAACGATCGCGATCGATACTTAGCGACTTTAACTCCACCGGTTGATCCATTCCTGCGAAGTTCTTTCTGCGAAGCAGGGCCTTAATTCTACTCAAAAGAACTCGCGGTTTGATCGGTTTTGAAATATAGTCATCTGCTCCTGCATCAAACCCAGCTATTTGAGAATAGTCTTCGCTTCGAGCTGATAGAAAGGCAATGATAATATCACGGGTTTCTATGTTCTCTCTGAGTTGCAAACATGTTTCCATGCCATCCATCTCAGGCATCATCACGTCCAACAAAATCAAATCAGGCTTCTTCTTTCTAGCAATATCAATTGCTGCTAGTCCATTGCTTGCCGTATAAACTTTCGCTCCTTCTTTTTTAATGTTGTAGCTGAGGAATTCAAGGATGTCCTTTTCGTCATCTACTACTAGGATTTTTTTGTTTGCAAGCATGAGCTCTTCACCATCTGGATTAGAGCTCGAATGTAGTTTGGCAGCCATAAAGCAAAGGTTAAAAAGTTTTTATCATAGCCTTAAGATTTAAGGTCCTATGTAAAGATAATGTAAAGAGCACTTAACGAAGTCTTAACCCTGTTTTAAGGATGTGCTCATTCTCCCAACTGACATTTGAAGTCTCAATTAAATGAGTAATCAAATGAAAAGAGCGGCTTTGTTTTTAATGTGTTTACTTCTAATCAACTCGGTATATGCTGAGCAAAGTGATTCGAATGGCACAATCAAAGGGAAGGTTCTGGAGACTAACGGATCTGATCCACAACCAGTGCCTTTTGCAAATGTATTTCTTCTAGGAACTTCAATTGGTGGGTCAACTGATTTTGATGGAAACTTTCAATTTAACGCAGCACCGGGTGAATATAAATTGGTGGTGAGCAGTCTTGGTTATCAGGCGGATACTCTTTCAATCGTAATCGAGGCAGGGTCGGTGTTTGAAAAAACGATCGAGGTTCGAACTGATGCGGCACTCCTTGACATGGTTCAGGTGACTGCAAAAGCTGATCGAGAAAACGAAACAATACTACTACTCGAACAAAAAAACGCAGCTACGATATCACAATCAATTGGAGCAAACGAATTATCTAAAAAAGGAGCTTCCAATGTTGAGCAAGGACTTACTAAAATTAGTGGCGTTGCCAAATCGGAGGCTAGCAACGACATTTTTGTCCGAGGGCTAGGTGATAGATACAATACCGCAAGTTTAAATGGCCTTCCTATTCCCTCATCAAATCCGGATAAAAAAGTGATTGATCTTGGAATATTTCCAACAAGTGTGGTAAAGAGCATTGAAGTAAATAAAACCTTTACTCCGAATAATCAGGCGGACTTTGCAGGTGCCACAATCAACATTAACACTAAGGATTATTACGAAGACCCATTTGCAGAAATTGGTTTTAGCGCATCCTATAACACGATAACCACAGGTAAGCGATTTCTTCGCGCTCAAACTCCTAGTCGTTTCGTATTTTCTTCAAACAAGAGTGAACGACAATTGCCCGAAGAAATTTCTGGTGAATATGCACAGGCGTATTATTCATCTCCAGCAGATCAGTCCACTTCAGTGTTCGAAAGAGGCTTTAACCCAATCTTGGGTACGGCAGGACCAAATACAGGCGTTTCTGTACTTGGGGGAAATAGTTTCAAGGTAGGAGACAATGGAAAACTCGGCTTTTTGGTTTCCGCACAAACCGAAGAAGGTTATCAATACTTGAGTGGCTTTGCTAGGAATACCGATTCCGCAGGAATTGATAAGAACTACTTCGCAACAGAAAGCTTTCAATACCAGACCAAGTCAACTGGATTGGCCAACGCATATTTGGAAATAAACGATCGAAATAGTGTTCAAATTAATGGCCTTTACACGGAGAATTTATCGGATGCCGTTTCAAATTATGATTCCAAAATTCTCGATCGTGACAGAAATACGTACACCTACTCTTCTCGAAACGTCTTGCAGACAAACACATTGAGCACACTGCAATTAATTGGAAAGCACTCATCAAAAAGTGACCGAATGATGATTGGATGGGGAGCTTCTTACAACTTGGCAAAAAACAATGAACCAGATCGCACCCAATTGCTTTACGAAGCTTCCGATAAAAACAAGGATGACTATCGTTTAGAGGCATTAAACGCATCTGATAATCACCGTTTTTTCAGCAACATGACTGAGCAAGAAGTAAACGCTCGAGTGGACATGAGTTACAATTTCAACTATGACTCAGAGCAAGAAAAAAATCGTGGAATGTTGTCCGTTGGTTTGCAGCCTCGATTCAGATCTCGCTCTTTTGAGTGGCGTCAGTTCAATATGGACATGAAACAATATGCTGATTCATTACAAACAAACGATATAGTTGTCGATCAACTTAATCCAGATGAATTTTTGGGAGATGAAGAATATTCTCTAGGGCTTTACAAGTATGAAGAGGCGCGTGATGGTTCTCGCACACATCTCGCAAATCAAAACGTACTTGCTGCTTATGTCATGCTAGATTATGCACTTACAGATAATTTAATAGTGGTAGCGGGTGCTCGAATAGAAAAAACACAACAAACCATTCAATACAAGCAATTGAGAAACCTGCTCAGCGATGACTACCAACAAAGTGATTATGACACACTAAATGTTTTACCATCACTTTCACTCAAATACCGCCTTTCAGAAACAAGCAATCTAAGAATGGCGCTTTCACAGACCGTATCCAGACCAAATTTTCGAGAACTGGCTCCGTTTCAATATCAAGATCAGTCCAGAAGGCTTTATGAAGGAAATGTGGACTTAGTAAACGCTTATTCATACAATGCAGATTTGAAATATGAGGTCTTCCCAAAAGCAGGTGAAATGTTTGCCGTTAGTGCATTTGGAAAGTATATCGACAATCCCATAGAGCGTTATGAAATCCCTTCGTCTACAACACTTTTCACATATTTCAATCTAGGTCGAGCTCTAGTAGCGGGTGTTGAAGTTGAGGCAAAAACAACCATTGGTAGCCATATTGGAGAATCATCATTAGAGAACAAAAGAGTCATTGATAGAATTAGCGTTGGTGGAAATGCCGCATATAATTACACGCAATTATATGTTGGAACCGAAGACCAAATTAACACCTCAAAAGGAACAATCCTGGCCACAAACAAACGGAGACAAATGCAAGGTGCTAGTCCCTATATCGTTTCGGCAGACCTGGGATACACATTTACCATCGGAAGTTTAACCTCCAATTGGGCCATTGTATATAATGTCTTTGGCCCTAGAGTGTTTTTAGCTGGAACCTACGGACGAGGTGATGTTTTCGAAAAACCAGTGAACACCGTTGATCTTGTTCTTAAAAACTCAATAAGTGATCGAATCGATATTGATTTTAGCATTAAGAACATTTTAAACCCAAAAATCACACAGGTTCAAACAAATGCAGGAGAAACGTTTATTTTTAACGAATATCGATTAGGCACTACTGCTGGATTTTCTGTGAACTATCGCTTTTTTAAGCAAGAGGCGTAACCTGCTGGCCAGATAACATTCGCGTAACAGAATGGTAAGGATGTATTATTCCATTGGGAAAATAGCATTAACAAGAACGTTGGTTCTTTGTCCCAATAAATAAAAAGAAAAATGAAAAGAAAAATTACAAACGCAGTTAATCATGGACTATTTGTACTAGCCATTGGTTTAACTCTTTCTGCATGCAACAACGATGGTTGCACAGATAAAAATGCACTTAACTATGATGATAAGGCAAAAAACGATGATGGATCATGCGAGTATGAAGAACCATCAACCTTACTGTCTGGAGATATTTCTGAAGACTTAATCTTAGACTCAGAATTTGAATACACACTCGCTGGTGGTGTGCACGTATTAGATGGGGTTACACTTACTATTCCAGCTGGAACAGTCATTAAATCCGACCCGAACGAATCGGTAGCTTATCTTTTAATTGAACAAGGAGGAAAAATTAATGCAGAGGGTACGGCTACCAACCCAATTGTCTTTACTTCAGGTGCTTCAACTCCTGCGGCAGGTGATTGGGGTGGTGTTATACTTTGTGGAAAAGCTCCAATAAATAACGGATCAACTGCAACAGCAGAAGTTGGGGACGTAATTTATGGAGGTAGCGAGTCGAGCGACAACTCTGGTACATTAAGATATGTACGGGTAGAATACACTGGAAACGCTATTAATGATGAAAAAGAGCACAACGGATTCACGTTTAACGGAGTCGGCTCTGGAACTACGCTAGAATATCTGCAAGCTTACATGGGTAACGATGATGGATTCGAGTTCTTTGGTGGAACAGTATCAGCTAATTATCTGGTTTCAACTGGAAGCGGTGACGATTGTTTTGATTGGACCTATGGTTGGATTGGAAGTGGCCAGTATTGGATTGCAGAGCAAGCTGATGGAAATGGAGATCGTGGAATTGAAGCAGACAACAATGGTGACAACAATGCCGCAAGTCCATTTTCAAACCCCACATTAAGTCACATTACCCTCACCGCATATGTAGGGTCAGAATCAGACGGAATGAAATTGAGAGAAGGAACCATGGCAAATATTTCGGACGTCTTAATTACAAACTTCCAAGACGGTGTGGAAGTTGAGCATGAGGTTACTGTATCAAATGCCGCATCAGGTTCGTTGATCTTGGCTGATATTTCAGTAATTGACCAAACTGGAAGTGTATTTGCAATCAAAGGCGCGGCCAATGCGAGTGACTCAACCAGTGCTGCTCAAGCGGTTGAATCAGCAATAAATGGTGCTGGAGTTGGAGCCGGTTCGGATTGGACTAGCAACTGGACAAGATCTCTATAATAACATCTTTCATTAGAATGACTGGGGTGTGGCGGCAGCTACACCCCTTTTTTTTGCTTAACATTGAGATAATATTAGGCGGACGGCCTTGCAAATGCCCACACTACTCACAAATTGGCCGATTCGCCCAACTAGAGTGAAAAACAGACCATTTCAAACATGATTTAAACATGACCTTATTGTTAATTGTATGCTATGTAGGTTAATTTAATGCTACCAGTTTCAATTAAAAAAAAACTTTTGCGGTATGAAAACCAACTCGCTTCTCTCCGCAATTCTGCTCGCTTTATTTACCCATTTCGCTCAAGCACAAAGTGTTAAACACGACACTTGGGGTGACGGGTTAAAGTTTACAAGTGCGGATAGTTCTGGTTCAGTGAAAATGAGCGCTAGAATTCAAAACTTGGTTGTTGTAGATCAACAGTTAACACCAACGGGTAGTGATGTCAAGATTAATGCGATGACAAGGCGAGCACGCTTAAAATTTGACGGTCATGCTTTCTCCCCAAAGATCACTTACAAAATCGAGCTTGGACTAAGTAATCGTGACACTAGGTTTGCCGATGACGCTGCCCTTGTTGGCGGCAACGCACGACTCGTCATGGATGCCGTATTAAAGTATAAGTTCACAAAGAGCACAACCATCTGGTTTGGACAAACCAAATTACCTGGAAACCGAGAACGTGTGATTTCATCTCAAAAGCTTCAATTTGTTGATCGAAGCCTTGTTAACAGCAGGTTCAACATTGATCGTGATTTTGGTATTCAGCTACATCATAAGTTTCGAATTGGCGAGACCGTATTAATTCTTAAAGAATCCGTTTCGCTTGGCGAAGGCCGTAATGTAATTGTTTCTGATTATGGAGGACTGGATTACACAGGACGTATTGAGTTCTTACCATTTGGTGAGTTTTCATCAAAAGGTGATTACTTTTCATCGGATTTGAATAGAGAAGATACTCCAAAACTTTCGTTTGGTGTCACTGGAGATTTCAATCATGGTGCTATAAGACAAGGAGGCCAATTGGGAAAGCTGATGGTCGACACAGCAGGAAATTATGTTGAATCAGACCTGCTCTCAGCATTTGCAGATGTAATTTTTAAATACAATGGCATCTCATTCTTAGGTGAAGTTGCCTACCGAGAAAGTAGCCTTGGGAATTATATAGATGCAAATGGCAATGCATTCAGACAAGGCTTTGGATACACTGGACAGGCGGGATATTTGTTCAAATCTAATTATGAAATCGCTGGTCGATACACCCGCATCACACCGCTAACAGGAATGGCATCTGCCATAACAAACACTGAACAGTTTACCCTTGGCATGTCTAAATATTTCAAAGGTCATAACTTAAAACTTCAGACTGACTTAACATACGAACGTACAAATGGGACCATTTTTGCGAACGATAAATTATTTTTCCGCTTCCAAACCGAACTCTCCTTCTAAAAAAGATTTTCTACTATGGATTATTCATTGTTTGACGCTATCGTCCTCTTGGGCTCATTAGGCTTTTTCATTTATGGAATGAAGGTCATGAGCGAAGGAATTCAAAAAGCGGCAGGAAATCGACTTCGACAAATTCTTGGCGCCATGACCAAGAATAGGTTCTTTGGTGTGCTCACTGGATTCTTTATTACAAGTTTAGTGCAGTCTTCGTCTGCCACTACGGTAATGACCGTAAGCTTTGTAAACGCTGGTTTGTTGTCGTTGGTAGAATCAGCTGGGGTCATGATGGGAGCAAACATTGGAACAACCATAACAGCTTGGATTGTTTCCTACTTTGGCTTCAAGTTCAAAATTGTTGCTGTCGCCCTTCCAATAATAGCCGTAGGCCTTCCTATGCTCTTGCTTGGCAAGCAAAAAACCAAATCCTGGGGTGAGTTTTTAATTGGATTTGCCCTTTTGTTCATGGGTTTAGATGCACTCAAGCATGCCGTTCCAGACCTTAAAGACAATCCAGAAATCTTAAGCTTCCTTTCCTCATTCGCGGATGGAGGAATACTAACATCATTGATGTTTGTGTTTGTTGGCACAGTGATCACCATCGTGGTCCAATCATCGAGCGCTGCAATGGCCTTGACCTTGGTGATGTGCCATAATGGTTGGATTCCATTTCCCGTGGCTGCGGCAATGGTGCTTGGCGAAAATATTGGAACGACTATTACCGCAGAGCTAGCCTCGTTAGTTGGAAATGTTCACGCCAAACGATCTGCCCGAATCCATTCGATGTTTAATGTCATTGGGGTTACATGGATGGTCATATTACTCCCCTTTGCTCTGGACGCCATCTCGTGGTTTTCAACAGATGTCATGGGTAATGAAAATCCTATGCAGAGTAGCGAGTCAATCCCGTTTGCGCTGTCCTATTTTCATACCTTCTTCAACCTCACTAATGTTCTAATTTTGATTTGGTTTGTTCCTTTCCTTGTGAAAGTGGCTATTAAATCTGTTCCCTCCAAGGGAGAGGATGATGAGGAAACGCATCTCGAATACATTGGTGCTGGGTTAATGGGAACCTCAGAATTATCCATTCTCGAAGCCAAAAAGGAAGTTATCAAATTTTCTGAAATTATCGACCGACACGTAAAAATGGTTCACAGCCTTCTCTTGGAAAAAGACAGTAAGAAGAAGAGAAAATTGTTCAAGAGAATTAAAAAATACGAAGGCATTACGGACAGAATTGAGGCAGAAATCACCAACTACTTGACAAAAGTTTCCACCAAGCAGTTATCTGATGAATCGTCTAAGCTGGTGAGAATTATGTTGAGTGTCATCAACGATCTAGAGCGTATTGGTGATATTTGTTATCAGATGTCCGTGGGAATTGAGCGAAAGGAAGAACAGAAAATTTGGTTTTCCGCAAAACAGCGCGAAGAATTGTTTGAATTATTCGAGCTAGTTGAAAATGCTATTGTCGAAACTACCGCTAACCTAAAGAAGGAATATTTAAAAATAGACCTCGAAAAGGCCTACGTGCGCGAGCGAGAAATCAACGCCAAGCGAGATAAGATCAGAAAACACCATTTTCAGAATATTGAAAAAGCCGAGTACGGATTTCAAAATGGAATGATCTACAATGATTTATTTTCATCCTTAGAGAAAATCGGGGATCATGTGATCAATGTGAATGAGGCTGTCTCCGGAAAGATCTAATTCGGAAATACAAATTCTGGCGTTGTAACCACTTCACTTTTATTTCCCTTTCGATCTATCAATTGCGTCTCGAATCGAATTGTATTGCTGGTTTGACGAATGCTACCAAATGGCTGTTCTATGAACCCCTCTGCTTTTTGGCCATCTCTAACCTTATCAGAAGTGGGAATTTGCGAAAACAACAAATTGGAGTCAACGGAATCTATCGGTACAAACTTCACCCATTCTCCGTTAAACTTCTCAAACAAATAGGTGCGAAGGTTTTTTATCTCGCCATTCTCAATTCCTATGTCTCCTTGGCAATCCTCAAATTTTGTCCATAAAACCAAGGTGTCCGCTGCAAACTGATTGTTTGGATCTGCTGGAATATACTCGAATTGGTAAAACTCAAAGCTGGGTGCTGCTACATCACACTTATCCGTTTCGCAGCTCAATAATCCAATAATGGATAAAAGGGCTGTTACCTTTGTTATTTGAATTAATCTCGTTGTCATTTTGGTCCCATCGAAGTTACAGATTGTAAAACAAATCATGAACATCTCATCAGACGATGAGTTCAATTACTTGGCCAGTATTTTTAATGACCATCAACTAGAGAATGTGCCCATTATTGCCGAGTATAGAAATATGATCGGTGTTGACTTTCCGTTTCTTCCCGTTGAATTATTCAAATCATATGTGATCAATACAAAACCGACTGCCGAAGTGATTTTTAAGAGTAGCGGCACAACTTCATCTCAACGATCAAGTCACCATGTTTATGATGCGTCATTATATCGAAAGCTCAGCCTTTTAGGATTTGAAAAGCAGTTTGGATCGGTGAAGGATGCTTGTATTATAGCCCTTTTACCATCATACATTGATAACGGAGACTCCTCTTTAGTTTATATGGTCAATCACTTCATCGATCATTCGCAACACCCAGAATCTGGCTTTATAGACCTTGATCATGCAAAGTCAAAAATCACGAACCTTCAACAAAGCAGGACAACGACATTTCTATTCGGTGTCAGTTTCGCCTTAATTGACCTTGCTGAAATTCTCAGCACTGAATTTCCCGAGTTGTGCATCATTGAAACCGGAGGAATGAAGGGCCAACGAAAAGAAATGACCCGAGCAGAATTACATGCCCAGATCCAAATGGCTTTTCCAAGATCTCGAATTGAGTCTGAATATGGAATGACGGAACTACTATCACAAGCATACACTTCCGATGGACACTGGTTTAACCCACCTCCTTGGATGAAAGTAAGTGCGGTGGATATTAGCGATCCATTCAATATCTTACCTATTGGTCAGCGAGGTTTACTGGCAATAACCGACCTGGCGAATTATCACAGCTGTTCATTCATCCAAACACGCGATGTTGGTATCGTTAACGATTTTGGGGAATTCACCGTTGAAGGCCGTTTAGATAATAGCGACATTCGAGGCTGTAATTTACTGCATCCTTAATTCGGCATGCCAATTGGTTATAACAAGAAAAAACAACCATGAAAACACTTTCAATTTTATCCATTGCACTATTATCGATTCTATCTGCTTGCAGTAGCAAGCATATTCTCAATTCTAGAGTTATAGATGAATATAATCTGACTTACGAAGACCTATCAAGCATCCAATTCTACAACAGCCACGATATAGTGCTGACAAGCTATGATGCAGTAACTAGCGATAAAACAACTTCGAAAGGAAACCTGAACGTGGCCTTTGGTAAAGAGGTGGATCAAGTAATCATCAAAGCAGGAACCAAAGGAAGAATAGTGAAAGACTTGGGGGATGGGAAGTTCGCATTGTCGTTTGAGCCGGATGAGTCAAAGCAACTTGTGTTTGGACGAGGATCAAAATTTGACGTTTTTAATCTGCAAGCTGGGGAATGGAAAAATGGGCGAGGAATGATAAAATATGGGGATAAAATATATTACACTCATGCTGGCGCAGATGAGTGCTCCCTTCGCTTTAAGCTCAAAAGGCGCTACAAAGAGAACAAGGAAATGCGTGTAGCAAAAGGAAATAAGATCAAATAACAAAGAGGTCGGCAAAATTGCCGGCCTTTTTTCATCACTCAACTTTCATTTGCATTACTTTGCCATTAGAATGGTAAGCATCAAAAATCTCCTCCCTTTATTCGCAGTATTATTCGCCTTGGGTTGTGCTGAAAAGGGATGCACAGACCCTGAGGCTTTGAACTATGCCAAATCCGCAGAGAGGGATGACGAGAGTTGCAGATATGGTGACAAATACCTAGATCAGAAAGAGTCTTTGATTCGAAATCATGCGGCTCTGTCGTATGCCTTATACTCAGATGCACTTGTTCTATCAAACACACTAAAAACTAGTGTTGACGCATTCCTTGAAGCACCTGATGACGATGGTTTGAGCCTTGTAAAACTGTCATGGCGCAACGCCTATTTCGCATACTTACAATGTGAGGCTCTTCGATTTTCGAACGGACCAGTTGACGATGATCGTGAACTTTCGCGCATGCTTGGCCAATGGCCAATAAACCCGTCCTTAATCGATTATACAACAGGTGAAACAGGTGGTTTAATCAGCGACACATTAGCCTTACCCATTATTTCCGCTTCTACAATTGAAGCAATCAATCAAGGAGTCAACAAAAACCAAACCAGCACTGGTTTCCATGCAATTGAGTTCTTACTTTGGGGTGAAGACGATGAAGACGTTTCCCTTTTCACGGTAGGAGACCGATCTCATTTGGACTATGACCTCGAAGACTCAACAACCATAAATGCGAAAAGAAGGGGCCAGTATTTGGTTGCCGCAACCGAATTGCTTGTGAATCAATTAGGTGTTTTAGTCACTGAGTGGGATTCGTTGAATAACAAAAACTATCGCAAAGAATTCCTCGAACTGGATGAGAACGTAGCTCTGAAGAATATCTTAACCGGGCTCGGAACTTTGTCTAAATCAGAATTTGGCAGTCGAGTCTTAAAAGAAGCTGTTGCCAGCGGGTCACAAAAACATGAAATCTCAAATTTTAGCGATAATACATCCACCGATCTAGCCGCATTAACCTACAGCATCGAAATCATATATCGCGGCACTTACACCCCTCAAACAGGTCTAGAAGTGAAGGGGAAATCAGTAGAGGATCTAATCACCGAAGCAAATCCAGAATTGGCAACTCAAGTAGATGAAAAACTAGTTGAAGTGATTGAGTTGGTCTCTGTTATTCCGAGTCCTTTTGATTGGCAGGCCTCACAGGAACATGAGTTTGGAGCTGGTCCGATATTGGCAGCCTCCAATGCGCTTTTTGAGCTAGAAGCTCTGTTTAAGGAAGTCGCTCGCGAATTTGAAATAGGGATAGAAACCGATCTTCCTTAATTATTCTGCAATCGCCAAGAAGTAATTCTTTTTTCCTCTTTGTAAAAGGAGGTATTTTCCATCGATCAGGTCTGAAGATGTAGCCTGAAAAGAATCACTGACCTTCGTTTTGTTGATAGAAATGCTATTCTCTTTCAATGCTCTTCTCGCCTCTCCATTTGAAGCTAGAAATCCTGTTTTTTCGGCCAATAAACCAACAATATCCAAGCCCGACTCAACATCAGATTTGGAAATTTTAGCCTGAGGCACACCGTCAAACACATCTAAAATCGTGGCTTCGTCCAAGGACATCAGCATTTCCGTAGTGCTTTGTCCAAAGAGTACTTGAGAGGCATTAACAGCCTTTTGAAGGTCGTCTTCAGAATGCACCCTTTGCGTAAGCTCATCGGCCAAAGCCTTTTGCGCTACACGCATGTGCGGAGCATGGTTATGTTCAGACTCAATTGCTTCAATTTCTTCCTGATTCTTAGTTGAAAAAACACGCAAATAGTTCCCAATATCCCCATCTGCTGTATTGAGTAAAAACTGGTAAAATTTATAGGGTGACGTCCTTTTTGGATCTAACCAAACGTTTCCACCTTCTGTTTTACCAAACTTGCTGCCATCTGCTTTTTTGATCAGAGGAGTCGTTAACGCAGATACTTGTCCAGACTCTAATCTTCGGATAAGCTCAGTGCCTGTGGTAATATTGCCCCATTGGTCACTGCCGCCCATCTGAATACTACACCCCATGTGTTTCCATAAATGGTAGAAATCATAGCCTTGTATAAGCTGGTAACTAAACTCAGTAAAGGACATTCCGCTCTCCAATCTATTCTTCACGGAATCCTTGGCCAACATGTAGTTCACGCTAATATGCTTTCCTACATCGCGTATGAATTCCAAAAACCCAAATTCCTTGAACCAATCATAATTGTTTACGATTTGGGCTGCATTCGCTCCTTCAAAATCCAAGAATTTCTCCAATTGCTTTTTTTGACAATTCAGGTTGTGGTTCAACAACTCTACGTCAAGCAAATTTCGTTCTGCAGATTTTCCGCTGGGATCACCCACCATCCCTGTAGCACCGCCAACCAATGCAATGGGTTTGTTGCCAGTTCTTTGAAAATGGGTCAAAGTCATTACTTGCACCATGTTTCCAATACCCAATGAATCTGCGGTTGGATCAAATCCGATATACCCGGTAACCGGGCCTTTTGCAAATAACTCTTCTGTGCCAGGAGTCATGTCATGCAACATATTTCTCCAACGCAATTCTTCAACAAAATTCTTCATGGGTTCCGCAATTTCGCGGCAAAAATAACCTTATCCAATCAAGCCTATGGCGCAGATGTTATTCATTGATAATCTCAAAGAGTTTATCCAGATTAGGAGTCAAAATGATCTCGATTCTTCGATTCTTTGCCTTGCCCTCAGCTGTATTGTTGGGCGCAATGGGCATGTGTTCTCCACGACCAGCTGCTGTCAACATCGTTTGGTCCATACTGCCCTCACTGGTCATAATCTTCACGACTGCCGTGGCCCGCATGACGCTTAAATCCCAGTTATCTTTGATTGCTCCGCTCCCATTAAACGGATCTGTATCCGTATGGCCCTCTACTAATATGGTGATGTCCTTTTCATCCTTGATGACCTTGGCTAGGTCAAGTAGCGCCTGCTTTCCCTCTGCGTTTACTGCAGTGCTGCCGCTTGGAAACAACAGTTGCGCCTCTAGGCTAACGTAAATCTTGCCATTCTTTTGCTCAACCGTCAGTCCTTTGTCTTTAAAGCCAAGAAGTGCATTAGATATTCGGTCTTTTAATGAACGAACTGCAGCATCTTTTTCCGCAATAATGCTCTCTAACTCTTGTACTCTAGCCTCGCGATCTTTCAATTCTCCCTCTAAATCATTCAAGCGCTTTTCTTTGGTATTGAGCTGTTTTTCAAGTTCACGCAATCTATCCTCACGAGCAAGTAACTCTTCCTGTGTGTCTCGCAAATATTTGACCAGCTTCCTATTTTCTTCGGACCCTTTTGTCTGAGCGTCATTCAATCGATCCAAGAGCTCTTTGTTACGCTGATCAAGCTCCTTCTGCTTCTTGCGAGTAATACGCATTTCGCGGCCTAAGTCAATGGTATCGCTCTTTAACTCTGCATACTTCTTCGAAATGCTTTCCAAATCAGCCTTCAGCTCATCGTTATCTGCAGTCAATTTGCGATTATTATTGGTCAATTCTTGACGGTCAGCTTCGCATTTTTCCTGCGATGCTTTCAGGTCATTGTACTGCTTAGACGGCACGCAAGACGCCATCATCAAAATCATTATCCCTGCAACCAAGATTCTATTCATACCAACATTTTTTAGAATATAGCAAAGCTACCCGCTCATTGATTGGCACAATTGAACCCTTTGAGGACTTACTAACAGCGGTCTATTGGAATACTTTTATAGCAAATTGGACAGCCTTGGTCAAAACTAGTTTCTTCAAAATAGAATAGTTACAACCTTCTGACGTTAATCATGGTTCACCTTTAACGATGCGAATCCCGCACAAACACAACGCGATCATTTGCACAACGGGCGTTCAATGGCTGTAACATTGCAAGACTTGAAGACATCCTTGACATATCGTTGCTTTTTTTTGGTAATTCTAGGAGTGGTTTCTTCCGGATGTTATATGTCTTTATTCTCGCAAGAAGCCGAAAATCAAAGTGCTAGGCGGTTTACCTTAACCTCGGACACCACGGTTCTCGACACCAATAGCATCATCCCAGAAACATTCACCCTCAATGGTCTTGACGATGATCAATACACGGTCAATTTTGCAGAAGGTATCTTGATCCTGACCGATAAGAATATCCCACGACCAGTGACCATTGAAGTCGCTTTTGAATCCTTCCCATTCAACTTCACGACACCATATCGACACAAAAGCTTGGATTTGATTACCGAAAGTGATCGGATTTACAACCCCTTTAGATCGGATGGAGTGGATCTTCAAAAAGGTCAATTGGATTTAGGTGACCTTGAAAAAAGAGGCAGTGTTTCACGCGGCATCACCGTTGGAAATAATCAAAGTCTATCCGTAAACTCTGCTTTAAACCTTCAGTTGAGCGGTAGGCTTAACGAACGTTTTAGTTTGCTGGCGGCTATTGCCGATGACAATGTGCCGATTCAACCAGAAGGTAACACGCAGCAGTTGCAGGACTTTGACCAGGTGTATATTCAGATTTTCGATCCCAAAAACAAAATTACCGCAGGTGATTTTCAAGTCCAACATGATGATGGATACTTCATGCGATTCAACAAACGACTGCAAGGGGGGCGATATGAGGCGTTGTTTTTTCCAGTTAGTGGCGACAGCTCGAAGCGAATCACATCTGATGTAAGTGGTGCGGTTTCTCGAGGAAAATTCGCACGAAAAACCATCCAAGGAATTGAAGGCAATCAAGGACCCTATCGGTTGACTGGATCGGAAGGAGAGCGTTTCATCGTGGTGCTATCGGGAACTGAAAGAATCTATCTGGATGGCCGTTTGCTAGTCCGCGGTCAGGAAAACGACTACATCATCAATTACAACACAAGTGAGTTGACCTTCACTGCAAAAGTGCCCATCACCAAAGACCGAAGAATTGTGGCAGAATACCAATACTCTGATCGCAATTATGCCCGCTCCATGCTCCAATCATCTACGAATTATACGTCCGACAAACTGGACCTAAATTTGAGTCTCTATTCTGAACAAGACTCGAAAAACCAACCCCTACAACAAGATTTGACCGATGCGCAAAAAGATGTTTTACGAAGTATTGGCGATAGTTTGCATCAAGCCGTTGCTTCGAGTGTGGACACCGTAAGCTATTCTGAAAACCAATTGCTGTATCAGTTGAAGGATACCACCTATTTTGATCCTGTTCTTAATGACAGTATTACCATCAATGATGTATTAATTTATTCCTCCAATCCTGAAGTGGCTGATAGACAAGCCACATTTTCCGATGTTGGATTCGGTAATGGAAATTATATCCGTGGGCAACAACTGGCCTTCGGATCGGTGTATCAGTGGGTGGCGCCCATCGGTGGATTGCCGCAGGGAAGTTTTGAACCCATCATTCTTTTGGTGACCCCAAAACAGCGCCAAATGGCCGCTGTGAGTGCAGCATATCGATTCAATGAGAACATTACAGCAAAAGTAGAGTGGGCTGGATCGCAATACGACCTAAACACATTCAGTACTGCAGACAAGAGTGATGATTTGGGCATGGCCACAAAAATCAACCTAGAGGGCAAACAGCCTATTAATGAGGACTGGCAAGTGCTAGCGGGTGTGGATTTTGAGTTTGTCAACAAGAACTTTCAGGAAATTGAGCGCTTTAGATCTGTAGAATTCGACCGTGATTGGAATATTAGATCAGTTAATCTAATCGATAACCAGAACATTCTTGGTGCCCAAATTGGCATCGCACAAACGGAGAAATTCAAGGCCATTTATGGAATCAAATCCTTCACCGCGGGGGATGCGTTCAGCGGAATTCAAAACGGGTTAGATCTAAATACCAAATGGAAACACCTTAGGGGTGAATACAACGGGAGCCTTACCAATCAGGATGGTGATGTGATACAGGCGGATTTCTATCAGCACAATAGCCGAGTTGTTTTGCCGCTATGGAAGGTGCAACTTGGATACAAAGATGACTTCGAACAGAACCTTCGCTATGACCCTAAGTTGGATACGCTTAACAACCTCAGTTATCAGTTTTGGGAGTGGGAAGCTTCCATTGCCAATGCAGACACTGCTGAAAACCGCCACAAGGTGAGTTATGCTGAACGCACCGATTGGCAAAAAGACTCGAACGCCTTGGATAAATCCACTTTTGCCCGTATTTACGGCTATGAGATGGAGCTCAACAAAATGAGCAATTCAAGATTCGCAACTCGTATTAACTACAGAACATTGGATATCCTGAATAAGGAACTCACATCTCAACAACAAGAAAACACCCTGATATCGAGGGTGGAATACACCTTCCGAGCGTTTAAAGGCTCAATCAGCTCATCGACCTTCTATGAAATTGGCTCGGGCCTAGAAAATAAGAGGGAGTTCATTTACATTGAAACCGTCCCTGGCCAAGGAACGCACATCCACATCGATTATAATGACAACGGTCAAAAAGAGTTGGATGAATTTGAGCAGGCCGTCCAGGCTGACCAAATTGCCTCGGCAAATTTCCTAAGGGTTTTTGTGCCCACCGATGACTACGTGAGGGCGTTCACCAATCAGTTCGGTCAAACCGTGTTTTTAAGACCCGCGGCTGTCTGGCGATCAAAAGGTGGGATAAGAAAAGCGGTAAGCCTGTTTTCAAATCAATTCTCATACAATGCTGATCGCAAAAACTTGGAGTTGCCACTGATCGATCAATTCAATCCTTTTCTATTTGACATTGCCGATACCTTGCTGCAATCTGTCAACTCAAACCTGAGGAATATTTTCTACTTCAATCAAAGTCACCCCGTATTTGGTGCCGATTTGAACTATCAGCGATTAAACAGCCGGAACTTCCTTACCAGTGGATTTGAGTCGCGAATTTTGGAAAAAACCAGTCTAGGTTTCCGCTGGAATTTCGCTAAGTATTTGGGAGCCGAAGCTCGAGGAGAACAAGGTTCAAAGATCGCACGATCCAACTCCATTGCCCTTTCCAGCCGGAATTATAACATCTTCTATCAGCAAATTGAACCTAAGTTGAACATTCAACCTGGAACACTCTGGAGAGTAAGCATTCTGTTCAACTATAAGGAGCAGCAAAACCGAGCGCAAGAAAACGCTGCTGGCATCGGTGCTGAAAAATCTTATATAAGAAAGACAGGACTAGAATTCACATTAAGCACGCCCGAAAAAGGCAGCCTTTTCATCAACGGCAATCTGATCCAGATCAACTATTCCGGTTTACCAGAAAGCCCTGTAGGTTTCGAAATGTTAGATGGACTTCAACCTGGCTTAAATGGAACATGGGGAGTCAGCTATCAGCGCACTTTAAGCAACAACTTACAGCTTAGCCTTAATTATAATGGACGGCAATCGCCAGGTCTGAATATGATTCACACGGGTGGTGTACAAGCAAGGGCGTTCTTCTAGCCTATTTCAACGTGAATTCCGTACTTCCCATGAAATAGTCTTCTGCATAAACCTCAACAATGTATTTACCCTCAGACAATTCGCTCGTCACATCCCAATACAAGCACATATCCACTTCCTGGTTGTCGTAAAGCACCTCTTCTTTTCGAGTGTAAAGCCCCTCTTTTCCATCATAAGTGAACATGTAAGTTTCAGTTTGATCGAGTGCCAAAACCTCACCACTTGGCGTTATAATTCTCAAGTACAACCACTTCTTTCCTGGCTTGCTCACTTCGTTTTTATCGATAGTAAAACAAGTTTTGATTTTATCCACTCGCTTTGCTCTATCGGTTTCGCGGCTCACTGTCCCACTCTTCATTCGCTGGGCGCTTGAAGCCAAATCAACAACTCGAAGCTTTGAACCTAGCTTGACCTTTTCGCTCAGCTGTTCGTTGGTTTTGTTCAATTCCTGATTTTCTTCTTTTTGAGTGCTCAGTTGAGTCTCCACCTGCTTTTTAGCTGCGACCAAATTTTGATTCACGGTATTCAAGGAGTCAATAGTAACGATGTAGCTCTTCATGATTTCGCGAAGCGTACCCGTTTCTTTTTTCAGCTTGTGGATCGTCCAAGCATCGTTCTTGTGCTTTTCTGCCTCAGCCAACATTTCTTCAATTTTGGCGCGTTGTTCTGCAATTTCCGCTTTGTACTGTTCATTATCCGTTTGTACAGAGTCGTACTGAGCCAGCATATCTTCTAACTCTCGGGTCAAATTGTCCTTTTCAACGGTCAAGTCAGTGTTTTGAGTGACAATCTCTACGTTTTCTTGGTGCTTTGTGATTAGTAAGTAAGCCGTTACTCCATTGGAAATAAGAAGTAAAACCAATAGGATGAGCATCAATTTGCTATTCCCCTTGTTTGTGTTTGTCTCAGACATAATGTGGCGAAAAATTTTGACAAAGCTAGAGGGAATATTGAAATATTTGTTGTTGTACCCTACTAAGACCTTCTAACAATGAAACGTTATTAGCCAGGCATTTATCGTGAGCATGTCAAGACACTACTTTTAGCACATGGACTTTAGTCGCGCAGATCATTGGTTCGAACAAAAAGGTTGGACGGTGTTTCCATTTCAGAGAAATGCTTGGACAAGCTGCGCTGCGCATAAAAGCGGAATGGTCAATGCACCTACGGGAAGTGGTAAAACTTACTCCTTGATGATTCCCATTTTACTTGAAATAGCGAGTGATGGTCACGGTTTGCAAGCCATTTGGGTGACCCCAATCAGAGCCTTGGCTAAAGAGATTCTACAATCTGGACAACGAGCCGCTGAGGGCATGAACATAGAGGCTCGCATCGAAATCAGAACGGGCGATACTAGCACGAAGGATAAAGCACGTATCAAAAAATCTCCTCCCCATGTCTTGATTACCACTCCTGAATCTCTGCATGTCATGCTCACCCAAAAGCATTATGCACATTATTTCAAAAACCTCAAAACAGTAGTCATTGACGAATGGCACGATCTAATTGGAGGCAAACGTGGAGTGCAGATGGAGCTAGCACTATCCAAATACAAAGCACTTGCACCATCACTCAAGATTTGGGGAATCTCCGCCACCATTGGCAACATGCAGCAATCGATGGAGGTATTGTTAGGTAATTGGTTTGAAGAGAGCGATCACGTTTTGATCAAAAGTAAAATCAAGAAAAAGTATCATGTGGAATCCATCTTTCCAGATGACTTGGAAGAATTGCCGTGGGCAGGACACCTCGGGGTGAATCTTATCCATAAAATCATTCCAATATTACTGCGAAGCGAGAGCACACTTATTTTTCTCAATACGAGAGGACAAGCGGAAATTTGGTATCAGCGTTTGTTGGAACACTCTCCGGACTTTGCTGGAGTTGTGGCGCTGCACCACGGCTCAATGAGTCGCGAGACACGGTTCTGGGTGGAGGACGCGCTGCATGAAGGAAAGCTTAAAGCCGTAATCTGCACATCGAGTTTGGACCTAGGGGTGGATTTCCGACCCGTGGAGACTATCATACAGGTGGGTAGCCCAAAAGGAGTATCACGATTCATGCAAAGGGCGGGCCGCAGCGGCCATCAGCCTGGAGCAACAAGCAAGATTTACTTTCTCCCCACGCATTCTCTAGAGTTGATTGAGGCTGCAGCATTGCGTGAAGCAGTCGAGCTCGAAATGGTAGAAAGTCGGATTCCGTATTTAAGATCTTTCGATGTTCTGATCCAATACATGGTTTCATTGGCGCTGTCTGATGGATTCAATGAGGAAGAATTATTCGAGGAAATAAAAACCACATTCTGCTACCAAAGTATCACCCGTGATGAATGGCTTTGGTGTTTAGATTTCATCGTTACGGGAGGCAACTCGTTGGGCGGTTATGATGAATTTCACAAAGTGGTTATTGAGGACGGTTTGTACAAAGTGACGAGCAGAAAAGTTGCTTTGAGGCATCGATTAAGTATAGGTACCATTGTCAGCGACTCAATGATGAAAGTGAAGTTTGTTTCGGGTGGCTTCATTGGGAATATCGTGGAGTCCTTCATCACTCGTATGTCACCGGGCGACACATTTTGGTTTGCTGGACGGAGCCTCGAACTCGTTCGGATCAAGGGAACCACTGCCGAAGTCAGAAAGTCAAACAAAGAACGTGGACCCATCCCTAGCTACAATGGCGGTCGAATGCCTTTGAGTTCTCAAGTTTCGGAAATGCTGCGCAAAAAATTAAATGAGGCCGAATCTGGAATTTCCAACGACCCTGAAATTCTATTCATGAAGCCCCTTATTGATCGCCAGAAAAGTGAGTCCATCCTGCCCAGGAGCGACCAATTTCTCATTGAAACATTTGAATCAAAAGACGGCCATCACGCCACGTTTTTCCCGTTTGAAGGTCGCTTCGTGCATGAGGGCATGGCCGCTCTAATCGCTTATCGAATCTCACTTTTACAACCTATTACTTTCAGCATAGCCATGAACGACTATGGGTTTGAACTACTCAGCGATCAGCCCATCCCCATTCAAGATGCCATAGACACAAACATCTTCTCGACTGACCACCTGTTAGACGACATTTATGCTAGCATCAACTCTATCGAAATGGGTCGCAGAAAGTTCAGGGATATTGCTCAAATCGCAGGATTAGTGTTCAATGGTTATCCGGGGAAACCTAAAAAACAAAGCCACCTTCAGGCCAATTCCCAACTCTTTTTTGATGTGTTCAACGACTATGATCCATCCAATTTGTTACTCAGACAGTCCTTTGACGAAGTCACTGATTTTCAGCTGGAGGAACAGCGTTTACGGGAGGCGCTGACTCGAATCAATCACCAAGAAATTATAGTCACGCACCCCACTAAATACAGCCCACTCTCCTTTCCAATCATCGTGGACCGCACCCGCGAAACGGTGACCTCTGAAAAACTCAGTGATCGAATTAAAAAAATGAGTGTAATGTAATGGGGCACAATATTCAAATAGCCAATCAGTCCATACGTCTCGAGAATCGCTATTTGATGCTCGGTAACACGCTGATTCTTGCCGATCTTCATTTAGGAAAAACGACTCACTTCCGTAAAGCAGGCTACGCCATTCCATCGGCAGCGCGAGGCGCAGACCAAAGTGAATTGATTCGAATACTGCAATTAGAAAACCCCGAGCAAGTCATCGTTTTGGGAGACTTATTTCACAGCGCATCCAACAGCGAATGCGAAGAACTGGCAATGATCACCAGCCAATTTCCTTCGGTTCAATTCGAATTGGTCATGGGCAATCATGACATCCTAGCGCCTGAAATTTATCGATCGATGGATTTTGAAACGAGCGAAGCTCAGAGTATTGGAAACTTGATTCTTACTCATGAGCCATTGGAAAATGTTCCAGTAGGAAAAACAAACATGCATGGTCACATTCATCCCGGAATACGCCTGGTAGGCCGTGGTCGGCAAAGCTTGTTGGTTCCTTGTTTTTATTTAACCCCAAGCCATTTTTGTCTTCCTGCTTTTGGTGCGCTCACCGGCCTAATGCGTCAAAAGCCAAAAAAAGCAGATAAGATTTATGGCATTTTAGAAGATGAAGTAGCACAAGTTTTCTAGCCTACTTTACTTTCTTTGTCATTAGAAACAAAGCCTTATGTCAGACAATACCAAAATCAACGCCTCATCCGCTCCTAAACCAGTGGGCTCATATCCACATGCGCGTAAAGTGGGAAATCTTCTATTCTTGTCAGGAGTTGGGCCACGCACCGCAGGTTCTGACGCCAATGACAGTGGGGTGCCGGGTTTGAAACTAGACCACAATGGAAACTTCCTTGAGTTTGATTTTGAAGCACAGTGTCGATCAGTTTTTGACAATGTTCGTGCTGTACTCGAAGCATCAGGAAGTAAATGGGAAAACCTTGTTGACGTTACCGTTTTCTTGGTAAACATGAAGCGCGATTTCGCCACATACAACCGTGTGTATGCGGAGTATTTTAAAGACGCTCAACCTTGCAGAACAACGGTAGAAATCAACTCGCTACCCACTCCAATCGCCATCGAATTGAAGTGTATTGCCACCATTGAATAAGGATACTTTTTTGAAAGAACTCAGTCGGGATGAAATATGGATGTTGCTTGATCGGGAGATCAACAAAACGCAAGCTATCATTGAAGAGTACAAGCTGAGTTCAGGCCCCATCGCACCAGACGATGCCATTGGTCGAGTATCGAGAATGGACGCCATAAACAACCGCTCTATAGTGCAAGCCGCCCAGCGCACGGCTGAAGAAAAACTGACCAAGCTCCTTCACATGAAGGACAATATTGATAGCCCCGATTTTGGAAACTGTGCACGATGTGGGTTAAAAATTCCAGCGGGGCGATTGATCCTTAAGCCCGAAAGTCTTTATTGCGTAAGGTGCGCGGGTTAGTCCTTATTTACATACACACATAAAGTACTTGCAAATCGATCGTGGACGCCTTGCTTCTTCGCATCAAACACAATAGATAATCCTGCGATCAACATTACTAATGAGCTAATGGAGCTGAGAGAATTGTTTCCTTGATCGGCCATAATCTGGCTTATTTCCAAAAACCCTTCAGCAGTATCTAATCCGGGAGCCGTGTAAAGAATTGTAAATGTGATCATGGAAATTGCGTTTCCAATCGCCCATGGAATGTAACGCAAAAGTGTTTGATTCAATGTGATTCCTCCACCGTCTGTGCTTATCACCTTAATTCCGACTGCCATTTTTCCTAGAGTAGCGCCATATTTATATTCCATGAATGGTTTGTAACAAGCGGATAGAAGTATGCCAGCCAATGTAAGTGTCAGGCTATTAATTCCAATTAAAACCAAAAGATACAGCGCTGAAAACGGCAAGAGCACAAACACATCAATAATGGATGCGAGAAATCGGATCCAAAATCCAGTGTATTCGTGTTCCACTTCTTGTGTTAGGTTTTCGTCAAGGGTTACTTCTTCCATGGTAATTAGCTTTTGTGGTAACAATAATAGAGGATAGACTAATAATTCGTGGCATAAAAAACCTGTGTAAACATAGCTCCATGGTCATGGTCAATTTCTAACTAAATAATACCACCATCCTTTTACCTTTGCCGCCCCGAATAATAGGGGTTTAGCGCGCTGATATGAGCACATTTAAGGAATACGATGGATTGAACTTGCCCAACATTGCAGAGCAAGTGTTAGAGAAGTGGAAAGCGGATAAAACATTCGAAAAAAGCATGAGCAGCCGCGAGGGCAAGCCCAGCTATGTGTTTTATGAAGGACCGCCATCGGCCAACGGAATGCCTGGCATTCACCACGTGATGGCGCGAACCATCAAAGATTTATTCTGCCGATTTAAAACCCAACAAGGCTATCAGGTTATGCGAAAAGCAGGCTGGGACACCCACGGATTACCCGTGGAATTGGGTGTTGAAAAGGAAATGGGAATTACCAAGGAAGATATTGGTACCAAAATATCGATTGAGGATTACAACAAGGCCTGCCGCGAGGCCGTCATGCGCTACACAGCCGAGTGGAGAGACGTCACTGAAAAAATGGGCTACTGGGTAGATATGGATGAGCCATATGTAACCTATGAAAACAATTACATCGAATCGGTGTGGTGGTTACTAAGCCAGCTGTATCAAAAGAACTTGATGTACAAGGGCTACACCATTCAACCCTACTCGCCTGCCGCTGGAACTGGATTAAGTTCACATGAATTGAACCTTCCCGGAACCTATCAGGATGTGAAGGACACGAGTTGCACTGCCCTTTTTAAGGTAAAGGCTGACGAAAAGTTAAGAGCCCTTGATTCCAAATTGTTTGATTTTGCGCAAAACGGCAGACTGCACTTTGTGGCTTGGACCACTACCCCTTGGACCCTTCCTTCGAATACCGCTTTAACTGTAGGTGCTAAGATCGAATACGTAGTTGTTGACACATTCAATCCATATACTGCTGAATCTCAGAAAATCATTCTCGCCAAAGCTCTTATTTCGAAATATTTTAAGGCTGAAGGCTCGGATGCTGAAATGACGTATGCCGCCTCGGATAAGCTATTGCCTTACAGAGTAATTAAATCCTTATCCGGTGCAGAGCTTGTCGGCCTTCGTTATGAGCAATTACTGCCCTATGCTCAACCGCTGCATGATGCAGAAAAGGCGTTCCAGGTCATTGCAGGCGACTTCGTAACCACAGAAGATGGTACAGGTATCGTGCACACTGCCCCCACTTTTGGCGCGGACGATATGCAAGTGGCGAAAGCAGCTGGAGTTCCGCCTTTGTTGGTTGAAAATGACAATGGCGACCCCGTTCCACTGGTCGATCTTCGAGGGCGATTTGTATCTGTCGTAAATGACACTGTTTGGGGGCTCGCAGGAGAGCCCGTTAAGGCAGAGTACTTGAGTGACGAGGAAAAAGAAACCGAATTTCAACGACAGAAAGAAGCGCTGAAAGAGCACATACCCAACCTCAGCAATTACCTCAGTGTGGATGAGCGGATTTCCCTCAAATTGAAGCTAGAAGGCAAGGCTTTCAAGGTGGAGAAATACCAGCACAACTATCCACATTGCTGGAGAACCGACAAGCCGATTCTATACTATCCTTTGGATTCGTGGTTTATAAAATCGACTGCCGTCAAAGACAAAATGATCGCGCTCAACAAAACCATCAACTGGAAACCAGAAAGCACGGGAACGGGTCGATTTGGTAACTGGCTGGAAAACTTGAATGACTGGAACTTGAGTCGATCTCGCTATTGGGGAACTCCACTACCGATTTGGCGAACAGGACCCTATGGCCCATTGATGGAAGAGTGCGTGGGAGCGGTGGAAGAATTCACCGAAAAGAACGCCTACTTCATTACGGAGGAGTGTTTGGACGATAAAGGCAATCGTTTTGATGGACAGTCGTTGAGAAAATACTTGGGCGAAATGCGCCTTCGGGGCGAAAACGTAAACAACGTTTGGAACGACATGATCCGCAGCAAGAAGATCATATTCTTCGCTATGCTTCCGAAAGATCAAGTGGATCTGCACCGGCCTTTTGTGGACTATGTCATCTTTTTCCGAAGTGGGATGGTCATGGCGCGCGAATTAGACCTGATCGATGTGTGGTTCGATAGTGGAGCCATGCCTTATGCACAATGGCACTACCCGTTTGAGAACAAAGAAATGGTAGATGGTGGTAAGTCATTCCCAGCAGATTTCATTGCTGAAGGTGTGGATCAAACCCGTGGTTGGTTTTATACGCTTCACGCCATTTCAACCATGATTAAGGGGTCCGTGGCATTTAAAAATGTGGTCAGCAATGGCCTTGTTTTGGATAAAAACGGACAGAAAATGTCCAAAAGATTGGGAAATGCAGCCGATCCATTCGAAACCATGAAGACTTATGGTGCGGATGCTACGCGCTGGTATATGATCACCAACGCTCCGCCATGGGACAACTTGAAATTTGACACCGATGGTATCATCGAAGTTCAGCGCAAGTATTTCCGGGCGTTGCACAATAGCTACAGTTTCTTTTCACTCTATGCTAATGTGGACAATTTCACTCATGCCGAAGCGCTAATCCCTCTCACCGATCGACCAGAAATCGATCAATGGGTGATTTCAAGGTTGAACTCCTTGATTAAGGAAGTAGAAGAATCTTTTGAAGCCTATGAACCCACTCGTGCGGGTCGCGCCATCCAAGATTTTGTGGTAGATGAACTCAGCAACTGGTACGTTCGTTTGTGTAGAAGACGGTTCTGGAAAGGCGACTATTCTGAAGATAAAATTGCCGCCTACCAAACGCTTTATCAATGTTTGGTCACGATCGCAAAACTCAGCGCGCCTATCGCTCCTTTTTACTCCGAGCAATTGTTTTCCGATTTGAATGGAATTTCGGGGCTCGAATCGGAAAACTCCGTGCACATCGCTGCTTGGCCAAAAGTGGACGAGTCCGCTATAGATGAGAGCTTAGAACAACGTATGGCACTGGCTCAAACAACCACATCACTGGTGCTTTCTCTTCGCAAGAAGGAAAACATCCGAGTAAGACAGCCTTTGCAAAAGATCATGGTTCCGGTGATCAATTCAGAATTCGAAAGCCATCTAAAGCAGGTCGAGTCTTTGATCTTAAGCGAAGTGAATGTGAAGGAGCTGGAGTATGTGCATGACTCCAACATTTTTGTGAAAAGCATTAAACCTAATTTCAAGGCTTTAGGACCCAAAGTGGGCAAGAACATGAAGGCGCTTTCTGCGCAAGTCGGTCAATTTGGACAGGATGAGATCCAGCAAATAGAGCGAGAAGGAAAGATCACACTTGATTTGGACGGCTCCACTTTTGACCTCATTTCGGATGATGTCGAGATCAGCACCAAGGACATTCCAGGTTGGATCGTAGCAAGCGAAGGCAGTGTTACTGTGGCGTTGGACATCACCATTTCACCTGAACTTCGGTCTGAAGGAATTGCACGGGAGTTGGTCAACCGAATTCAAAACTTGAGAAAAGACAGCGGTTTAGAAGTGACCGATCGTATTCACTTGATGGTTGAAAACCAACCTGAAATCGAGCAGGCAGTCAATATCAATAAAAATTATATTTGTGCGGAAACGTTGGCGGACCAATTATTGGTGAAGTCAGAACTGGCGCAAGACTCAGCACTAGAAATAGAAGTAGAAGAAGGCCTCAAAACAAAGATTTTTATAGAGAAAATTTAGACTTAGAAAAAATGGCGGATAAGGAGAAAACAAGGTATTCAGATGCTGAACTAGAGGAGTTCAAGGCCATTATCAACTCGAAACTTGCCGAGGCAAAGGTCGATCTCGACTTGCTCAATGATACTATGTCGTTGAAAGACAACAACGGAACAGACGACACATCGCCCACATTCAAACTCATTGAAGACGGTTCGGACGTGCTTTCCAGAGAAGAAACTTCTCAGTTAGCAGCTCGTCAAGAAAAATTCATCAAAAGCCTCAATGATGCTTTGATTCGAATTGAGAATCACACTTATGGAATTTGTAGAGTTACAGGAAAACTCATTTCAAAAGAGAGATTGCGTATTGTGCCACATGCTACTTTGAGCATTGAGGCCAAGCGACAGCAATCCTAAACACCGTTTTGATGATTAAAGCAGATGGCGTAAACGCCTCAAGCAACCGACATTGGGTAGCGTTGGCCGTTATCCTTGGCGTGCTTTTATTTGACCAAATCTTCAAGATTTGGATTAAAACCAACATGTATTTGGGCCAAGAGTTCTCCGTTTTTGGCAATTGGTTTATTATCCACTTTGTGGAAAACAACGGCATGGCATTCGGCCTAGAATTCGGTGGTGAAATTGGAAAAATCATTCTGAGTGTATTCCGCATCATCGCAGTAAGCGCCATTGGATATTACCTCTTTACCTATGCTAAAAAAGGAGCAAAGGTTGGTTTGATCATAGCCGGTGCGTTGATCTTTTCAGGTGCCTTGGGCAACATTCTTGACTCTGCTTTTTACGGGTTGATCTTCAATGACAGTTATCACCAAATTTCCGAATTCATGCCGGCTGAAGGCGGCTACGCCCCTTTCCTCTATGGGAAAGTGGTGGACATGCTTTACTTCCCTTTGATCAGTGGAACATTTCCAGAATGGCAGCCCATTTGGGGTGGTGAGGACTTCTTGTTTTTCAGACCTGTATTCAACGTGGCCGATACGGCCATTTCCGTGGGTATTGGTATGATCATCGTTTTCCAAAAGAGATTTTTTGAAGATGAGAAAAATGAGGACGATAAATCAATGGAGGACAAGGAAGGTCAAAATGACCACGATGCATCTAACGCAGAAGGTTAATAGCAAAACCTTATTCCGAGAATTATCGGTGATAGTGATCCCTCAACGCTTAAACCACGACTGCCGCCAGTTCTGTTGTTTTCAAGACTAAGACTTACTTCTTCATAGATCATAATTCCATATTGATAGCGAAAAGATACGGCCACAAAAAATCTTTCAGTTACCCGTATGTTTAAGGTTGGTCTAACCTGAGCAAAGTAGTAGTTGGAGGTCAGGTTGTATTCGTAAATCCCCCAGTTAAACGCTGAATAATCTCTAATGCCGGCTTGATGAGCATTCCTAAATCCAAATTCAGCAGAAACCGCTAGATAACCTGGTCTGTTTTGTGAGCTGTCTCCCAAATCTAATGTCCATCCTGTAAAGGCTTCAATTTGATGGATGGTAGCATGTCCTTTAACTAGAGAGATCATCTCTCCTTCTTCATCCTTGAAATCAGCATAAAAATAGTTTACATCGCCTGAAACCGAAAACCTTCGATTAATGGGAAGAGTTAGGTTGAGCCCAGGGTTCAACCCAATAATAAATGGTGGTCTACCAAACGCAGGTCTTGCGATTTGCATGGTACTCATTCCTATTTTGGCGCGGCACTCTCCCTGACCATATGCCGAACTCAAGATACCAGCAATACACATTACGATACTTAATCTGAACATCTTGGTTAAGATCTAATTCGCGACAAACACCATTTTTTTTGAATCCACAACTTCATCATCAATGATTAATGAATAGGTAAACGTCCCCGTTTTCCCGTAACCATGGTCGTAAATGATCTCGTTCGCACCCAGCCTAACAGGAACATCACAGTCAAAAATTACGGCACCCATCAAATCCATCACGCGAATGCTAGCAATGGGGTTTGCGGGCATTTCATTCACTATAAACGCTATAGAAGTGGCCTCATCAAATGGATTGGGCTTGTTTTGTAATAGCTCGATGGCTTTAGTATTTCTGGCAGGTTCATCTATTCCCACCACCTCTTGGTATTCTTCGTTCGAAAACAAACTCTCCACGCCATCTTCATCAACAAAAGCAGCCGAAACAAAATAGGTAAACCCGGGAGGGATGTCGAAACTCGTTTCGAGTGTGTTGCTATAAATCACAGTGTCCCAATCATTAGTTTCGGTTCTGAGCGCAATTGCTATTTCAGTATAGTCGCATACGGGTTGTTGCAGGGTTACTTTTAATGTTTTCCAATCGGTTTGCGCAATCGACAGGCCCTCAGGAGAGCAAACGTTTTGTGCTATCATGACGGCTGCATTGGCATTGATGGCGGCATTGCGTCCTAGGTAATTGAAATCTACAAACCACTTATCAATGTGCCCATCGTTGTTCGTATCCTCACCCAACACATCATCGCTGGTATGCTGCCTGTCATGGTAATTTGAATCTGCAGTATTTGCGTTCCCGTGTTCATTCGCACTGGTGAATCGCATAGCAGCAAATCCACTTTGACGAAATGGTATATGATCACCTCCGCGACCTGTTCTGTCTTCCGCTGTCATGATCGTAACTTGCATTGGGACGGAGACCTTTTCCTCCAATTCTTGCAGATATTGCAGTTTGATGTAGCGGGCTAGTTGTTTGTTTTTCGAGAAAATGGTGCCGGAGCTAAACAGTCGCACTTGCGTACTATCCACGTCATTCTCGTTAGGACAAGAAGGTTCTGAACTTGTCGCACCACAAATGACCCCACCAATGACATCGTTATTCAATACGGCCGCAATTTCTATGTCGTTGTTTACGCAATAATCCGCGAGTGCTTTTGCACCAAAGAGTCCCTGCTCTTCTGCAGTAGTCAACATGAACACAATGGTTCGTTCGAATTGATACTTAGCCATGGCTCGCGCCAATTCTAAAACCAAAGCGCTGCCACTACCGTTGTCTTCCATTCCGTGAGCATCACAATCTACATCGCAAGCTGTCGCACATCGGCTGTCAAAATGTGCTTCAATGATAACTATGCCCGCAGGTGTATTCGCTGCATCCACCGATGAACCAGGTAAAATAGCTACGATGTTTTTGTGTTTGTCCATGCCGCAGATATTACGTTCCCAGTTTAGGTAGCTCACCACCAATCTGTTGTTGTTGGCGTTACTGATACTTTGAAACTTTCCCAAAGCCCATGTGCGCGCGGCACCCATACCTGTTGTGGTAGAAAGCGTGTCCGCACCTGTGTTTCGAGTTTCGAATTCACTCATTCGCTCAAGGTAAGACCGGAGAGAATCTGGATTAATCGTGCCTTCAATTTCAAGGCTAATCTGATGAGGACTCAACGATTGAGTTGAGGCATAATCCCCTGGATTATAGTTGCCATCCAAAATATTGGCAGCAATGGGATTGCTAAAATGAACGTTGGTTTGTGCTATTGCTATACCATAGCACATTACGAAAACCAAAGGCAAGTACAAGTTTTTCATCATCAATAGATTAGTGGTGAAAATTAAGGATTAATGATCGGAAATGTTTCATCCCATACTTTGTGCCTGTACATTCGTCACCCAATTATGAGTGCAGAAAATCACCCATCGTCTTACAAGACCTTTTTATGGATTTCAAAGGCCGAGGCCATTTCCTATTTGTTGCTTCTGGGCATTGCAATGCCTTTAAAGTATATGATGGACATGCCGTTGATGGTCAAGTATGTGGGCTGGGCACACGGAGTGCTTTTTATGGCCTATATCGGACAGCTCCTATTTGTGAGTTATAAACTTAAGTGGAACGAAATCCGAATAGTCCTTGGATTTATTGCCTCATTATTGCCATTTGGTCCATTCGCATTTGAATGGCTTATCAACAAAGAGAAAATCTAGTTTGCTTTATTCGTAGCCGCGAATGATTTGCGAGCTGCCGTCAATCGACCATTGAGGTAAGTAGTTTCCTCATTGGTCATTCTTACCGCGGTCCATTCTTCTGGCAGTGGATTTCCATCAAAACTAGTGCGAGCATAGGCACTTAATAAACTTCCGTTGTCCTCAAAATAGAATTTGTAATTCCGATGACTCGGCCCCTGTTCAAAACCGTAATCCACGTTCGTGATTTCGTGTTCGCTGTAAAACAGGTTTCCGTTCTTGTCATAATACCAAGAATGCAGCTCCTTCAAATTTCCTGTTCCTGATATCTCCAATCTGGCTAGGGCCGTATCGTTTCCGCTAAGCTTATAAAAAATGGATCCTTTTACATCGCCTTCATTCCATGTGTCCGTTTCACTGAAATAAGACTCATCCATATCTACGATAGATTTGACGTCATCCATAGCGCTTTCTAAGGGCCCAAGGAGATATTCTCTGTTGCTCTCAGGAAGTTTATCTGCGATCGATTCTTGCTCGACAGGGTCTTGATTCTCAGTGCAAGCCACAAGAATGAAGCAAAACCCAAGCATGAGTAGTCTGGTTATATTCATGTCAGTAAGTCTTTTACGCGTTCAGCTATTTGAACCGCATTCGTGGCAGCTCCTTTTCTCAAATTATCAGATACCACCCACATATTTAAAGCATTTGGTCGAGTGGTATCCCTGCGTATTCTGCCTACAAAAACATCATCCTTTCCTTCCGCATATAAGGGCATAGGGTATGTATTAGTATCTGGCAAATCTTGCAGTTTTACGCCAGGAGTTTCCGCAATCAATTTTCGGATATCCTTGATTTCAAATGGCTTTTTGCATTCCACATTCACGGCTTCGCTATGACCTCCTCTTACGGGTACCCTTACTACCGTGGCAGTGACAAGAATGCTGTCATCTCCTAAAATCTTTTTAGTCTCATCTACCAACTTTTGCTCTTCGGTAGTGTACCCATCTTCTTGAAAATCACCTCCATGAGGTAAGCAGTTCATGTCAATTGGATA